>ERZ795046.464-NODE-464-length-49508-cov-70.533416_pt1 | contig 49508 bp, 44 predicted proteins | sample MGYA00375130_ERZ795046 | MGnify/ENA primary metagenome ERZ795046 (study PRJEB30175, sample SAMN05720202) | activated sludge metagenome | isolation source: anaerobic digester from wastewater treatment plant | place: Japan | collected 2015-05-15 ... | reverse complement strand
TTTGCATCTGTAAATCCTGAAAGGGCATTGCTTCTTCCTGCAACTGTGATGAATACCACATCTTCCTTTTCATATTCTTTTATAATATCAAGTACTTTTAAAGGTACTTTGTGGGCTGATGCCACCCTCATTGTGTATGGCACTTCAAAAAATTCCAGAGTATTTGAAATTCTTTTACACCATTCCAGATCTCCCTTTGAGCCCATGATAATTACTACTTTCATATGAGATCCTCCTCATAGGATCATTTTGAGTTTTTAAAATTATACTGAAAAAACCTTATTAAGAAAAGTTTTTTAGGAGTATGCTACAAAATAGATAGTATTGAAAAGTAAGCGATGAATATATTTATTAGGAAGTTTTAGATTAGTGCCTGGGATCTGGGAAAGCTCTGGATGAAAAGAAAAAAGTACCACATTACCATCTCCGAGTTTTGAATGTGTGAGGGCTCCACCATCTTTTATTACTAAGTTTACAAAATCTTCTTTGAAGTTTCCTCCAAATATAAATGCTTCTTTATCTATATGGGAATATACCGCAATTTTTTTGACAGGGGGGTTTACTTTATCCTCTTTGTTTTCTTCAATGATAGGTCCATTCCAATATAAAACAGGTATCTCTTCTTCAAATCCAAAGGTTATAGGATTGTTCTCTTTTATCTTAATGTTTGCAACTCCCATTCCTAAATGCCATGGATTTTGATTTTTAGCTATTCCTTTTACAAAGGATATCTGTGCGGTGATAGAATTTGTCCCTTTTAATGGGACATAGGCTCCTGCACAGATCCCAATATATCCCCCGCCACCTTTTATAAATGAGACTAATTTATCCCCGCCATCTTTTCCAAGAGCTTTTTCAATATTGTAAGCAACTCCAGGAGGGAAAATGATAAGGTCATACTTTTCATTCTTTAAAGCTCCTTTTTTTAGCGATTCTGGAGAGATCTTTGTAAAGCTAAAACCCAGTTCCTTTAAAGTACTATGGAGAGGAAGACTTTCACCTGTATCAAGGACTGCAATGCTTAGTGGAGATGGCATAGATGTTTTTATGGCTGTAATCTCTTTATAGGGGAATTTTCTTTTAGAAAGCTCATTTTTAATATTATTTAGCTCTTCCTTAGAGCCTGAGATCTTTAGAGAGCCTGGAGGGATACTTTTTATATCATCATGTATAATTTGTAGCTTCACTTTTCCCGAATAATATCTTTTATTCAAGAGGGATAAGACTTCAACTGTCTCATTCTCTCTGCCCTCAGGTGTTTTTAGAGGAAGAGGCACAATCAAATATGTATCCTTACTCTCAGAAGGAGTACTATATACAAAAAGAGTTATAGATATTAAAATTAAAAAGAAACTTAGAAATCTTTTCATTTTTCCATTGTAAAAGTATATAATAAAACTATGAGAATTTTAATTACTGGAGCAAAGGGATTTATAGGTCAGTATTTTTTGAAGGAGCTTAAGGATTTTGATACCATCACACTCTCTCATAGCGATTTAAATTTAGAGGATAAAACTACTATTGAAAGGATCCTATCTTTAAAACCTGATATGGTAATTCATCCTGCTGCTATTCGCTCCCCAGATGTTTGTGAGGAGAATCCTCATAAAGCTTTTCAGGTTAATGCTCTTGGGGCAAAGCATATAGCAATTGCCTGTGCTATTCTTGATATACCTATGGTTTATATAAGTACTGATTATGTCTTCTCCGGAGAGAAGAAGGACCCTTATACAGAGTTTGATAGTCCTAATCCTTTAAATGTCTATGGAAGGACAAAACTTTGGGGAGAGATTTTTACTAAGGAGTTTTGTAAGAAACATTTTATCATCCGCACTTCCTATGTTTTTGGGGAGTATGGAGATAATGCCTTGAATCAAATATATGGTGCATTGAAAGAAGGAAAAGAATTAAGAGTGAGCAATTTCCATTTTGCATCGGCAACCTATGCAGGGGATTTAGTAAGAAAGGTAAGAGAGCTTATAGGGACAAAACTTTATGGAATTTATCATATAGTAAATAAAGGGATTGTTACTCGTTATGATTTTGCCTGCAAGGTGGCAGAGATATCTGGTTTTTCTAAGGATAAAATTATACCCTTAACTCCTGAAAATTTTAATAATCCTGCTCCAAGACCGCTCTATTCTGTATTAGATAATTATATACTTAAACTTTATGGGATAGATGATCTCTCTTCTTATGAAGATCGTCTTAAAAAATGTATAGACGTATTGAAATCTCATATATAATAAATATGAGAAACTATTTATAGGAGGTATGTAAATGTTTTTTGATCTTCCTCTCTCAGAACTTTATAAATATCTTCCTGAAAGGGAAGAGCCTAAGGATTTTGATGAATTCTGGGAAAAGACATTAGAAGAGTCGTCCCAGTATCCTCTAAATCCTGTTTTTGATAAGGTAAATTTTGGGCTGGATTTTGTGGAGACCTACGATGTGACCTTTTCTGGATATAAGGGGCAGAGGGTTAAGGGTTGGCTTATTGTCCCTAAGGAAAGAAAAAATAAAATTCCAGGTATGGTGGAATATGTAGGATATGGCGGTGGAAGAAGTTTTCCTTATGATTTTCTACTTTGGGCAAATGTAGGTTTTGCCCATCTGGTAATGGATACAAGAGGACAGGGAAGTTCCTGGAGTCCGGGAGATACTCCTGATTATGATGATGCTCCTTTTGATCCAGAATATCCTGGATTTATGACCAGAGGCATCTTAGATCCTAAGAAATATTACTATCGTAGAGTTTTTACCGATGCCGTAAGGGCAGTGGAAACTATTATGGCATTTCCTGATGTGGATAAGAATAAGATAGGAATTACTGGTGGAAGTCAAGGTGGAGGAATAACCTTAGCTGTAGCGGGTCTTTCTCCTCATGTAAAACTTGCAATGCCTGATGTACCTTTCCTTTGTCATTATAGGAGAGCTATAGAAATAACTGATGGCTATCCATATCAAGAGATTGTGCAATATCTAAAGACTCATAGGGATCATGTAGATAAAGTATTTAAAACATTATCCTATTTTGATGGGGTAAATTTTGCAGCACGTGCTAAGGCTCCTGTTCTTTTTTCAGTGGGACTTATGGATATGATATGTCCTCCTTCTACGGTTTTTGCAGCCTATAACCATTACAAAGGTGGGAAGGAGATAAAAATATATCCATTTAATGGTCATGAAGGGGGAGGAACATTTCATACCTTAGAGAAGGTAAAATTTGCAAGTAGGATTTTAAAGAGTTCCTTCTAAGAGTTTCCTTACTATATTTATATTATAGAGATCTGCCATAGGAGAGTCTTTTGGAGTTTCAAGAATAAGAGGGATTTTATGGAGCTCTTCAATCTTAAATAGATTTTGAAATCCTCTTATTCCAATGGCTCCTTTTCCTATATGAGCGTGTTGATCTCTCCTTGATCCTAAAGGAAAATAGGAGTCATTTATATGAAGGAGAGAAAGCTTCTGTAATGGTATCTTCTCTAAAAAAGAGTAAAAGAATGCTTTGCATTTTCTCTCGTTTTTCAAGTTATATCCTGCAGCAAAAAGGTGGCAAGTATCAAGACAGAAATATATATCAGGGAATTCATTATATACATCATAAAGGTTCTCTATGGTAGAGCCCCATCCATCTCCTTCTCCTGCATTGTTTTCCATAATGAGCTTTGCTTTTATTCCATTATCATCAAAGATTTTTTCTAAGGAATTTAAGAAGTTTTCCTCTGCGATTTCTTTTCCCATTTTTTTACTACTTCCAGGATGTATAATAACTCCCTCCCATCCTAAACGTTCTGCAAGTTTTAACTCTTCTATAACTTTTTTAATGGATAGATTACATATTCTCTCATCAGGAGATGCAAGATTAACTACGTAAGGTGCATGAATAAAGATAGGAGTGAAAGGAAAAACAGGGAGTTTCTCCGATGAAGATCTATAACTCCTTGGATTTCCTGAAAAAAGCTGAGCGGTATTTATACCAAGGAGTCTTATATCTTCAAAGATCTCTCGGGAACCTCTAAAAAGATGTACACCTAACTTATATGCTTTTTTCATGAGAGGATAAAGCTCTCCTCCTTTAAAGGAGGAGAGCTTATACCTTTACTTATTTGTTGCTTCCTCCATTCTTAGTAGTCTATCCCATTCATCCTGAACATCTTTCTTGAATTCTTCTAAAATATTAGCATTCTCAGGCTTAAGAAGATGGGAGAATCTTCCTTGAACTTTGAGAAATTCCTCTACTGGTTTAAATCCTTTAGCAGGTTTGTAATTTATCTTATATTTTCCATCTTCTACCTCATAAAGAGGCCATACTCCAGTTTCCACAGCAAGTTTTGCTATACTTATGGCAGAGTTATCAGGAGTCCTCCATCCTCTTGGGCAAGTGGAATATATATTTAAAAATGCAGGTCCATCGGTAGCTACTGCCTTTTTTACCTTTTCCATAAGGTCTCTCCAATGGCTTGGAGAAGCCTGAGCCACATATTTTGCTCCATTTGCTACCATCATTTCAGTTAGATTCTTTCTCCTTTGAGGTTTTCCTGGAATCACATCTCCCACAGGAGAAGTGGTAGTGAATGCTCCTCTTGGTGTTGCTCCAGACCTTTGAATTCCTGTATTCATATATGCTTCATTATTATAGCAGATATATACTGCTCTATGACCTCTTTCAATAGCTCCAGAAAGAGATTGGATTCCTATGTCATAGGTGCCGCCATCTCCAGAAAAGCTTACAAATCTTATATCTCTATCAACCTCTCCTTTTCTCTTTAGAGCTCTGTAAGCTGCTTCTACACCTGATATAGTTGCTGCAGCATTTTCAAAGGCACTATGGATCCATGGTACATTCCATGCTGTAAATGGAAAAATTGTAGTTGCTACTTCAAGACATCCTGTAGCATTAGCTACCACAACAGGTTCATCTATGGCATTAAGCACCATTCTTACAATTATACTGGCACCACAGCCAGCACATAATCTATGTCCACTTACTAATCGCTCCTCTTTTAATGCGATTTCTTTTAAGTTTATTGGCATTATCGTCCACCTCCTATTCTCTTACTCCGATGTAGGTGAGAGGATTTGTTTTTCCTTTCTTACCTATATCTACAAGTTCTTCAAATACTTTCTCAATATGATCCATGGTTATGTCTCTTCCTCCAAGTCCATACACATAAGATTGTACAATAGGTCTTTTGTCAAAGTGATAAAGACCTGAAGTGATCTCATGGTATAGAGGTCCTCCAAAGGATCCAGGAACCATGCTTCTATCTAATACTCCTACCACCTTAATGTCCTTAAGAGCATTAGTGATATCTTCTAATGGGAATGGTCTGAATACTCTTATCTTGAGAAGACCTACAGGAAGTCCTTTTTCTCTTAGTCTATCTACCACTTCTCTTGCAGTACCGATAGTAGAGCTCATGGCAACGATCACATATTCTGCTCCATCTATCTTGTATTTTTCTATGGTATCGTAATATCTTCCCGTAAGATCTCCATATTCTTTTCCTACTTTCTTTATGATAGGTAGAGAGTGGTCAATAGCATAAGCCTGAGCCACTTTAAATTCAAAATAGGAGTCAGTAAGAGCAAGGGGTCCCATGGTAATAGGACTATCTACATCAAGAAGATTATATTTGGGCTTATACTTCCCTATAAAATTCTTTACTATATCATCATCAAGAAGTTCAATCATCTCTTCTGAATGACTTGTGATAAATCCATCATATCCTACCATAACAGGAAGTCTTACATCAGGATTCTCTGCAATTTTTACTGCTTGGAATACATTGTCATATATTTCCTGCACATTTTCAGAGAATATCTGGATCCATCCAGAGTCTCTTGCTCCCATAGCATCACTATGATCCCCATGGATATTTATAGGGGCAGAAAGGGCTCTATTGGAAACAGTCATAACGATAGGGAGTCTCATAGAAGCGGCTATATACAGCATTTCCCACATAAGGGCAAGTCCCTGAGATGCTGTAGAAGTGATAACTCTTGCTCCTGCTGCAGCAGCGCCAATACAAGCACTCATAGCACTATGTTCACTTTCTACAGGGACAAATTCTGTATCTACCTCACCATTTGCCACATACTCAGAGAACTTTTGCACCACTTCTGTGGATGGTGTTATAGGATAAGCAGCTACCACATCAGGATTTACCTGTTTAAAAGCTAATGCAGCTGCCTCATTTCCCTCAATAGCAATTCTTTTTATCTGAGTTTTCATTATCTTCCCTCCTTTATTTCATGGTTATGGCTTTTATAGCACATTCTGCTGCACAGATTCCGCATCCTTTGCAGTAGTCATAATCTATATGTACTTTTTCACCATCAAATTTTATTGCAGAATCAGGGCAAAATAGCCAGCATAACATACATGTGGTACACTTTTCATAATCAATCTCTGGACGAAAGGTCCTCCAATCCCCAGTTTTATATTCTTTTGATGTGGCTGGCTTTGGAATAATAGGACCAGTCTCTACTAATTCTTTCCATCCTGGTAGTTTCATTCTCCCTTTACCTCCTCGTAAGCTCTTTTTATCGCCTGAAGGTTGCCCTCAACAACTTCGGGCTTGAATTTTACTTCAAATTTCTTTCTGGACTGAGCTAAAACCTCATCTAAGGAAATTATTGGTAGTACTCTGATCAGAGCACCAAGCATTGGAGTATTAGGAATTGGTCTTCCTATAGTAGCAAGAGCAATTCCTGTGGCATCTACAGTATAGATTTTTCTGTCTGAGATGCCCAGTTCCTGTCTTAGTGTTTTCGGATCATCAGTAGTATTTACAAGGATGATTCCATCAGAAGGAAGTCCTTCTATGATATCAACCTTTCCTATGAGAGTTTTATCAAGCACCACTACAGCATCAGGATTATACACCTGACTATGGATTCTTATAGGTTTAGTGCTTATCCGAGTATATGCTTTCATAGGGGCTCCAGTTCTTTCTGGACCATATTCTGGAAAAGCTTGGATAAATTTTCCAGCCTCCATGGCTGTTTCAGCAAGGAGATAAGAAGCTGTCTTTGCTCCTTGCCCTGCTCGTGCATGCCAGCGTATTTCTAAAAGCTCCTTCATACAGTTACCTCCTTAATCTTTTGGAATTTTTAGGTCTTGCCTTCCATTCAAAGCGTGAATTAATGTTAGCTCATCAGCGAAGTCAAGCTCAGTGCCCACAGGAAGTCCATGGGCAAGTCTTGTTACTTTGACATTATATTCAGAAAGGATCTTCCCAATATACATAGCAGTTGCTTCTCCTTCAGGAGTAGAATCGGTAGCAAGGATTACTTCCTTGATACCTCCTTTTTCAACCCTATCTTTTAATTCAAAGATTCTTAAATCTTCAGGGAATACTCCATCAAGAGGTGAGATAAGTCCTCCCAATACATGATAGAGTCCATTATATTGAGATGTTCTTTCTATAGCCCATACATCTTTTGGTTCTGATACCACACAAATGGTACTATGATCTCTTTTAATGTCAGAACATATTTCACATGGATCTTTTTCGGTAAGATTGAAACAGATAGAACAATATTTTATGTTATTTTTAACCTTTAATATGGTATGAGCGAGTTTCTCCACATTTTCATGAGGCTGTTTTATAAGGTAAAAAGCTATTCTCTGGGCAGATTTAGGACCTATCCCAGGTATCTTTGTTAGCTCATCTACGAGCTGATCAAAAAGACTTCTTTCTGCCATTACTTAGAAAAGTCCGGGTGGTAAAGAGAGTCCGTCAGTGAGTCCTCCCATCTTTTCAGCTGTCTTTTCTTTGGCTTTAGTTAAAGCATCCCTTAATGCAGCTGCCACAAGATCCTCCAGGACATCTACCTCCTCTTTATTTACTACTTCAGGATCAATTTTTACCTCTTTTACATCTTCCTTTGCCGTCATAGTTATCTTGATTACACCACCACCTGCAGTACCCTCCACTAAGGTTTGTTCTAATTCTTCGTCAATCTTTGCCATCTTTTCTTGTATCTTTTTCAGTTGTTTCATGGCTTCAAAAGGATTACCCTTCACGTTATTCCCTCCTAATCTATTATTTTGCCTTTGAAAATATTCTTTACGTCTTCTGGAGACGCCTTTTTATCCTCTTTCTTAGGCTCCTCCTCTGATTTAGGATTATCAAAAAGAGAAGGATTTTCATCTATCGTGGTAAATTTTATAGGAATTTGTGTACCGTAGACTTTTTTAATCTCCTCCTCTATAAAAGCTCTATTGGGTCTCTCTTCTAATCTTTCTTTTAAGAAGGATAAATTACTTGGAATACCAAGGACCAATCTCCCTTCGGAATCTATCTCTATAATTTTTGCCTCTCTAAGCATAGCTTCTAAGGATATCCTTCTCTTTTTTACTTTCTCAAGTACCTCTCCCCATCTATCTTTTATAGCATCTATATCCGATGCACTTTCTATAGGTTTTTTCTCTTCTTTTACCTCTGCTACCTTCTCTATATTTACCTCATTTACCTTAACCTGGGGAAGCTCAGCATCTTCTTTTAGAAATAGAGGAATAAGAGTCATCTCCATGAGAAGGGGTGCATTGGTAAGATCTCTTAATCTATTTTCTAAGATGAGAATTTGGTCTATAATGTCCTGCAATCTTTTTATAGTAAATAGGTTTGTCTGATCCATAAGCTCTTGATATTCATCTTCTGTAAGGGAGAGAAGATTAGAAAGTCTTGGCTCAGCTTTTAAAAGAAGAAGATTTCTAAAATGTTGTAAAAGTTCTCTTACAAATTGCTGAGGATTCTTCCCCATCTGGAATATCTGTTGAAGAAGACTCCATCCTTCAGCAAGATTATATTCTCCCATTGCTTTTACAAAGGCATAAGTAAATTCATAAGTGGGAAGTCCCAATAGATTTCTTGCAAGATCTTCTGTGATTTCCTGATCCGAATATATAAAAAGTTGCTCCAGAAGACTTATGGCATCTCTCAAAGAACCTTGAGATTGAAGGGATATAAGCTTTAATGCCTCTTGAGATATTTTTACCCCTTCATTCTCAGAGATCTTAGAAAGTTGTTTTGCAATCTCATCTCTTGTTAATCTTCTAAAATCAAATCTCTGGCATCTGGAAAGTACAGTCAGTGGTACCTTTTGCGGCTCTGTAGTTGCCATAATAAAGACCACATGCTCAGGTGGCTCCTCTAAAATCTTAAGAAGTGCATTAAAAGCTTCATTAGTTAACATATGGACTTCATCAATGATATAGACCTTATATCGATCTCTTACAGGGAGAAGCCTTGCCTTTTCTCTTATATCTCTTATCTCATCTATGCCACGATTTGAAGCAGCATCAATCTCAATGACATCTATACTTCTTCCCTCTGCAGTTTCTATACAAGAGTTACATTTTAAGCAAGGGGTTGGTGTAGGTCCCTTTTCACAATTTAAAGATTTAGCAAGTATTCTTGCAAGAGTAGTTTTTCCTGTGCCTCTTGGACCTGCAAAAAGATATGCATGGGCAATACGATTATACTTTAAACCATTCTGCAAAGTGACTACGATATGCTCTTGTCCTACAACTTCTTCAAAGGTTTGTGGTCGCCATTTTCTGTATAATGCTAAAGGCATTTAACTCACCCTCGATCCTGGATCAACCTCTTTTTCAGGAGTTAATATGGCAAGTCTGCCTTTACTATCTTTTGCAGCAAGAAGCATACCTTGGGACTCATAGCCTCTTATTTTTGCAGGCTGAAGGTTATAGACCACAATAATTTCTCTTCCAATGATATCTTCAGGTTTATAATATTCTGCTATTCCTGCTACGATCTGTCTTTTTTCTCCTCCGATATCTATCTCAAGAAGAAGAAGTTTATCACTATTTTCTACCTTTCTTGCAGAAAGGACTTTTGCAACTCTGAGCTCTATATTCTTAAATTCATCAATGGTTATCGTTTTTACTTCTTCCTTCTTCTCCTCTTTTTTAATCTCCTCTTCTTTCTTTTCTATCCTTGGAAATAGGATCTTACCTTTATTTACCTTCTGTCCTGATGGGATTTTAGCATCAAAGATAAGGTCCCATGCAAATTGTTTATCAGTATATCCAAGCTGCTCTTGGATCTTCTCAGCAGTCTCAGGGATAAAGGCATAAAGAAGGATTGATATCCTTCTTAAAGTCTCTAAAAGGGTATATATCCCTGTATTAAGACGTTCTTTATCTTCAGATGATGCCAAATTCCATGGCGAAAGTTTATCTATATATCTATTAGCATCTTGTATTAACTCCCAAATATTTGTAAGGGCACCTGATAGATTAAAATCTGCCATAGCATCTTCTACCTTTTTTGCAGTCTCTTCAGATTTATCAAGTAATGCTTCATCTTCATCTTCAAATGTGGAAGGTTCAGGCACACGTCCTTCGGTATATTTTTCTGCTACAGTGAGTACTCTATTTAAGAGATTACCAAGGTCATTGGCAAGATCCGAATGATATCTTTTATGGAAAGATTCATCGCTGTACTCTCCATCAAGCCCTAAAGGTACCTCACGAAGGAGAAAGTATCTTAGGGCATCTACGCCATAAATATTTATCAATTCCTGAGGATCAATTCTATTTCCCTTTGATTTAGAGATCTTTCCTCCCTTTATAGTCCAGAACCCATGGGCAAGGACTGTTTTAGGAAGAGGAAGTTTTAATGCCATAAGTATAGCAGGCCATATAATAGCATGAAATCTTAAGATATCTTTTCCAATGAGATGTACTTCGGCAGGCCAGTATCTTTCAAATTTTGTTTGGTCATCACTTAAATATCCTAAGGCACTTATATAATTTACAAGGGCATCAAACCAAACATATACCGTATGTTTTGGATCAAAAGGGACAGGGATTCCCCATTTCACCGTGGTTCTTGTGGCACTAATATCCTTTAAGCCACTTTTTATAAAGCTGATAACTTCGTTTCTCCTGCTTGTAGGATATACAAAGTTAGGATGCTCATCAATATATTTAAGAAGTGGTTCTCCAAACTCTGAAAGTTTAAAGTAGTAAGTTTCTTCTTCAAGAAATTCCACAGGTCTTCCACAATTAGGGCAGTTTCCTTCTACTAACTCATCTTTATTGTAGAATGTCTCACAAGGAGTGCAGTACCATCCTGCATATGTGCCTTTATATAGATAGCCTTCATCATATAATTTTTGAAAGATTTTCTGGACTACCTCCTCATGCCTTTTCTGGGTAGTCCTTATAAAATCATCATTAGTGATGCCAATCGTTTTCCATGTATCCAAAAATTTTTGTGCCATCATATCTACAAAAGCTTGAGGTGTATAACCTTTTTCTTCGGCAGTCTTTGCTAATTTTTGTCCATGCTCGTCAAGTCCTGTAAGGAAGAATACATCATAATCCTTGAGGCGATAAAATCTTGCGAAGGTGTCGGCAACAATTGTAGTATAGACAGTACCTATATGGGGTTCTGAATTTGAATAATATATAGGGGTTGTTATGTAGAATTTGTCTCTTCTCAAGCCACTTCGCTCCTTTCATAACTTTAAAATTCCTTGATAATAATACTACTTACAAAAATCTATGTCAAATAGGCACAGCTTACCAGTTTAATGAAAGATTACCACCTATTTGATATATGGAAAGGATACTTTCATTTAAAAAGCTATATATGTATTTTACAAAAATTTTACTATTTTGTGAAATTTTTGTCTGATAGAAGGTGAGGCTAAGGATATATCTCTCTGCATTATTACTATAATTTTCATGGGTGAGTGAAAACTCTCCTTTACCATTTAGGATATCTCTAAGGATTGATATGTCTTGTGCTCCATTCTTGTAATAACTCATAGAATAAGAGGCTTCCTTCCATATTCTTGTTATTTTTCCAGAGAGTTCATAAGATGAAAGCCTTAATTTTCCTTCAGAACTTGCAGATAGGCTTTTTAAAAATATACTATAGTAGTTATTCTCATAATAATCCAGAGATAGAGAGAGGTCCCATGCTTTTTGTTTAAGTATTAAATTTCCCTTAGAACTTAAAGTACGGATATTTTCTTCCTCATTAAGGAAATATCCAAAATAGAAAGAAGAAGGATTAAAGTAATAAGTAGAGTTTATAGACAGAGTATTTTTCTTCTCTTCAAGCTGTGTACTTCCAGATATATTTAGCCAAAAGTTTGAAAATATCATTCCATAAGAGCTTATGGAGAAGGCATTTATAGGATTTGCATCTTTATCAATCCTCTGCCAAGAGATATTTGTGATGACTTGAGGAAGTTTTAACTTTATCCCAAGGGTATCAGTCTTTGTATAGCTTAAAGCAGGAATAATAGCTTTATACACAAAAGTTATGGTAAGTCCTGAAGGTGGAGGATTTTTCCCCTCTTCATTCTCAAAAAATACACCTACAGAATTTTCCTCTATAAAATATTCCACAGTATAGGTTTCATAGGTACTATCAGGAAGATATAGGGTAAAAGTGCCATTATTTTCCACATATACACCATTTATATATAAATAAACTTCTATAGGGGTGTACTCCAATTTAAAAGAGAAGGTCCATCCATCAGTGATAAAATTCTGAGTTATCTCTGATGCTGTATTATAGTTTAGATTTTTCTTCTCATAATAATCTTCTCCTAAGAGAAATTCGTATTTATCTCCTAAGATATTGATATTTGCTCCTCTCTGCTCTTCCTCTAAGAGTAGATTTTGAGATGAAGTCTGTTTTTCATTATTGTATATAGAGGCTTTAAGACTTTTATTTTGAGGTGAGAAGTTATAACTTTTTATATTTATAGTAGAAGACTCAGTATTTACCGTTTGAAAAGAGGCATTTAAGAAGGCAGGAGTATAAGAGAAGCTTACCCCTTCGGTGATTTTACTATTTTCTTTTTTAAAGTTTAGGGCGAGATTTGTAGAGAATAAACTTAATGATAACTTATGATTCTGAACTTCTTTGCTGCTTGAATTTTCTTCATTTAAAAGATCCAAGCTATAATTTAAGAAGGAAAATGGGGTAAGATCTAAATTCAAAGAGAGTCTTTTAGCTCCCGGTGTTAGGTTAAAATTTCCAAGGATCTCAGATATATAGGGATAGTCTTTTTCAGAACTTAAGAATTCAAAAGAGCCCTTTCCAAAGGAAGATTTGAAAGAAAGCCTCATATATCCTGCACTCCCTGAGAAGTCATTATCAAGAAAGGAAAAAGCATATCTCCCCTCAGCATAGTTATTACTATCTTTATTAATATTAAAGCTAAATTCTAAAAATTCCCTTTCCGTAGGATTAGCAAAATTTTGCAAGGTTAAATAGGAGACTCCTAATGCCTTGTAGCTTAATGAGAGCCCATAGAGGTTATATACTTCTTGAGCTCCTGAAACTTCATATTCTATGATAATCTCATCTTGGGAGGAGATTATAAAATTGAAGTAAAGAATTCCATAGGTATAATCAATGATGTAATCCATATCCCTTTCTAAAGTTTTTCCATTTAAAAATACCCTCTCCTTATATGGAATTAAGAAAAAATCACCTATAATGAAGGGTCCTTGAGTATCATTTCCATAGAATTTTTTGATCTTTTTCCTTCCCTCTATACTTGTGAAAATAAATTGTCCTTTAAAATCCTTATAAGCATAAGTACCTAAGATTCCATTAAGGTTCTTATTAAAAAGGGAGAGAGGGGATAAAGAAGTATTTAAATTGTTCCCTATATTTAAAGAGAAATTTTCTCCCTTTGCTATAAGAGTTATATTTTCTGGCTGTGATATATAGTTAAAGTTTAAAGATAAGTATGGGAGAAGATAGGAAAGAAAGAAACGAGAGTTTTGTTGGAAATATAGCCCCCTTTGAATATCTGAAGAGAGGTATTCCAGAGAGGAATCCCCACTAAAATATGCATAATAAGTGTTTAAATTTGTGGACCCATTTAGATTTACCGTTTGAGATAATGAGACTGAAATTAGCCTGATAAACAAAAAAAATATGAGCAGACATTTCTTTTTCATCAAGAAATCCTTCTCTAAATGAATTTTTACTATTATACCCTATAGTTTAAGAAGTAAAGATTTTCTTAGATGAGTTTTCCCCTGCTATTAGCTTACAAACTCTTCTTCTTTATTTCCCCAATACTTGAATTGGGATACAAACATATTATAATAAATGCCCTTCTTTTCCATAAGCTCCTCATGAGTGCCCATCTCCCAAATTTTTCCACCTTCAATTACCATAATTCTATCCACATTCTGTATAGTAGAAAGCCTATGGGCAATGATAAATGAAGTTCTTCCTTTAAGAAGCTCCTCAATTCCCTTTTGGAGGAGTCTCTCTGTTTGGGTGTCCACACTTGCAGTTGCCTCATCTAAGATTAAAATCTTAGGATCTGCAATTAAAGTCCTTGCTAAGGAAATGAGTTGTCTCTGTCCTGTAGAAAGTCTTAATCCTCTCTCTCTTATATCAGTTTTATATGTATTTTCTAAGGTTTCAATAAAATCATGGGCATTAACTGATTTTGCTATCTCTATGACCTCTTCATCGGTTGTCTCTAATTTACCATATCTTATATTGTCTAAGATACTTCCCGAGAAGAGAAAAGTATCTTGAAGCATCACACCTATCTGTCTCCTTAAACTTTCCAGTTTTATATTCTTAATATTTACACCATCAATGAGGATTTCTCCTTCCTGAGGGTCATAAAATCTACAAAGCAGATTAATAATTGTGGTTTTTCCTGCTCCAGTATGTCCTACCAATGCAATTTTTTCTCCTGGCTTTACTTTAAAACTTATATTCTCTAAAACCTTCCTGTTTCCATCATAAGAGAAGGAAACATTCCTAAACTCTACCTCTCCTTTTATCTCAAAATCTATGGCATCTTTTTTTTCAATAACTTCTGGATTTATATCCATAACCTCAAATATTCTTTCTGCACTTGCCATACTCGTTATTAAATTATTGAGAAGATTACTAAGATCTGTAATAGGTCTCCAGAACATTGATAGATACGAGGACATGGCTACAAGAAGCCCCACGGTGATATTTCCAGAACTTATCATCTTTACACCAAAATAATAGATTACAATACCACCTATTCCCCAAGAGAATTCTACCATAGGCCAAAAGAGATCATTAATCCTTACAGCTCTTACAAAGGCATTTCTTACTTCCCATGTTAAGTTATCAAATATTCTGTTAGTATAGTTTTCTGCAGTAAAAGCTTTCACTACCCTTATCCCAGAAAAATTTTCATGGATAAAGGCATTCAAATTTGAGTTTTTCTTTCTCACAAGCTGCCATCTTTTTCTTGATATGATTTGGATTGAAAATAAAACAATGATCAGAAAAGGTAGGGTGAAAAGACCAGCTATAGCAAGCTTAGGATTAAGAGAAAACATAATAACCGATGTGGCAATTATCATGGCAATATCAGGAATAAGATTTGTAATGAGCATAGTGAAGAGATTATTCAATGAATTTACATCTCCAATTATTCTTGCCAAGATCTTACCTACAGGTCTTTCATCAAAAAAAGAAAGGGATAATTCTTGAACATGATTAAAAAGATCCTGTCTTATATTAAGAAGAGCTCTATTGGTTACACTGGACATCTTTATGGTTCTCATACGAGATGCAAAGGCTCCTGTTAAATTAAGAACTATGACAAAAATGCCTACCCAGAATAGTCCTCTTAAATTCTTATTCTTAATATAATTATCAATAGCTATTTTAAGGAAATAAGGATTTAGAAGGTCTACAACCATACCGATACCAATAAGAAATAACACTAAGAGGACTTCTTTTTTGTAAGGAAGAAGGTACTTTAGTAATCTCCTTATAATCTCAGTACTAATCTTCTCTTCTAATTTTTCATCTTCTTTGTAAGATGGCATGACTAAACTGGCTCCTCTTCAATATCCAAGATATATTTACCATATTGCTCTTGGAAGATATCATAATATCTCCCCTGAAGGGCTAAAAGTTCATCATGAGTCCCTCTTTCCACAATCCTTCCCTTTTCAAGAACTATTATCTCGTCAGCCTTTTTGGCTGCAGAGACCCTATGGGTGATAATAATTTTTGTAATATCTTTGTACTCCTCAATAGCTTTCTGAATATAGTATTCAGTCTCCATATCCAAAGAAGAAGTAATATCATCAAGAATTAAAATTTTTGCATCTCTAAGTAAAGCTCTGGCAATGGAAATTCTCTGTTTCTGACCTCCTGAAAGTCCAATTCCCCTTTCTCCCACAACAGTATTTATCCCCTCGGGAAGATTCATGGTAAAGTTATATGCCCTTGAAGTCTTTAAAGCTCTTATAATTTCCTCTTCTGTTGCTTCCATTCCAAGTTTCAGATTCTCCAAAACTGTATCGGAAAAGAGAAAAACATCTTGAGGTATATATGCTAAAGCTTTTCTTAAGGTTTCAATATCTATACTCCTTATATCTATGTCATCAATTAATATGTCTCCCTCCCAGTTTTCATAAAATCTTCCTAAGAGATTCACAAGGGTAGTTTTCCCTGATCCAGTAACTCCCATAATAGCTAAGGTCTTTCCGCTATCCAAATTAAAGCTTATATCTTGCAGAACATATTCGTGCTGGTATTTAAAAGAGACATTTTTAAATGTAACTTTCCCACTAATCTCTTTTACTTCTACAGGAGTAGATAGAACTCTTTTCTCAGGTTTTTCCCTGAAGAGCCTGTCAATCTTATGGATAGATGCCCTACATTGAGAAAGCATATTAATAAGCCATCCAGCTGACCTCATAGGCCAGACTAACATGGAAACATACCAGTTAAAAGCTACAAGAGTACCTATGGACATATTACCTTTAATCACAAAAAATCCACCCATAATTATTGACAAAGCTCCAGAGATATTAGTTAAGAAGTCCATCCAAGGCACATAATCAGAAAGTATTTTTGCTTGTTTAACATTCAACTTATAATGTTTATAATTTTCTTTGAAGAATCTCTCAATCTCATATTTCTCTCTTCCAAAAACCTTAACAATTCTAATACCTGCTAAATCTTCTTGAGCTGTGGTATTCATTCTTACTCTTTGATCAGAGATCTCCTCATAAACCTCATCAGCCCTTTTTTCTAAATTGTATGCAAGGAGTCCTATTATAGGCATAAGTAGGATAATTAGTGAGGTTAGCTCCCAATTTATGTTAAACAAGATAATAGTTACGATTAGGATATAGGAGAATTGCTCTATAAAAAACATGATTCCAAATCCAAAAGTAAACCAGATATTATCAATATCTTCTTTTATCCTTGCCATTAATTCTCCTGTATTTGTCCGATCAAAAAAGGAGATAGGAAGAGTTTGAAGATGCTTGAATAGATCTATCCTAACTTGACTTGCTAATCTGGATCCCCCAAGATCCATAAAATATCCCTTAGAATAACTTAGTATTACACGGGATACAGTTATTACCCCTAAGAATATTAGATATTTAGATAGTTCTTCAATCTTTCCTCCAATAATAACCCTATCTATTATCTCTTGAGTTATCTTAGGATTGAACAAATCAAGAGATAGAGCAATAATGGAGGATGCTATAGAGATAATAAAATACGTAAGATTTTTTCTTACAGCTTTTTTAAGACTTTGCAAGGAAGTATCACCATATTATTTTATTAAATTATCAAAACAAAAAGATTATATAGATTTATTTTTGTAAAGTCAATTAATATATTCCTTTTTAACAAGATTATTTTTGAGGAAGATTGCCCTCTTTACAAAAGTTTAAAAATAATTAAAATAAGAATAAAATCTAAAATGGGAGGGAAAAATGATACCATCAAGTGTTACAATTGGTCTTACTATGGGGAGTCTTGTGGCATTCTTGTTCTTGATTGCTAATCTTTACAACCTTCTTAATCTATTCAACAAGATTTTTTCTCCAGGTAAACAGTGGGACTTCCTCAAAAAGATGAGAAATAGGTGGCATTATATTCACTATTTTGGAAACGTTGGAGCATTTATTGCCCTTATTGTTCATGCAGTTCTTCTTGGAAGTTTTGCATCTTTTCTACACTGGATTGTACTGGTATTTATGGGTGTAATGGCTATTTCTGGTTTTACAATGAGATTTTTAAAAGTCTCACCTCAAACTAAACAGAAACTTTTTGGATTTCATGCACACTGGTATATGTTCCTTATCTTACTTATTTTAATTATTATTGCCCACCTCATTTCCCTACCAGGATTTCCTTATCCATTAGGTTAAATCAGTATAAGGAGAGCTTATGAAGGAGGGAATAGGGTTTAAAAGGTTATTTGAGCCTATTAGTATTCGTGGGGTGGATATAAGAAATAGAGTTGTTTTCCTTCCACATCTCACGCTTTATGCAAGTGCAAGCCATTCTCCTACCGAGAGAGATGTTTATTATTATAGAGAAAGGGCAAAAGGTGGTGTTGGTCTTATAGTTGTACCAAGTATGGCAGTTCATCCCAGTGGTTCATATCTCAATATGATCCATGCATTTGACACGAGTAACATTGGAGGCTTGAAGAAGATTGTTGATGCTGTTCATGACAATGGTGCAAAGATCTTTGGGCAACTCACACATATGGGAAATCAGACAAGGAGTGTTGAAACATTTGGACCTTTATGGGCACCTTCTGATATACCTGATTTAACAGTAGGGGAAATTCCAAAACCTATGAGTATTGAGGAAATACATACGCTTATTGAATCATTTGCAAATTCTGCTATGAACCTTATTTATGCAGGTTTTGATGGTGTTGAAATAAAAGTTGCTCATGATGGTATCCTTGGACAGTTTCTTTCTCCTATAAAAAATGTTAGAAGAGATGAGTATGGTGGCTCTCTTGAAAATAGATGCAGAATTATTATAGAGATTTTGCAGGCTATAAGAAATAAGATTGGTAATAGACCTCTTGGAGTGAGGCTTGGTATAAATAGGTTTATTCCTGGAGATTATGGTATTAATGAGGCTATTGAATATGCAAAAATGATTGCTACTGTTGCAGATTATATTAGTACAGATTCTGGCACCTGGGAGAGCATTGATAAACTTACTGCGCCTATGACTGTCCCCCAAGGATTTCTGCTTGAAGACATTGCAAAATTAAAGAAAGAAGTGAATATTATTGTAATAGGTCATGGAAGAATTGTATGGCCACAAATGGCCGAAGATGCTCTTGAAAAAGGTTACTGCGATATGATTGGACTTGCAAGAGCACTCATTGCAGATCCATACTGGGCAAAGAAGGCTCAGGAAAATAGGTTTGATGAAATTCGTGGTTGTATTGGCTGTAACCAGAAGTGTATGGGTAGACTTCTCCAGAACTTACCTATTAGTTGTGTTCAAAATCCAACATCAGGACATGAACAGGAATATGGAGAGGATATCCTTTATAAGAAGACTTTAGCACCTAAGAAAGTAGTAATCGTTGGTGGTGGTCCTGCAGGAATGAAAGCAGCAGATGTTCTTGCAAGAAAGGGTCATAAAGTAGTCCTTTTTGAAAAAGAAAAGATGCTTGGTGGTAGAGTAAACTGGGAAAGTAGGCTTCCAGGAAGAAGAGAGGTTACTGGGGTTAGCAGATTCCTTATGAAAGAGATGGAAGTACAGAAAGTAGATGTAAGAATGGAAGTTGAGGCGACAGAAGAAATAGTAAAAAATGAAAGACCAGATATTGTTATCATTGCAACTGGCGCAAAAATTGCTACTTTTGAAATTCCTGGAATTGGAAAAGAGAAAATATTCCAAACCTTAGATGTACTTGATGGGAAAGTAACAGGTGAAAATGTCCTTGTGGTGGATAATGATTCTACAACAGAAGGAATTGGAGTTGTGAATACACTGCTCAAACAGGGAAAGAAGGTTCACTGGGTAACTCCATCATTTTTTAATGCTCAGAATGTAACTCCACCAACAGTAATGCCACTCTATCAGATGATTGATAGCAAGAGTGTGGAGCTTCACCCTATGAGTATTCTTTTGAATTTTGAGGGGAATGTTGCAACCCTTCTCAATCCATACTATGGAAGGCAAGAAAAGGTTGAAGATATTGATGCAGTTGTTGTCGTGGGTATAAAGATCCCACAGAAGGACCTTTTTGAAAAACTCAAAGGGAGTATCCCTGAGGTTTATGTTATAGGAGATGCTGCAGCTCCAAGGGATATTGCAGCATCTCTTGAAGATGCAGTTGGCCTATGTATTAAATTATAAGGGGGGAATAATATGAACGAAAAATTAAAGAAGTATAAATGTAGTGTTTGTGGATTTGTATACGATCCAAAGAATGGCGATCCTTCCCAAGGGATAAAGCCTGGGACAGCATTTGAGGATCTACCAGATGATTGGGTATGTCCAGTTTGTGGTTCTCCAAAGGATAAATTTGAGCCATATGAGGGATAATTATTAATATAAAGCATTCATAGGAGATTTTACTTTTACACTATTTGCCTTACGAATAATTTTATTACTAACATAATGAGGGGGCTTTAGGATAATCCCAAAGCCCCCTTAACTTAAATTCTATTTATATCAATTTGGATGTTATCTCTTTTTAAGAGGAGATGGTAGGAATTCATCTCTTAAAGAGAAATTAGTAGATGGTGAGAGTTGAAATTTTGAAATGGTAGGATAAGGTCCTGTATTTCCACTTGCATCAAGCTTTAATACATATGCATCATAATAACCAGCGCCAAAGGAAGCTGTTAGTCCTGCTGCAATATATCCACCATCATTTGTCTGTTGTATAGAATATACATAATCATAATCACTTCCTCCATATATTTTTTGCCATACTAAATTTCCATTAGCATCAAGCTTTAATATATATACATCAGTATAACCAGCGCCAAAGGAATCTGTATAACCAGCAACAATATATCCACCTTCAATAGTTTGCTGTATGGAACTTGCTCTATCATAACCACTTTCACCAAAAGTTTTTTGCCATAGTAAATCTCCATTTGTATTAAGCTTTAATACATATACATCATCGTAACCAGTGCCAAAGGAAGCTGTATAACCAGCGACAATATATCCACCATCTGATACTTGTTGTATAGAATATGCATAATCATCAGAACTTCCACCAAAAGTTTTTTGCCATTCTAACTCTCCATTTTCATCAAGCTTTAATACATATACATCATAACAACCAGCGCCAGAGGAACCTGTCCAACCAGCGACAATATACCCACCATCAGTGGTTTGCTGTATAGAATATGCCAAGTCGCTACCACTTCCCCCATATGTTTTTTGCCATATTAAATTACCATTTTCATCAAGCTTAAATACATATACATTAGTACTACCAACACCGAAGGAGCTTGTACCACCAGCAACAATGTATCCTCCATCTGCAACTTGTTGTATAGAGTTTGCCTTATCCCATTTATTTCCACCAAAGGTTTTCTCCCATGTTATCACTGTTTCTTCTGATGCATAACTAATAGAAAGAATAAGAAGAAGGGAAACTGTTAAAAGCTTAAGAAGGGAAGATTTCTTTATCATATTAATACCCTCCATCATGATTTTTTTAAAGGGAGAAAAAAGATTTTTTCTCACCTCCTTATTAATGAGTATTCCACTAAAGAAATTATACACATAAAGGAAAGTAAATGGCAACAAATAAAATAAGCTATCATATTACATCTATAGTATTTTCCCTCCCTTTTTGTTTATAATTAAGAAGTAAGAAAAATATAATAAGGGGGGACTTTTTATGAGTAGAGGACTAAGAAACCTTGCATTAGTTCTCATCGTTTTAATTATGGTTTTTCTTAATGCAGATCAATTGGTTATGTCACCTTTTATGGACCAAATTATGAAAGAGTACAATGTAAATTTTAACGATCTGGGAATGCTTGGACTTGTTTTTACCATATTTGGAGCTTGCATCTCTCTCTTTTGGGGATATTTTGGAGATAAGGTAAATAGGAAAACTCTTTTTGTCCTTGGAGTTCTTGTTGGAGAGATCCCCTGTTTTCTTACAGCTTTTGCAAGAACCTGGACTCAGTTTTTTATCCTCAGAGTCCTTACAGGAATTGGAATTGGAGTAGTATTCCCTCTTGCTTTTTCTATTGTTAGTGATCTTTTTCCAGAAGAGGAAAGAGGAAAAGCGGCATCTATTGTAGCCTCCTCTTTATCCTTAGGAGTACTTGCTGGAGTTATTGTGGCAAGTACTGTTTATCAATCCACAATGAATTTTAGATTACCTTTTATAGTAGTATCAGCCCCTGATTGGTTTCTTGCCTTAGCATATCTCTTTTTTATTCCCGATATAAAAAGAGGATCTGCTGAAAAGGGAATTGATGAACTTATAAAAGCAGGTTATGTATATCCAAGAACAATAAATATAAAAGATTATGTCAATCTTGTGAAGATAAAAACAAATCTTTTTCTCTTCTTACAAGGAATTGCAGGAACTATACCATGGGGAGCAATCCCTTACTTCCTTATTGCTTTTCTTGTGGGGAAGAGAGGACTTTCTCAGGGTGAGGCAACAATCATTTATGCCCTCTTTGGAATAGGGAATCTTCTTGGAGTCCTTGCGGGAGGCTTTTTAGGTGGAGCTTTGTATAAAAGGAAGCCCAGATATACTCCTCTTTTCTGTGCTATAACTACAATAATTGGAGCTGCTCTTGCATATGCTCTTTTTGCATGGATTCCTACAAAATCTTTTACCCTTTTTGCTTCCATAGGTACCCTTGCAAGTTTCTTTGCTTCTTTAACAGGACCTAATGTAAAAATGATGCTTATGAATGTAAACGTACCTGAAAATAGATCCTCTATATTCTCCATATTTAATCTTACTGATTCCATAGGGACAGGTATTGGAAGGTATATTGGTGGGATTCTTGCCAATGTAAATCTTGTGGTACCTCCAGAACAGGCAATTGATATAATAAAATACTCAAGACTTGATTACTCCCTTGCTGTCTCCTCTCTCTTTTGGTATCCTTGTGGAATTTTGCTCTTTGTCCTTGTCTTCCTCTTTGAAAAGGATATAAAAAGATTATATGAGAAACTTAATGAATTAAAAGAGATGATGATAGGAGAGAGGGAAAATCCGTAGGACATACTTTAGCTATTTGTCATATAGCTTATCATTTTTTTGAGAAGTAATATATCTCTAAAGTACAGGTAGATGGAAGAGAACTTATAATCTTAATAAGTAAGAGTTCTCTTTTAGCCAGTCTTTTTGCTTTTCATAATCTGGCATAAGCAATTTAACCTTATTCCAGAAAGATTTTGAATGGTTTTTCTCTTCCAAATGAACAAGCTCATGAACCACAACAAAATCTATCACACGTAAAGGAGCCATAATAAGACGCCATGAAAAACTTAAATTATTTTTTGGAGAACAAGAACCCCAGCTTCAAGCTCCCTTTCCATAAATGTGATAAGCAAGCTCCATCAACTTTTGTGCTATCTCATTTCTCTTAGCAAATACATGATCAATTCTTTATGTCTGATAAATGTCCGAAATATGTCCGAAATGTCCAATAAATGTCTATTTTGACAATTCATATTTTCTACCCTTTTTATCTCCAATTTGACGAAGTATAGACTTATTGACTAATTCCTGCAAATCTCGGTAAAGTGTTTTTTCAGAAACATTAGGTGAAAGCTCTTTAAAATCGGCAAGGGTTATCCTTCCTTTTTCCTTTACATACATCACTGCTTTGATCTGCATTTCATTAAGTCCAAGTTTTGTAAGATTTTCAGGATTATAAAAGTCTTTCCTTATGAGTTTATTATATATTTTACTGCCTAAGATAAATTTAGGCAAAATACATAACAAAATCCCTACCCATTAATAACAAAATGAGTAGGGATTTCTCTGATATTTTCTTACAATATATATACTTGAGCTTTTCCTCTTACCCTTCTAAAATTAACACCTCTCTTGGATGGATTTCAATATTTCCTTCATACTCTTTCCCTGTAAGAAGATCTTTTTTCTTTGTCCCTATATCTACAGTCTTAATTTCTTCTGAGTGATTAAGGACAAAGGTAAAAACTTTTCCACTCTTTACTCTTTGGGTGATTTCAACGCCATAGGGGACATCTTTAAATAAAGGTTTTATATTATGGACTTTAGAGATATATTGTACAAAATCTTTTAGAAATTCTTGAGATGCAAAAGTTCCCACATAGTAAGCATAGCCATTGCCATATTTATTTACTGTAACACAAGGAGTTCCCTTATAGTAGTCTTTTTTGTAGAATCCTATAGCTTTTGCCGAATCTTTTTCAAGATGAATTACATCAAATGTAATATTACTTTCATAACTTCCTTTAGGAAATTCTTTTTTGAATTCTTCATTTATAACAATTTCATTCTTAATTTCTGGTGGAAGGGCATCAAACTCCTCTACCCATATGCCTAAGAGATCTTTTAGAAGTCCTGGATATCCTCCTAAGATTACCAGATCATTTTCATCTACAATGCCACTTAATGTGGTAGTGACAAAAACTCCGCCATCTTTTACATAATCCTTTATTTTATTTGCTACTTCTTCTTTAGTCATATATAAAAGAGGTGCTACGATCAACTTATATTTTTTAAAATCATCTTCTACTCCAATGACATCTACCCCTAATTGATTTTCAAATAGAGTTCTGTAATAATTTTCTACTCCTTTTACATAGTTTATTGCTATGCTTGGACCTTGAGCATTTTCAAGAGCCCACCAGTTTTCCCAGTCAAAAAGTACTGCTACTTGAGATTTTAGGGTTCCGTCAAGGACACTATCTCCTAACTTTTTCAATTCTTCTCCAAGTTCTTTTATTTCCTTGAAGGATCTTGTGTTTTCATGTCCTGCATGAGAGATTACTGCACCATGGAATTTTTCTGGTCCACCTTTGGACTGTCTAAGCTGGAAAAACATTACAGTATCTGCTCCATGGGCTACTGCTTGGTAGCTTTGAAGTCTCATAACTTTTGGTCTCTTTATATAAGAATAGGGGTGCCAATTGGTTTGGGTTGGTGTTTGCTCCATAAGCATGAATGGTTTGCCTTGTTTAATCCCTCTCATGAGATCATGCTTAAAAGCAACAGATATGTAGTCTTCATCATAGGTTGGGTAACTATCCCAGGAAACCACATCCATATATTTAGCCCACTCAAAGTAGTTTAGAGGTTTAAAAGCGCCCATAAGATTTGTAGTTACTGAGATATTAGGATTATACTTCTTTATAGCTTCATATTCTGCTTTGTAGCAATCAAGGATACTTTCAGACATAAATCTATAGTAATCAAGGACCATGCCTTGAGCTGCTGTTTGAAGTCTTCCTGTCATCCAATGATAGAACATGACATTTCTTAAGGTTGGAGCTGAAATCTCATCCCAATCATAAAAGGTTTGTCCCCAAAAAGCAGTATACCATCTTTTATTTAGCTCATCTAATGTCTTATATTTCTTTTTAAGCCATTCTCTAAATGCTTTGGCACAATTATCACAATAACAATAATTACCATACTCATTTGCAATGTGCCAGATTAATACTGCAGGATGGTGGGCATATCTTTCTGCAAGTTTCTCCACAAGTTTTACAGCAAAATTCCTATATACTTTACTATTAGGGCAGAAATTTACTCTTCCACCATGACCTTTTTTGAGTCCATTTATATCCACAGGAAGGACTTCTGGATATTTTACAGACATCCAATGAGGCTGAGAGGCTGTAGATGTAGCAAGGCATACATAAATTCCATTTTTCCAGAGATTCTCAATGATCTCATCAAGCATTGAAAAATTATAGATATCTTCTGCAGGCTGAATTAAAGACCATGAAAATACATTTACTGTAGCCACGTTGATATTGGCAAGCTTAAAAAGTCTTGCATCTTCCTTCCATACCTCTTTTTCCCACTGTTCAGGATTGTAATCTCCACCATACCAAATGTAAGGAAGCCTTGGGTTTATCATTTTTCAACCTCCCTTTTTAATTTTTGGTCTATTCTTTAAATCTTATCACATTATTTTAGCATGCTATTCTGACAAAAAGTTTTATGAAATTTACTTTTAATTTTTCAATTTTTTTCATTGACAATTTCATAAATATTATATATAATTTTTGCAAAGATTCATAGAGGGGTAGAATTATGCCGAGAAAAAAGAAAAAGGTAACTATAAAGAACATAGCGGAAAAGGCGGGGGTTTCTATAGGGACTGTTTCAAGGGTGATGAATAAGGCAGATAATGTTAATGAGGAATTAAAAGAAAAAGTATTAAAAACCGCAATTAGTTTAGGATATGAATTTGAACTCAAGAAAAAAGGTGTTTTAGGGACCGTTGGATTTGTAATCCGGGAGCTTGAGAATGATCCTACCCAAAATGTTTATTTTTCAAAGATTTTAAGAGGTGCCCAAAAAAGAGTTGAAGAATTAGGAGGAAAATTAGTCTATACTGTTGTTCCTAACACTGATGATGAGATTCCTGAAGTTGTTTTTAAGATTAAGAATCTTGGAGTAGACGCTTTATTACTAGTAAACCTTTCCAATCAAAAATTAGTTGAAGAGATTTTGAAATTTTCTATCCCATCGGTAATAATGGAAGATTATTTCCCAGATTTAGAAGTGGATTCCATAAGTACAGATGGTTTTGAGGGGGCAGTTAAGGTAGCGAAATTCCTTTCTCAGAAACATGATAAGATTGCCTTTATAGATGGTCCTCAAAATCAGTATGATGTGATACAAAGAGCAGCTGGATTTTATTATGCTTTATACAAATTAGGAAAGCCACTGAATCCTGACCTTGTGGCGTATAGTGACCTTCTTCCTGAAGGTGGTTATAGGGCTATGATGGAGCTTCTCAAAAGGGGTAAAAAGTTCACTGCTGTTTATTGCACCAATGATAACTCGGCTATAGGAGCTATGAGAGCAATAAAAGAGAAGGGGCTAAAAATTCCTGAAGATATTTCTGTTGTTGGCAACGATGATATTGACATGGCAAGTCTTTTAGATCCCCCTCTTACTACAATGAAAGTTTTTAGAGAAACCTTAGGAAGGGTTGCTGTAGATCACCTTTATCAGAAAATTCAGATGCCCTATGGGCCTATTTTAAAGATTGTTATTCCTGAGGAGTTAATTGTACGAAAAAGTACTATTTAATGGGGAGGTGATCAAAGAGAAGATGAAAAGGATTCCACCTATTAGCTACGAACTATATACCTATGAAACAATTAATGCATTAATGTTAGTAATGCCAGATGTATATAACAATAAGGTATCCTTCTCCTATCTTAATAATTGGGGGTAATAAGGATGAAAAAATTTCTATTTCTTCTTGTGGTAGGAATGGTGTTAAGCATGTGTCTTGGAATGGCAGATACTGGAGATCTCTCAAATAAATTTATAGTAGGAGATTTAGTACCACAAGCTCCTGAACTTGCAAAAAGAGGAGCATATTCTGTAGGAGTAAAGACTCTGACTTTTGTTAATAAAAACCAATTAGATGTAGTGCGTATAAGCGCTGATAATCCTAATCCTTTATATGATAGGGAATTAACTGTGGAAGTTTGGTATCCTGCTAAACTGCATGAGGGAGAAAAAGAGATTACTAAATATGTTATATATTTTAAGAAAGATGCTAATTCTAAAGCATATCCTTTAGAAATCTTAGGTAGAGCAGTTCGGGATGCCTCACCACTAAAAGAAAAGACGCCTTATCCTTTAGTTATTATCTCTCATGGATATACAGGATCAAGATATATTATGAGTTATTTAGCTGAAAACTTGGCTTCTAAAGGGTATGTTGTAATAAGTATTGACCATACCGAATCTACTTATAATGATGTGGGTCCATTTTCAAGCACTTTGATAAATAGATCTTTAGATCAAATATTTGTAATAGATTCTTTAGAAAAACTGGTGAAAGAAGACTCCTTCTGGAAAGATTTATATGATCCTAATAATGTTGGATTGATTGGTTATTCTATGGGAGGTTATGGTGCTTTAAGAACCATAGGAGCAGGATATTCCTCTATTTTATTAAGATTTACTAATGGCGTTGGTGATTTTGTACTTGAAGAGAAAACCTTGCGAGGTGATCCCAGAGTAAAGGCATGTGTACTTTTTGCTCCATGGGGAGGAGAATTTGGATTTTGGACGAAAACTGCTTTAGCTAAAATTACAATTCCAACTTTTTGGGTAGCAGGTACTCATGACGATGTTGCTGGTTTTGATAGTATAGTAAAACTTTTTGAATCAACAGTAAATTCACCAAGATATTTTCTTATTTACGAAAATGCTCGCCATAATATTGCACCTAATCCACCTTTTGAGGAAGCAAAAACCGCAGATGATTATCTAAGATGGGGAGAACCTATCTGGAATGAAAGAATGATAAATAATATTAATCAGCATTTTGCAACTGCCTTTTTGGGACTTTATCTTAAAAAAGATAAAAATCTTGAAAAATACATAAATGTAAAGGTTGAAGAGGCTTCGCAAGGTGTATATGCTTTGGATTCCGATGGAAATCCTAAACCAGAGCATACTTATTGGCCTGGCTTTGCACCAAGGACTGCTCTTGGATTAAAACTTCTAAAAAGATTTTAGGAAATGGGGGGGGTGATTAAAGAGAAAATGAAAAAGAGTGTATCCTGTGGTACCGATTATTCTTTCAAAATTAGAAAGGGGGAACTTAAATGAAAAGACTGTTTAAGATTTTATTATTATCGTTATTTGTGCTTTCTTTAATGACAATTGGAGGAATATATGCAGCAGGTGAAAAAGGAAAGATTACAATATGGGCATGGGATCCTAACTTTAATATTCCTATAATGCAAGAGGCAGCTAATAGATATAAGAAGATTAATCCCAATGTGGAGTTTGAGATAGTCAGTATGGCAAAAGCAGATGTGGAGCAAAAGCTCAATACAGTTCTTGCGTCAGGAGTTAAGACAGGACTTCCCGAGATAGTTTTAATAGAGGACTACAATGCTCAAAAATACTTAACATCATATCCAGGGGCATTTGCAGATCTAACGAAGCAATTTAACTATAAAGAATTTGCCAGCTATAAAGTGAAACTAATGACTGTAAACGGGAAAGTATATGGAGTGCCATTTGATTCGGGAGTAACAGGATGGTTTTATAGAAGGGATTATTTTGAGAAAGCAGGGATAAGACCTACGCAACTACTCAGTATAACATGGGATAAATATATAGAGATAGGGAAAACCATAAAGCAGAAGACTGGGAAATACATGACAGCTGGTGATCCATATGATGGAGGATTAATGAGGATAGTATTAAACTCCACAGGTAGCTGGTATTTTGATAAGAATGGAAAAATAAATATAGCGAATAATGAGACATTAAGAGAAGCGATGAAATTATACAAAGAGTTAAAAGATTCAGGGATTAGTAAAGAGACAAGTGGATGGAATGAATGGGTAGCGGCATTTAATAGAGGAGATATAGCATCAGTAATAACAGGGGTATGGATTATAGGATCAATAAAAGCAGAACCCAGTCAAAGTGGTAAATGGGGAGTTCTTCCAATCCCAAGATTAAACATGAAAGGGGCAGTAAATGCATCCAACCTTGGTGGTTCCAGCTGGTATGTACTTCAGAACTCTCAGAATAGAGACGTAGCCATAGACTTTTTGAAGCAGATATATGCAAAGGATGTAGATTTCTATCAGAAGATACTAATAGAGAGAGGAGCTGTAGGTACATGGCTTCCAGCCCAAAAAGGTTCAGCGTATACAGCCAGTGATCCATTCTTTGGTGGACAAAAGATATTTGTAGACTTTTCAAAGTGGATGCAAAGGATTCCACCTATAAATTATGGATTATACACCTATGAAGCAGATAGTGCATTAATGGCAGTAATGCCAGATGTATATAACAATAAGTTATCCATAGATGCGGCATTAAAGAAGGCAGAAGAGCAATTAAAGAATCAGATAGGACAATAAATAAAAAGATGGGGGAAGGACTTCCTTCCCCCATCTTAAATAATAGGGGGTAATAAGGATGAAAAGTCTGTCTTATAAAAGATATCTGGATTTATGGGGATGGTTCTTTATAGTATTTGCCCTAATAGGAATTGTTCTATTCCTTTTTTACCCAATAATTTATTCTCTTTATCTTTCTACCTTTACTACAAAAGGAATAATTCAAGAATTTGTAGGATTAGGTAATTACGTAAGGCTTTTAAAGGATAATCTATTCGTTTTAGCCTTAAAGAACATATTAATAATTCTAATAATTCAAGTCCCAATAATGCTTTCATTAGCTTTAATATTAGCTGTTATTTTGAATGATAGAAGAATAAAATTCAAAGGTTTTTTTAGAACCGCTATTTTCCTTCCTGCAGTGACTTCCTTAGTAGCATATACGGTGCTTTTTAAAATGATGTTTACTACTGATGGACTGATAAATCAAATTTTAATGTCTCTGAACTTAATAAAAGAACCTGTTAGATGGCTCTTAGATCCTTTCTGGGCAAAGGTAACTCTTATCTTTGCATTAACTTGGAGATGGACAGGATACAATATGATCTTCTACTTATCTGGTTTACAAAATATTCCTTCAGAAATCTATGAGGCTGCTGAAATTGATGGAGCAAGTAGGACTACACAATTTTTCAAGATAACAATTCCCTTATTAAAACCAATAATTATCTTTACTTCTATCATGTCTACCATAGGCACTTTGCAGCTATTTGATGAACCCATAAACTTAGCTGCAGGTGTAGTAACAGGTTCCAGTATTGGACCTGGAAATTCTTTGCTAACGCCTTCTGTTTATATCTATAATATCTGCTTTAAATATGTTCCTAACTTTGGTTATGCCTCAGCTATATCTTACGTAATAGTGTTAATTGTGGCTATCCTTTCTATTATCCAATTTAGAGTGGCAGGTGAAAGACAATGAAAAATAAGAGAAGTTTTACACACTTTTTTATTTATTTATTTTTGATCCTTATTTCTTTCATCTCTATATTTCCTTTTTTCTGGATGATTGTAGGTGCTACTAATAAATCTGTTGATATACTTAAGGGGAAATTATTTTTTGGGACTGCGCTTATAGAAAATTTAAAGAATTTATTTGCTAATTACTCCGTGGGTAATATATTAATTAATTCATTTAAGATATCTCTAATTACAGTCGTTGGATCCGTTTTAATTTCTTCTTTGGCAGCGTATGGTTTTGAATTTTATCCTGCAAGATCCAGAGAAAGGATATATTCTTTCTTCTTAGGTACTATGATGATTCCATTTGCTGCTTTAATGGTACCACTCTTTAGATTAATGAACTCTTTTCAACTATTAGATTCCCATTGGGGCGTTATCTTACCTATGATTCCATCGGTTTTTTTAATCTTCTTCTTTAGACAGAATTTCAAGTCATATCCTAAGGAAATTATTATGGCTGCAAGGGTGGACGGTGCAAGTGAGTTCAAGATATTCTTCTCTATAGTTTTCCCCTCTATGATATCTACTTATGCAGCAGCTGCTATATATGCTTTCATGACCAGTTGGAATTCCTATATGTGGCCATTAGTCGTTTTACAAAGTGAGAATAAGAAGACTATGACTTTGCTTGTATCTACTCTTGCATCTGGTTATACTCCTGATTTCGGGGTCATAATGGTTAGTGTAGTTATAGCTACCTTGCCTATGCTTATAGTATTCTTCAGCTTGCAAAGATATTTTGTGCAAGGTATTCTTGGTTCAGTGAAACAATAAATAAAAATCTATATTTAGTTTTAAAGGTCTTTCTCTATCTATGACCTTTAGAAACATATATAGTTAAGGAAGACCGAATGCAAGAGGCTATAGTGATGATATGAGTTTGTTTCCTTGTATAAATTATGATGGCTGGGTAAAATTAATAGAGGAGAATGAGCAGATAGTCTCTTAAGGAGGTCAGAGATGGAGAAATTTGATGTCATCTTTTTGGGAGCAGGATCTGGAGGATATGTGGGAGCTATAAGATCTGCAGATCTTGGTAAGAAGGTTTGTATTATTGAAGAAAGAGATTTAGGAGGCACATGTCTTAATAGGGGTTGTATTCCTACAAAAGCCCTTTTAAAGAGTGCAGATGTTTATAATACTATTAAAGAGGCAAAAGTTTTTGGTATAAATGTGGATTCTTTTAGCTATGATCCTGCTGGTATCTTTAACTGGAAAGAGAATGTGATTAAGAGACTGGTTTCTGGTATAGAGTTTCTTTTGAAGTCAAGAAGAGTTGTAATTATTAAAGGAAGAGGAAAGATTATTGATAATGAAACTTTAGAGGTAGAGACACCTCAGGGGAAAGAGATAGTAAAAGGCGAAAATATTGTTATTGCTACTGGTTCAGAGCCTGCAAGGATTCCAGCTTTTAAAATAGATGGTATTAATGTGCTTACCTCTGATGATGCATTGAATCTTAGAGAGATACCAAAGGATATATTAATTGTTGGAGCAGGTGCTATAGGTATTGAGTTTGCTACTTTCTATAGTGCTTTTGGTTCAAAGGTTACTATTGTAGAGATGATGCCTCAAGTTGTGCCTACACTGAGGGATAAAAAGATTGCAAGTCTTATCCAGAAAATTCTTTCAAAGGAAGGTATAGATGTGAAGGTTGGAGCAAAAATAGAAAGTATTGAGGTTAAAGATAGCAAAGTTTACTCTACTTTATCCACAGGTGAGATCTTAGAGAGTGAAAAGGTGCTTGTTTCCATTGGAAGAAAATTAAATTCAGATAATATAGGTCTTGAAAATATAGGGGTAGAAACTGACAAGGGAAGAATAGTTGTAGATGAATATTTAAGAACAAATGTGAGAAATATATATGCTATTGGAGATGTAATAGGAGGGCTTCTTCTTGCTCATAAAGCTATGAAAGAAGGAGAAGTAGTAGCAGAGACCATAGCAGGAGATGAGAAAAAGATGGATTACAGAGTATTACCCTGGGCAATATTTTCTTCTCCTGAAATTGCTGTTGTGGGACTTACCGAAGAAGAAGCAAAGGAGCAAGGGATAGATGTAGTTACAGGAGAAGTTCCCTTTACAGCAAACGGGAAGGCAGTATCTATGAATGCCACTGACGGACTTGTAAAGGTTGTAGCAAGGAAGGAAGATAATGTAATTGTAGGAGCGCAGATTGTAGGTCCTGAGGCATCAATTATGATTTCCGAGCTTTCCCTTGCTATCAAGAAAAATCTTACCCTTAATGATATCTCAGATACCATTCATACACATCCTACTTTACCAGAAACTACAGCAGAAGCTGTAAAAGTACCCCTGGGCAGTGTAGTGCATATAGTAAAAAGGTAAAGGTGGGGAGAGTTTTTATTTTCCCACCTTTATCTCTGGTTTTAGTCCTCCCATCTCAATCCTTTTAATCCTTTCCTTTTCTAAATATGGGGTAAATACAAAGAGTCTTCTTTTCTCTAAATCCACATTTTGAATGATCCCTAAACCAAGAAGATGTTCTTTATCATCCAAAAGTCCCACAAGATTTCCCTCATAGGAATTTTTCTGAAAGTCTATATATTTATCAATAGAATATAAAGTGAATAGGGGAATGTCTAAAACTTTTCCATTTTTAAAGTAGTTTTGAAATCTTCTTTCTCTAAATTCTTTTCTCTCTTCTGGGCTTCTGTCTCTTGCTAAAGGACTTCTGGGAATCTTATATACATTTTTTGAAAATCTTCCTACAATCCGTAGAAGAGAGTCCAGCTCATCTCCTATGTATATTCCTACAATATGGTCGGGAGCTACGATAGAAATCTTGTGGTATTTTAAGATTCTTCCTAATCGTCCCTTTATAAGACCACAGGTATTAATGATAATAAGTTCTGAGAATGCTGTAGCCTTATCAAGCAGTTTTCTTACTCCTACGATTATTTGTAAAAATTTTCCTACAGGGTTAATCTCACCTACAAAATACCAATCTTCTATGGAAAGATCATCTGAAAAGGTTTCTTTTTGAGGAAAGCTTAAAGAGATGGTACCTGGTACACCAATATCTGCCTGTCCTAAGTCTGCATTAATGATTGCTACTTTTAATCCATCTTTTATTCCTTCTTTAGCAAGATATTTTACAAAGGTGCTTTTTCCTGCATTGGGCAGTCCTAAAACTATAACAGTTCCTTTTTGGGATAAAATACTTTCAGCCGTTTTTTCCCAAGGGACAGAGACATCTAACATTAGAATTCTGTAATTTTGGGCACATTATTAAAAAGCTCTTCAAGTCCATAAAACTCCCTTGCTCTTGGGGAAAATACATGTATTATTACATCGTTGTAGTCAAGTATAGTCCAACCTGTACCTTCTCTTCCTTCTATTCCCCGTGGTGTATAACCTAACTTTTCCATCTCTTCTTCAATATTTCTTTGAATTGCTTTTCTTTGAACAGGAGTCATACCTGTACATATAATGATGAAATCTGTAATCCCTGAAATCTTTGTTACATCAATGATCACTACATTTTCTGCCTTTTTATCAGAAGCCATCTTAGCAATCAGTAAGGCTTTCTCTTTACTTTCCAATAACTTCATCACTCCTCCTTTCGCTCAGAAAGTTTAAAATTCTCATTTACTAATGCTCTTATTTTAATTTCGTCAGGGATGACATAACTTATTCCATCTATAGTCTCTGGGGTACCTGGTAAAACCATGGTATTTATGTCATCTTCTGTGATATTCAAAAATTTTGAGCCAATAAAGACACCCTCTAATAGAGAAACATTGGTTTCTAAAGTAGAGCCTGCCAAAGATACATATTGAGGAAGATTTAAGAGAGTTACTTTTTCTTTTACCTGTTTAAATAAAGCTTTTAAAAATTTTTGTTGTCTTTCTATTCTTGAAAGATCTCCCATAATATCATGTCTAAATCGCACATATCCAAGAGCTTCTTTCCCATTAAGATGATGTACTCCAGGACTTAAATCAACTAAGAATTTATCAGTTTTATCTCTATAGTACATTCTCTTTTCCACCTCAATATCTACACCACCTAAACCATCTATTAGCTTCTCAAAATCCTGAAAATTTACCTTTGCATAATAGTGTATAGGTATACCTAAGAAATCTTCAATAGTCTTGAGAGATAGATTTACTCCTCCATATGCATAGGCATGATTTATCTTGTTATAACCTTTGCCAGGTATTAAAACGCGGGTATCTCTTGGAATAGACAGAATGTTCACTTTTTTATTTACTAAATCTAAGGAGACAATTATAATAGCATCAGACCTTCCTGGATCATCTTTTCTTTCATCTACTCCAAGAAGTGCTATATTTATCTTCTGGACCTTATCAAAGGCTACATCCAGAAGCTCTATCTTTTCTAAGGATGGATAATCTTTACTGGAAGTAAAGTTATAGCTATCCTGAATGTAAATATATCCACCTACGCCAACTGCCACGATTACTATAAATAATATTAGGACTCCTAATATTATTAATTTCCACCTTTTCATATCTCCTCTCCTCTTACTTTAGTTTTAGTCTTTACATTTAAGAACATTCTTTTTTATTATACAATAAAAGAAGCTCCTCAGTTTTGAGGAGCTTCTTCATATTATTAAGTATCTTAAGCTCTATATTTCATAAATTAGATTCGGTTTCTTCTTTCTCTTGGTCTATCATCTCTTGGTCTTTCTTCTCTCGCTTTTGCTTCATTAACAATGATTTTCCTTCCCTTTAACTCACTATTGTTAAGGTCAGTGATCATTTTCTGCGCTGCTGCATCATCTACTTCTACAAATCCAAATCCCTTGGATCTTCCTGTATTTCTGTCAGAGATAATTCTTACAGAATATACAGTGCCATAACTTGCAAATACAGCCTTTAACTCATCTTCTGTTGTAGACCAAGGTAAATTACCTACGTACAAAGTCTTACTCATTTTTTCACCTCAAGGAAAAGTTTTAAGATTTTTGGGGAAGCTTTTTACGGGAGCATTCCGGAACCCTTTAAAAACTCTGGATCTTTAATACCCTCGGTAACCTTCACCTCACTTTCCTGCCTGAGGAATAAAAAAGGCTTAAGATACACCTATACAGATGTCTTAAGCTCTTTTTTACAAATCTTCATTTTCTCTCAAATAGCACCATTCCATAACTAAAGTAACCTTTAGAATAAAATAGCATATTTAAAAAAAAATGTAAATATAAGGTTTTAAAAAATATCAATTAATATTTACTAAAGATGGTTACTAAGAGTACTTTTTATGCCCCTTGAAAATTAAGCAGAAGTTAAATAATATAGTGTTTAATTTTTCTTTTTTGGGAGGATATAAGATGAGAATTGCGAATTGTAAATCTGGAGAAAGAACATTTATAGGTCTTGAATATGAAGGAAAGATGCTTAACTTTTCTAAGGCTTTAATTATGTATTCTGCTCTTTATGAGAATTCTATTAAAAATTTTCATAATATTGATGAGCTCTTATATATGGATAATTTATACTCTTATATTGAGAAAATCCTTAATTTTATTTTAGAACATGAGTTTTCATATTTCCTTACAGAGGAAAGTTTTACATTTTTACCCCCAATTTTAAGGCCACAAAAGATCTTAGCTCTTGGGAAAAATTATGTGGAACATGCTAAGGAGTTAGGAGATGAAGCTCCTAAGGAACCTATATTTTTCTGTAAATCCTCCTCAGCTTTAATTGGGCATGAAGATTTTATTGTTTATCCTTCATTTCTTACAAGGGTAGATCCAGAGGTAGAGCTTGGTGTAATAATTAAAAAGAGAGGTAAATATATAAAGGAAGAAGATGCCTATCATTATATATTAGGATATACAGTGGTTAATGATGTAACTGCAAGGGATATGCAGACTGAAGATTTCAAGAAGACAAATCCATGGTTTAGATCAAAAAGTTTTGATACCTTTTGCCCTGTAGGACCATATTTAGTTTTAAAAGAAGATATTAAAGATCCCCATAATTTAAATATTGAATTAAGAGTAGATGGAGAAGTAAGGCAAAAGAATAATACTAAAAATACGTTATTTAAAATTCCTCAGATAATATCCTATATCTCTAAGCACTTAACCTTAGAAGCAGGGGATATCATAGCTACAGGCACACCATCAGGGATTGCACCTATATATCCAGAAAATACAGTAGAATGTATTGTGGAAAATGTTGGAACATTAAGAAATAAAGTAATAAAGGAAAATTCCTTATAATTTTAAGAGATCTTTATTGGCGAGCTACATTCCAATTATATTGTATCCCGCATCTACATAGATGATTTCTCCTGTGATCCCAGAGGAAAGTTCACTAAGAAGAAAGGCTGCAGTATCTCCAACTTCTCTATACTCAATATTTCTTTGTAGTGGTGCTCTTTCTTTATGATATGAAAGCATATCAGTGAAGCGGGATATTCCTCTTGCTGCAAGGGTGCTTAGAGGACCTGCAGATATAGCATTTACTCTTATATTTTCTCCTCCAAGTTCATAGGCTGAATATCTTATAGAAGCTTCTAATGCTGCTTTTGCAACCCCCATCACATTATAATTGGGGATAACTTTTTCAGAGCCATAATAGGTTAAAGTTACAATACTTGCAGGCGTATTTAAAATCCTCTTAAAAATTCTTGTCATAGCCACAAAGGAGTATACACTTATATCCATAGTAGTAAGAAATGCATCTTTTGTGGTTTGAATAAAGGGATTTTTTAGGGCATCTGAAGGTGCATAGGCTATAGAATGCACAAATCCATCAATCTTGCCTACATTCTTCTCTATTTCTTCAGCAACTTTCTCTATATTTTCATCTTCAGATGCATCACATTCAACAATAAATGGTTTTTTAGGAAGCTCTGTAATTAACTCTTCTACATTTTCTCTGAGCCTTTCGTTTTGATATCCAATAATTACCTCTCCTCCCAATTTTGTAATGGACTGAGCAATAGCCCAAGCGATACTTTTTTTGTTTGCCACATTAAAAACAGCGAATTTTTTACCTTCTAACATAGGATGTACCCCTTTCTTTTTTTAACATTATAGCACGACTTGAATTACTACCAATATGGTTATAAAATAAGAATGATTTTAATTATTAGGAGGTGAAATAATGGAAAAGTTTAAAGAATTATTTCAAGAAGCTGATTGGACAAAGGAAAAACACGTTCCTGTGATTGAGATACTTGAGAAAGATAAGGAAAAGGGAGTAAAGGTTAGGGTATCTGTAGGAAAAGAGATTCCTCATCCTAATACTTCTGCTCACCATATTGTTTGGATTGAATTATATTTCTTACCTGATGGAGAAAAATATCCCTATCAGATTGCAAAATTTGACTTCTCATCTCATGGGGCATCAATCCAAGGACCAGATACGAGCGGAGTATATACAGAGCCTGTAGGAGAGGTTTCATTTAAAACTTCAAAAGAAGGAAAGCTATATGCTGCATCTTATTGCAATATCCATGGTCTTTGGGAGAATTCTTTAGATCTTAAGTTTTAAGTGGGTAAGGGGGGATATAAATATTCCCCCCTTTATTTTTCTAAAAATGCGATAAAATTCCCTCGGAATAGGTTGTAAATATCTCTTTCAATCTCTTCTGGTTTTAAGACCCATCCTGTTTTAAGAAGTTCATCATATTTTTCTATTAATACATCACTAATTACCCTCTTAGCATGCTTCCATTTATATACAAGTTGATCTAATACCCTTGCATCAGAATGCTGAGGGATAAAAGAGAATCCCAAAAGTTCTATACGCATCTTTGTAATCTCTTTTATCAAACTTGGGTTGTTTAAAAACCACCAGCATCCAAAGATCATTAAATTTGAAAACTTTCTTGCAGTAACACAGAGTTCGTGCTGATTTTCCCGAGAGAGCATGGTCACTAAAAATTTATTGTTGGGATATTCTCTACATAGATTCTCAATAGCTGTGATATCACCTTTTCCTATACCATCTCCTGCTTCTCTTAAAAGAGGATTTATTCTTCTCTTTGCTCCAATCATAAGGGCAAGAGGGATATTAAATTCTTCAGAGAAAGGTAAGATAACCTCTCTCAATATCCTTTCTCTCTCTGAATTTTCAGGGAATTTAAAGTCCGGGGTTAAGGATATAGCAGCATATAGGGGATTCATCAGATGATAGGAATCTTCTAAAAATCTTTTAAGTTCTTTGATAGTTTTTTCACTCAGCTCTTTATCTATGTCATATCCTTTATCTCTTAGAGTCTTTAAGAAGTTTTTGAAATCTAAAAGTTTATCAAGTCTCATAGCAGGTTTAAAACGAGGGTCTAAAGAAAGATTATTTTGCCAGTAGTTCATCTCTTCCATATCCAGTGGATCATTGGTCATAACCACATAATCCACATTTGCCTTTTCAAACACAAGGTCTATATGTTCCTCTAAGGATAAGGAAGAGAAAAATCTTCTATATTCTTCCAAATCTCTTTTTTCTAAATCTAATCCAAACTCATTTAATGTGGTGATCACACCTTTTGCTGCTTCACTAATAGGGGATTTTTCAATAAATAAAGTTTTCCATATAATCTCAGACTGCTCTTTCTTTGGTAGAGCAAAAAATTTATCAGGATCTATGGAAATATACCTTAATGTTTCTGCAATTAAATAGTGATAGGTAAGAAGCTCATCAAGTCCTCTTAAGAGAAGTTTCTCAAAGAAAGGAGGATATAAATGGGTATGTACATCTATAATCTTTACACTGTTTATCTTTTCTTCTATGAGCTTTGAAAGAGTATCTCTATCCATAAGATTAATACCTCCTTTTTTGTAAATTGTAGCATATATATTCATTGAAGAGCGAAGTAGATTCTGTTATAATCAAACCTACTTAGAACAAAGGAGGACCTTTTATGTTTAATAAATATAAGTACAAAGTCCCAGAAAATAAAAAAATAAGGCTTATAATCCACACGGACTGTAAAAACGAAGCAGATGATCAATTTGCCTTAGTGCATCACCTGATGACACCGCAATTTTGCATAAAAGGTATAATTGCTGGACATTTTGAAGCTAACCATAGCTTTTATGGTGAGAGACAGACTATGCAGGCAAGTTATGACGAGATATTAAAAGTTTTGGATTTAATGGGATTAAAGGACAAGTATAACGTGCTAAAGGGAAGTGAAATTCCTCTTCCAGATGAAAAAACAGCTTTGGATTCAGAAGGAGCAGACTTTATAATTGAAGAAGCTATGAAAGATGACCCACTTCCTCTTTATGCTGTTTTTCAGGGATGCCTTACTGACCTTGCCTCTGCCATACTTAAAAAGCCAGAAATATGTTCAAGAATGACTGCTGTTTGGATAGGAGGAGGACCTTATCCTTCGGGAGGGTATGAATTTAATTTGCTACAGGATATTGCTGCTGCAAATATTGTGTTTTCTTCTCAGATGCCCCTTTGGCAGATTCCCGAAAATGCGTTTAAACAAACGGAAGTTTCTCTGGCAGAACTTCAATACAGGGTGGCACCTTGTGGTGAGATAGGAAAGTACCTCTTTGAACAGATGGTTGAGTTCAATAATAAGATGGATTTTTCTGTTCCTTGGCCTCATGGAGAAAGCTGGGGGCTTGGAGATCAAGCTACGGTCACTGTGCTTTTAGAGGAAAATAACCGTGGAAACTACGATTGGATTCCCGCCCCACTTTTTTCAAAGGAGATGTATTATATTTATAAGCAGAATAATAGGGCTATACGTGTTTACCATACTATTGACTCACGCTTTACTCTTGAAGATTTTTATGCAAAGCTTGCAATAAATTTCGGAAAAGGCAATATATAGATTTTTGTTTCAATTTTCAATAATTACAAGATTCCAAGGCTTTATGGTGATGGTATCTCCATCTTTAATTTTTTTATCTTCAAAAAGGTTTATGCCTTCGCTGCCTTTGTATGTAATTTTCTGTTCTTCTTTTGAATAATTAAAGAAATAAATTATTTCTTTTCCAAAATCATTTGTGCCTTTCCTGATTATCACTGGGAAGGAATATTTTTGTTCATCTCCCCAGAGCCCTGCTTTTTTAAGACAGCCCTCAAGGATTGCCATTAAATAGCTTTCTGATGTAAAGCAGCCTATATAGGTTGCAAGACCACTGCCGAATTTATTCTGCGTTATGGCAGCATAAGAGTTCCATGCATAGTGCTCATATGAAGCCATCACTTCTGCGGTGCTTGGTTTTAAAAGCTCCATGAAAGCTAATACCTTGCGGTCTTCTTCTGGAAGTGAAAATTTTTCTTGGGAAAGAAGTACTCCTTCTGGCTTTGTGAATTGGTTGTAAGAAACTCCGAGACATTCATTTATTATGTGCGGCATAGTTTGACTGTAAACCTTAACATTTTCATTTGCAACAGCGGTTTTAAATGTGGAGATTAAATGTCCTCCATTTTTTACAAATTCATTTATACGCTTTAAAGTGCTTTCGGGTACAGCATAAAGTGCTGGTAGGATTAAAAGCTTATATTTACTTAGATTTTCGTTTTCAACTGTTATAAAATCACATTCAGCGTTCATTTTGTAAAGCCCATTGTAAATCCATCGGAGCACGTCATTGTACTCTATACTTTCCCCAAACATCATTCCTGTTTCAATTTTAAACCAATTAAGGGCAGTAAGAGACTCATTACTCACCATTATTGCGATTTTATTTGATTTTTTAAGATTGATAAGTTTTTCTCCCAAAATTTCAAATTCTTTTCCTATCTCTTTTGCTTCAAGGTAGGTGTCATTTTCGGCAAAGTCATGGCTTAAAAGACCTTTCCAATAAGTTTCTGCAGAATTGTGTATTGAATGCCAATGCCAGTACATCACGGAATTTGATCCAGATGCAAGATGACTGTAAGCTTGCAGCCGTAGTTGTCCTTTGTATGGAAGCCAAGATAAATGTCCCTGAGCCTGTGTTTCAATCACAAGATAGTTGTCTTGCTTTAAACTACGTGTAATGTCGCCTCCAAAGGCAATCTCTTCGCCTGTGAGTTTGTCCTGTGACGGATGGTAAATGTCGCATCCAGCTATTGTCAGAGGTTTTGAGGCACTAAAATGATTGACCATGGGCTGGAGTCCATAAGAATAGCCTCTCCAGTCAAAATCAAAGTTGTGTGTAATAAATTGGGATTCGGTTTTATATTCATTTACAATTCCTGCTTGCCAAGATAGGAATTCGTCCACAAGCATTCTTCGGAATTTATCAAATTCAGCTCCGAGGCTTCCATTTATTGTTCCCCTTACATCAGGGAATTCCTCCCAGCTGTTTATGCGGTTGCTCCAATAATCAAGTCCAAATTCATGGTTTAAAGCCTTTAAATCGTCATTAAACTTCTTCCTCAGGTATTTTATGAATTTTTGCTGTACGTTCTGTGAAGAGGTATCGTAATATTTTGTTTCGTTGTCAATTTGATATCCTATTACACATTTTCGTTTGGCAACTCTCTCCATAAGTTTTCTTATGACTCTTTCAGCATAAAAAAGATATACTGGATGAGTTATATCCATAATCTGCCTTGCACCGTAAAGTCTGCGTCCATTTTTTGTCTCGGCAATTATCTCAGGGTATGATTTTGCCATCCATGCAGGAATTGCATATGTAGGTGTTCCTATTATAACGTTTATTCCATTTTTTTCCATAGCATCAAGGACACGATCTATATGTGAAAAATCAAAAATACCGTCTTGGGGTTCCATGGTACTCCAGGTAGATTCAGCAATCCTCACAGTATTTATTTTTGCATCAACCATCATCTTTATATCTTCGTTTAAACGGTCATAAGGCATATATTCATCATAATATGCTACTCCAAAAAGCAGTTTCTTCATTAAAAACACCTCAATCTTTATATTTTAAAAGGTTGTTTACTATTGTCCATAGTACAATAGAACAGAAAATAAATCCATAACTTTTTATTACAAGTATAGGTTATTCCATATTTGAGATTTTTACTTTTAAACATCTCTTTTTGTATTGACTTTTTCCAAATACTAATGATATACTTTTATCGTATAATACAATTATTTTGTATAATATGCAAAACAGGAGTTTAAAAATGTTCAAAAAGATCTCTATTCTTTTAATTTTTAGCTCCCTATTCTTAATTATGGGTTGTTCTCCTAAGGGGGGAAATCCTGATACTCCTCTTCCTGATGTTGATACTCCCGATGTCACCCTTCCTGATATTACTGAGGATATAATCTATGATTTACAAGGTTTTGCCACATTAGGAGAAGGTACTACGGGAGGAGAAGGTGGAGACGTAGTTTATGTAAGTACAGGAAGTGAATTACAAAATGAGATAAAAAAAGGTGGTCCGAGGATTATTTATGTAAATGGAAAGATAACTCCTGATAACTCAGTAGGACTTAATGAGATTTATATTAAAAATGTTTCAAAGATCTCTATTATAGGGGTAGGTACTGAAGGGGAGCTTGAAGGTATAGGAATTAAGATAAGTAATGCCAATAATATTATCATTAAAAATCTTAAGATACACCATGTACTATTAGGCAACAAAGATTGCATAACGATTGAAGGTCCCGCAAAGAATATTTGGATTGACCATTGTGAGTTATTCAATGAATTTCGGGAGGATCTGGATAAAGATTATTATGATGGATTATTAGATATAAATGGAAGAGTAGATTATGTAACTATATCTTGGTGCTATTTTCATGATAGTTGGAAAACAAGCTTGATAGGTTCTTCGGATAATGATAACTATAACAGGACTATCACTTATCATCATAATCTTTTTAAAAACTGTAATTCCAGAGTTCCAAGCTTTAGATTTGGTGAGGGACATATATTTAATAACTATTACGAAAACATTGAGTCCAGTGGAATAAATTCAAGAATGGGAGCAAAAATCAGAGTTGAGTATAACTATTTTGAAAATGTGAAAAGACCTATCTGTTCCTTAGATAGTCCTGAATTTGGATATTGGCATATGGTAGGAAACATCTTTAAGGATTGTTCTGGGGTGCCTGGATCTTCTACATGTATCTATAATCCTCCATATACCTATTCTGTAAATACTGCAGTGAAAGCAAAAGAATATGTGAGTAATTATGTAGGGGTTGGGAAGATTAGTCCATAAGGGGGAGCATTATGGAAATATCTAAGATTCATATGATAGTAGATAAGAATTTTAAGGGAACTGAAGGGGAAGAAATTAATAATATAAGATACTATAAAACCATTCAAAATGCAGTGAATAGTATTCCCCTGGATAATTCTAAAAGGGCTATTATCTTTCTGAAAAAAGGTAGTTACTATGAAAAATTAGTGATAAATTCTCCTAACATTAGTATGGTAGGAGAAGATTTAGAAGATACCGTTATATGGTATGATGTAGCGTCAGGTACTCCGGAACCAGAAGGAGGAACTTATGGCACATCGGGAAGTGCCAGTGTCATTGTAAATAATACTGCTACAAATTTCACCGCTGAAAATATTACTTTTGCTAATATGTTTGATGAGACTCAACCTATTACTAATAAGCAGGCAGTAGCAATGAGATGTATAGCTGATAAAAGCATGTTTAGAAATTGTAAGTTTATTGGAAATCAAGATACTTTATATGTAGATGATGGGATTCAATATTTTGCTAACTGCTATATAGAAGGCGATGTAGATTTTATATTTGGGGCAGGACAGGTAGTTTTTGAAAATTGTACCATATTCTCAGTAGAGAGGGCTGGAATTACTCCCAAGGGATATATAACTGCTGCAAGTACATTCAAAGGTAAATTAGGATTTCTTTTTATAGGTTGCAGACTTTTATCAAATATCAGAGAGCCAAATTCTGTATATTTAGGTCGTCCTTGGCATCCCAGCTTTGATCCTTATAGTAGGCAGTCTAATGTGGTTTTTAGAGATTGTTATATGGATGCACATATAAAAGAAGAGGGATGGACTGCCATGAGTTCAAAAGATCCTACTACAGGAGAGACCATATGGTTCTATCCTGAAACTGAGAAGTTTTATGAGTACCAAAGTTATGGTCCAGGAGCATCGGTAAATGAAAAGAGACCTCAGCTTTCCGGAGAGCTTTTGGATTATTATTCTAAAGAAAATTTTATTAGGGGGTGGGATCTTCAAGAGTTTGTAGAAAATCTAATATGATTCTCTTTTGTGATCCATTAGGATTATGCAATTTAAAAAAGAAAGGGGGTAGTATATGAAAAAGTTCCTTTGGTTGTTAGTTCTTTTGCTTCTAATAGTTCCCAGTTTTGCAGAAACGGCTCTTTCTACAAAGGCAGAGTTTTCTTTGAAGTTCTATCCTGACTCTAAAAAATTGAACTTTAATCCTAACTATTATCTTTACTTTAACTACAAGACTGATAATGTCTCTGCTTACTTAGATATCAGGGATAGTGGTTGGAAAGGTGGATACTTAACGCTAAATGATTTAGCAGGTGTTATGGACTTGACTCTTGCTAAATACTATTTGACGGTTAATGGTACAAAAGCTCTTTTTGATACTCTCTGGTACAATCGCAATAATATTAATGGAATTCAGCTCACATTAAACACTCCTGTAAAAGTTACTACTTCCTATCTTTTCAGAAATATTGAGTCAGATGTAGCTTATGATACAGGAAGACTAATAACAAAGGCAGAGGCAAATATATCTAAATTTTCGGTATGGGGACTTTATGACATGGATCTTCTTAGTAAAGTTAACACCTATGTAGTTGGAGCTGAGGTAAAACCATTCTCTTTATTAAGTGCGTTTTTTGAATATGGAAATAATTCCAGAAGTTGGGCTGTAGGAGGTTCTCTTAATCCTATTAAAAATCTAAATCTGGCAGGATATTACCGGGGAGATGGTGGATACAATCTGGAGGTGACATTAAATAATCTGATTCCAGGTACTAATTTATATGGTGCTTATTTCTATGGTCCTGATGCTGCTACTTATATGTATGGAAAAGTAACGCTTCCTCCTTTATCCTTTGGTAATATAGATGCTCTCTATGGGTATTACACCACTCATACTACTTATGATGTTTGGTATGTGAGATTGAGCTCTAAATTTGGTTTAGCATCAAATACATTGAGGATATATAAAGGTTGGAGTTTTGGAAGCTCCTGGTTTGATCCTACGGTACTTTTCACTTGCGAAGATACCGTCTCTGTGAGCTTTTAATTTTTTTTAGAGATGATATGCAAAAATTTTGCATATCATACAAAAATAAAAATTAGGAGGGATTAAAGATGTCAAGATTAAAGAGATTTTTAAGTCTTCTTATGGTTCTCTCTTTAGCTTTTTATATGACAGGATGCGCTCCAAAAACTACAACGCCACCGGAACCAACAGAAAAGACTATAAAGATAGAAAATGATGTACCTTTGATAGGTTTTGGAACAGGCACTGTCGGAGGAAGTGGAGGAGAGATTGTGGTAGTGAGTACCTATACACAATTTTATGAGGCAGTGAAGAAAGATGATGACTCACCTCGTATTGTTCTTGTAGATGGCACTATACAATGGGATCCAAGCTATGTGGATATTGATCCTACTTACTCAAACATAATAAATATAGGATCTAACAAGACAATTTTGGGACTTGGAGAGGGAGCAACTATTGATGGTCTCACATTGAGGATTGGAAGTAGTAGTGGTTCTAAAGAACAAATTGTTATGAGAAACTTAATTTTTGATAATGCCCCTGATGATAACGTCACTATTCAATATACTTCTACCTTAGTTTGGATAGACCACTGCACCTTTAGAGCAGCTGCCGATAGTAATGTAGATATTATTAGACAATCTAATAATATAACCCTTTCTTGGAATAAGTTTGAAAATGTGGGAGCAAAAGGAGTAAGTATAGTAGGAAGTTCTGACACTATGACTGCTGATGCTGATTATTTAAGAGTTACTTACCATCATAACTGGTTTAACCAAACTGCAGGAAGAAATCCAAGGGTAAGATTTGGGATAATCCATATCTTTAATAACTTATATAGTGGAATTACCACAGGTATAGTTTCTACCACTTATGCAAGAACGTTAGTAGAGAAGAACTACTTTGATACTGTCAGTACACCTACGTCTATTACATCAGGGACTTCTCCTGCAGGATATATAGTTCTTTCTAAGGAAGATCCAGAGAATGGAGATTCTAATGTATATGTTGGTTCTGGATCACCTGTTAAAAATTTGCCGCCTACTATTTCTGATATTCAGACTTGGATACCATATTCATATTCTCCTGATAATCCCAATGATATTCCTTCAATAGTACAGAATGGTGCTGGAGCAGGAAAAATTATAGTGAAGTATGAATAATTAGTTACTCTCCCTAAGGGGGCTCCTGATTTTTTCAGGGGCTCCCTTAGGCATAAAGGAGGAGAGAAAGGATGAAGAGACATTTTTGGATTAAGTTCTTGTTAATATTTCTGTTACTATTTATAGCTGGATGCAGTCCTCAATATGCTAATACTTGGAGGAAGATTTATGGCTATTCAGGTTCAGAAATGGTAACTCATATGGAAAAAACCCATGATGGGAAATATATTTTGGCAGGTATGACAAATTCAAAAGGTGCAGGACAAGATGATTTTTACATTTTAAAAATGGATTCCTGGGGAAATATCCTTTGGGAAATTACTTATGGTGGTGAGAATGATGATACGGCAAATTGTATAAAAGAGACAAAAGATGGTGGCTATATTGTAGTAGGAGAGAGCTATTCTTTTGGTACTGGGATTTCCAAGGATATGTATGTATTGAAGTTAAATTCTAAAGCTGAAGTGGTCTGGGGTAAAAACTTTGGAGGAAAAGATGTAGATGGTGGAAGATGGGTAGAAGAGACTTCTGACGGTAATTTTGTTGTGGTAGGATGGACAAGATCTTTTGGGGGAGGAGCATCAGACTTTTATGTCCTTAAGCTTGATAAAGATGGGGAAATTTTGTGGAGTAAGACTTGGGGTGGGTCTAATTTTGAAGAGGCAAGTTCTGTAGTAGAGGCAGAAGATGGTGGATATTTGGTAGCAGGATTTACTATGTCTTATGGAGCAGGTTCTAAGGATGTGGCATTAGTAAAATTTGATTCAGATGGAAATGTCCTTTGGTATAAGACTTATGGTGGGACAAAGGACGATACAGCAAGTAATATTATTAAAACAAAAGATGGGAATTATGTAATTTTAGGCTATACTGCCTCTTTTGGAACTGGTGGAGATGTGTATCTTCTGAAAGTAGATCCATCAGGGAATATCCTTTGGGAGAAATATTATGGTGGTGAAGGCTCAGACTCAGGAAAAGAAATAAGGCAAACCTCTGATGAAGGTTTCATTGCAGTTGGTACTACAAAATCCTTTGGAGTGATGGAAAATGCTGTTTACCTTTTAAAAATAGATCCTTTAGGAAATCTTCAGTGGGAAAGGATTTTTGAAGGAGAAGATATAGATGAGGGGAATACAGTTCTTGAGATTCCTGATGGTTATTTAGTAGGAGGATGGACGAGATCTTTTGGGTCTGTATTAGCAGATATACTTATTTTGAAATTAGATGCTGAGGGAAATTTATAAAAATTGACAATGGATAGGACTAAATAGTATAATATACAAAGACATTTCTTAATATGCAAAAGGAGGTGAGAGAGAAACAAATTTATATTCTCCACTATCTCAATGTGATTTTTTAATTATTCAATAAAGAATTTGGGGGGATCTAAAGATGAAAAAGTTTGTAAAAGTCTCAATTTTGAGTGTCATTTTAATTGCTATGATTTTATCAGTTTCTCCAGGTCAGCAGCAGGTTACATTAAGAATGATATGGTGGGGTTCTCAGGATAGGCATAATAGAACTTTAAAAGTCATTGATCTTTTCCAGAAGAAATATCCCAATATAAAAATTGTTCCTGAATATACAGGATGGGGTGAATATTGGACAAAACTCACTACTATGGTAGCAGGAGGAAATCCTCCAGATATTATCCAACATGACCATGCATATTTAAGAGGATGGGTAGATAAAGGTCTTCTTTTGCCTCTGGATGATTTGGTAGCAAGTGGTGCTATTAATTTGAAGGATGTGGGTAAGTCTATTATTGATTCTGGAAAATTATATGGAAAACTATATGCCATTAACTTAGGTAACAACTCTCAGGCTTTTGCTATTGATGTGGACGCATTTAAAAAGGCAAAGGTTCCTTTACCTCCTACTTTATGGACATGGGATGATTTCAAGAGAATTGCCACAACTCTTCATAAGAGACTTGGAATATACGGAGCTGCAGAGAACTTGACTGATCACAATGTATTTAGAGTATGGACCATAGAAAATGGTGGATACCTCTTTAGTGATGATGGGAAGTCCTTAGGATATGAAGATGATAAAGTGTATTCAAATTTCTTTAAGATGTGGCTTGAACTTCAAGACGCAGGTGTAATTCCATCAAGAGAAATAGAAGTAGCAAGAGGTAGCGTAAGCCCAGAACAAAGATTTATTTGTCTTGGAAAATCTGCTATGCAGTTTACATGGAGTAACCAGTTGGAAGCTATGTCTACAGCTCTTCCAAATAAGACATTAAAACTTTATATGCTTCCTACTCTTAATAAAAAGGTTGGAAACTTCTTAAAGCCATCTATGTTCCTTAC
>ERZ795046.460-NODE-460-length-49840-cov-11.454996_pt1 | contig 49840 bp, 33 predicted proteins | sample MGYA00375130_ERZ795046 | MGnify/ENA primary metagenome ERZ795046 (study PRJEB30175, sample SAMN05720202) | activated sludge metagenome | isolation source: anaerobic digester from wastewater treatment plant | place: Japan | collected 2015-05-15 ... | reverse complement strand
AAAACTTATTTTGCCTGGAATGCTTATAGAAAAGGTATTAAAGCAGAAAGGGAAGGTAATTTAGATAAAGCAATAAATTATTATCTTCTGGACATTAAAAAATATCCTACTAAAACCAGAAGTAGAATTGCATTAGCTGATGTTTTATATACAAAAGCTTATTATAAAAAAGATGCTAATACTGATTCTTTTATTGATTGGAAAAATGCTTTAATTGCTAATGAAATTGCTTATGAAATTAATTCTGATACAGAACGAAAAAATATTTTATTATCTTGTTTTCTAAACATTATTCAAAATCAATTAAAAGCAAATAATATTCAAAATGCTGATAATTATATGCAAGTAGCAAAAAAATATTTTGCTGATAATAAAAAATTTTTAATTTTTGAAGCTCAATTATTATCTCATACTGCTAATATTGAATCTGAAATTGAAACTTATAAAAATATCTTATTAACAGAACAGGATAATGAAACTGCTTTAAATAATTTATCTCTGTTATGTTTAAATAAAAATGACACTCAATCAATCAAGCCTTATTTAATAAAAGCGATTCAAAAAAATCCAAATTCCATTGCTGCTAATAAATTTCTTGGTTTATTAAATCTTCAAGATAATAATATAAATGATGCTATTTTAAATTTTAAAAAAGTTCTTGAATTTAAGCCTAATGATATTGAGAGTTTAAACAATATTTCTTTATGCTATATTAAAACAGGTGATTATTATCTCGCATTAAAAAATTTCGAAAAAATATTAGAAATAAATCCACTTGATTTTGAGACTTTTTTTAATATTGGTAGGTTATATTTCTTACAGGCTAATTATTATGAAGCAATTGAAAATTTTAGAAAAGCTTTATTATTAAATGAAAATCATTTTGATTCTCTTGTTAATTTAGCTATTGCTTATAAGTATAATAATGAATTTGATAAATCTATTTCTACTTTTGAAAAAATTATTAATATTAAAGAGGATTTTTTTCTCGCTTATGAAAATCTTATTTATTTATATAAAACCAAAAAAAATAATCAAGTTATGGCTGAATATTATTTGAATAAATACAAAAAATTAAATAAAGATATTCCTGATTCATTTAATAATTTATTAGAAAATTAATTTTATTCAAATTTTATATGTCATTATTTTTAGTTGATTTATATTCTATTATTTTTAAATCTTTTTACGCTATTCCTTCTTTAAGAACAAGTAAAGGATATCCAACAAATGCTATTTTAGGCACTTTAAAAAGCATAATAAAAATAATTAAACAATTTAATGTTCAAAATTTGATTATTGTTCTTGATACTGGTAAAAAAACTTTTCGAAATGAAATTTTTCCAGATTATAAAGCAAATAGATTAGAAGCGCCTGATGAGTTAAAAATTCAATTTTCTGTTATTACTGATTTATTAAAGCAATTAGGTTTTTTTCTCATTGAAAAAGAAGGTTTGGAAGCTGATGATTTAATTTTTTCAATTTCTAAAAAATTTAATAATCAAAATATTTTTATTTTTTCTTCTGATAAAGATTTATATCAATTAGTTTCTGATAAAGTTAAACTAATTTCTGAAAGTAAAAAAGGTTTGATTATCATTGATGAAAATGAAGTAAAAAATAAATTTAATGTCCTACCTTCCCAAATTGTTGACTTTCTTGCTTTAACTGGTGATAGCAGTGATAATATTCCGGGTGTAAAAGGTATTGGTCCAAAAACTGCCGCTGATTTACTAAATGAATTTCTTTCTCTTGATAATATTTATTCTTCTCTTGATAAAATAAAATCTAATTCTATTAAACAAAAATTAATTGATGGCAAAGATTCGGCTTATTTAAGCAAAAAATTAGTCGAATTAAAGTATATTGATTTGAATTTTGATTCTTCTTCTTTTGCTAATTTAAAATTAAATTTGAATAATGCACTTGAACAATTAAAAGAACTTGAATTATTCTCTGTAATAAATGATTTAAAAAATCTTGAATTTAAAGATGATTTGTTTCAAAATAATGTTATTCAATCTCCAGAAAAAAATGAAGAAATATTAAATGTCGAATTTCCAACCTTTTATTTTTCTCTAAATTCTGCTGTTTCTCTCTTTAATAAAATTAAAAATTCGAAAAAATATTTCTTTTATTCTTTTTATATTAATAATGTCGAAAATGCTATAATTACTGATTTTAATAATTATATAATTTTTAAAGAACCTGCACAAAATTTTATTTTAAAAATTTTTGAACAGCCAAACTCAAAATTTATTTTTTTTAATACTAAAGAGTTTATTAAAAAATTTATTTCAAATATTAGTTTAGAGCAATTTGAAAAAATTTTAAAAAATTCTTTTGATATTTCTATTGCTTTATTTTTATTAAATTCTGATAATTCGAATTTATCTCTTATTAGAATTATAAATCAATTTTACAATAAAAACATTATAACTAATTTTAATAATGAAAAAAACGAAAATAGTCTTATTAAATTTACTCAATATTTAATATCACATTTAAATGATATTGAGGAAATCTTATCAAAAAAATTAGAAGAATTTAATTTATTAAAATTATACTATGAAATTGAATTGCCTTTAATAATTATTTTATTTAAAATGGAACAATATGGTATAAAAATTAATTATGATTATTTACTAAAAATCGAGCAACAAATAAAAAATGATATTGAGGAAATAAAAAAAGAAATTTATAAATATGCTGATAATACAATAAATTTGAATAGCCCAAAACAAATCAGTGAATTACTTTTTGAAAAATATAATTTACCAAAATTAAAAAAAATAAAATCTGGTTATTCTACTGATAATGAAGTTTTAGAAGAATTAAAAAGTTTTCATAAATTACCTGAATTATTATTAGAATATAGAAATCTAACAAAACTTGAAAATACATATATTGCAAATTTTAAAGAATTAACTCAAAACCAGAGAATTTACACTACTTTTAATCAATGCGGTGCTACAACTGGCAGAATCATCAGTATAAATCCAAATCTACAAAATATTCCTGTTGAAAAAGAAGAAAGATATTCAATTAGAAAAATTTTTATTGCTGATGAAAATTGTAAATTTATTATTTCTGATTATTCTCAGATTGAATTACGAATATTAGCTCATTTATCAAATGATGAACGAATGATTGAAGCATTTTTAAATGATGAAGATATACATATTCGCACTGCAAAAGAAATATTTGGCGAAAATATTCAAGTTGATAATCATATTCGCAGACTTGCTAAAACAATAAATTTTGGTATTATTTATGGAATGAGTGCTTTTAAATTAGGTAAAGATTTGAATATACCTGTTAGTGAGGCTAAAAAATATATTATTAGATATTTTGAAAAATATAATGGAATAAAAAAATATTTTAATGAAGTAAAAGAATTTGCTAAAAAAAATGGATATGTTGAAACAATATTTAATCGAAGAAGATATATACCACAAATTAATGATAGAAATAAAAATATTCGAGAAGCAGCAGAACGAATGGCAATAAATATGCCTGTTCAAGGTTCGGCTGCTGATATTTTAAAATTAGCAATGTTAAAAATTTTTCAAGAATTAAAAAAATATAGAACAAAATTATTATTAACAATTCATGATGAATTAATATTTAATTCTCCACTTGATGAAATACAGGAAGTTCAACAAATAATAAAAAACCAGATGGAAAATGTAATAAAATTAAGAATACCACTTAAAGTAAAAATTTCTATTCGCGATAGTTGGGGTGAATAAATATTTTGTTAAATACGATTATACATTATTGTATATTCTTTTAAATTTTCTTTCATCTTCTCTGTTAACTGTTCCCATTTAAATCGCCATAACCAATTTCCCTCTGATAATGATGGAACATTCATCCTTGCTTCACTACCAAGTCCAAGTATATCTTGCATTGGAAATATTGAAAAAATCGCAATTGATGACATTCCTAATTTTATCATTTGCCAGTTAAAATTATTTTTATCTATTTCTCCTAAATAAAAAGTTAAATTTTTTCTCTCTTTCTCACTAATTGAATTTAACCAGCCAAAAATAGTATCATTATCATGCGTGCCAGTATAAACCACACAATTTGTGGTCGTAAAATTATGTGGTAAATATTCACTTTCTGGTTTATCAAAACCAAATTGCAATATCTTCATTCCAGGAAAATTAAACTTATCTCTTAACGCAACTACTTCATCTGTTATTATTCCTAAATCTTCTGCTATTATTGGTAATTCACCTAATTCTTTTCTCACTGTTTCAAATAATAAATCACCTGGTGCTTTTACCCATTCACCATTTATTGCTGTTTTTGAATTAGCAGGAACAGCCCAAAATGCTTCAAAACCACGAAAATGGTCTATTCGTAAATAATCTACATATTTTAATATATGTTTTATTCTTTCAAGCCACCATCTAAATCCTGTCTCTTTTAATACTTCCCAATTATATAATGGATTGCCCCATAATTGTCCTGTTTCACTAAAATAATCTGGCGGAACACCTGATATAAATTTTGGTCGCTTATCTTCATCCAATAAAAAAATCTCTGGATGAGCCCAAACATCAATTGCATTCGATACAAATATTGGTATATCGCCAAATATTTCAATTTTATTTTCTTTCGCATACTTTTTGAGTTTTTGCCACTGCCTTGTAAATATATATTGGATAAATTTATAAAAATTTATTTCTTCTTTTAATTTTTCTGAATATCTTTCAAGTGCACCCTTCTCGCGATTTTTTAATTCGTCATCCCATTCAAGCCAATATTTATTTAAGTGATTTGTTAATGCATTATACAAAGCATAATCATTAAGCCAATAATTATTCTCATTGCAAAATATTATAAATTCTTCTGTTGCTGTAAAACTCTTATATGATATTCTTAATTTTTCTAATTTATACTTTTCTACTACCGCGTAATTTATTTTCTTATCATTAAAACTATAATTTTTATAATCATTAATTTCATCTTTTTTTAATAAACCAATTTCACATAAATCTTCAAGGTCAATCATTAAATAATTACCTGCAAACGCTGAATCACTACAATATAAATCTTTTCCTAATGGTAAAATCTGCCACATTGTTTGATTTGTTTCTTTTAAAAAATCGACAAATAAAAAAGCATTTTTACCTATATCACCAATTCCATAATTTGAAGGCAAAGAAATAGGATGTAATAAAATTCCGCTTTTCCTTTTACTAAACATTATAACCTCCTTATTTTCCAATTTCTATCATATTCTTTTAATATCTTTTCTTTTTATATGGAGAAAATTAATGGAAGTATTAAATAAATATTAACTATTAATAACATCTTTTATTTTTTCCAATAAAAATTCAATTTTAAAAGGTTTGGGGATAAATTCTGTTGCACCAATATATTTTACTTTTTCAATTACAGCCTCCTGGTCCATTGCTGTAAGCATTATTACTTTCGCATTTTTATCATATTCTTTGATTTTTTTTAAACAACCAAATCCACTCACGCCAGGCATTGAGATATCAAGAATAACTAAATCAGGATTTAATTCTTTATATTTTTCAAAACCATCTTCGCCATTAAAAGCTTCACCACAAATATCATAAAAAGGTTCTAAAATTTTTTTTAAAATTAAATGTATTACTTCATTATCATCTATAATTAAAATCCTTTTTTTCTCGCTCATACTTTATTCATCTAATTCCTTTTTTGCTTCTTTGATCTTTTTCTTCATTACTAATGCTTTTTCTAATTCCATTTCATCTATTTCTTTTTCTATTTCTATTTTCTTTAATTCTTCCTGCGCTGTTATATATTCTCGTTCTAATTCTTTTAAATGCTTAAATGTTTTTATCTTCTCTTCTGCTTCTACATTTTTTATTCGTTCGTTTCTAAAAAATTCATTCCTATTTGCCTGTAAAACAAATTTTAATTTTTCTAATTCTATTTCGTCAAGTATTTTATTCTTTTCAATCATTAAATTTCTTATTCGTTCTCTTTCAAGTATATCTAATTTTATTTCTTCAATAAATTTTTTTAAATCATATTGGTTAATTATTTTTTCTCGATATAATTCAAGCATATAATTTATTTTGTCCTGTTCTTTTCTTAATTTAAAAAATTCAAGAATATTTTCTTTTTCTAATTTATTCTTTGTTACTTCTAAAAATTTTGTATTTATTTCCTTTTCAATATAATTCTGTTTTTCAAGTTCAATTTCTTTGTTCTTGATTTCTAATTCTTTTTCAAATTCTTTTTTCTGAGTTTCTATTTTTAACCGTTCGCTTAATTTATTTTTATGGCGTTCAACAATGTAATTTCGTTCTCGCCATTCTTCAAGTTCATTGGAAAAGATATTTAAATAACCTAAATATAAATATAAAAAACCACTATTATCAAATATTGTTTTCAAATTTATTCCAATTGTTTCTTCTAATTTTGTGCGAAAATATAAATCATTATCAATAACTTCAATTTTATTTTTAGAAAATTCATTTTTTAATATTGTATATAATGAATTAAAAATTGACTTACTTAAATTTGCTTTTGGTAATACAAATTTTTCTTTTAAATAATTTTTTAAAAATACTTCAACATTATAAATTTTTATTATTATACTTAATTCAATGTTGAAATGAATATTATCAAGAGAAGAAAATTCCTGTTCTGGTTTTATTATTAAATTTATATCTCCTGTATCATATACAATTAAATAAGCAGTTGGCTCAATTTTTTCTATCTCTTCTTCTTTTTTGATTATTTTGTCAAATATATTTTTTATTTCATATTTACCAGGTTTTAATTTTTTTATAACTTCACCTTTTTCAATTATTATCCCTTCTGTGCCGTGTTCTATTATTATTGATTTTCCTGTTTTATCCTGGAATATATCCTGTATTGAATATTTAATACAAATATTATTTTCTCTATCTAATGGAATATTATTTTCACTATTATTTATTATTGCTGTTTTTAATTGATGACCACAATATTCACAATAATTTGATGGTGGTATAAAATTTTTACAAACAGGACATTTTTGTAATCGCAATTTTAATGGCTTACCACATTCAGGACAATAATTCATACTATCTTCTATTGGTGATTTACAATTAAAACAAAGTTGGTTCATTATGTACCTCTTTTTTAAAATATTATTTTTTAAACTTTGAAATCTTTATTAAATTCTATATAATTTATAATCTTTTCAAAAATCTTTCTATTCGCTCAACTGCTTTCTTTATTAACTCTATATCTGTTGCATAAGCACATCGAATAAAATCTTTTCCAATCTCTTCATCACAAAATGCTGTGCCCGGAACAACTGCAACTTTTTCTTCTTCAAGTAATCTCTTTGCAAATTCTTCACTGTGAATCTTAAATTTTCTGATTGATGGAAAAATATAAAATGCACCTTCTGGTAAATGGCATTCAAAACCTAATTTATTAAATTGCTCCACTATATAATTTCTCCGTATTTTATATGTATCTCGCATTTTTATCCGTTCTTTTTCACCATTTCTTAAAGCTTCTATTGCTCCTAATTGTGAAATTGTTGGCGCACATAATATTGTATATTGATGTATTTTCATCATAGCAGCAATAATATCTACCTGACCTATTGCATATCCTATTCTTGCGCCTGTCATTGCATGGCTCTTTGAAAATCCATTTAATATTATTGTTCGTTCTTTCATATCAGGTAATGCTGCTATTGTTGTATGATTTATTTCATAAGTTAATTGTGAATATATTTCATCTGATAAAACAATTAAATCATTTTCTTTTGCTATTTCTGCTATCTCTATTAATTCTTCTTTTGTAAAACTCATTCCTGTTGGATTATTTGGATAAGCAAGTAAAATTGCTTTTGTTTTTTTTGTTATTTTTTTTCTTATTTCTTCAATTGATGGTTTAAATTTATTTTCAAAATAAGAGTATATTTTAACAGGCACTCCACCACATAATAATACATTTGGTTCGTAAGAAACATACGAAGGTGAAGGAATTAAAATTTCATCACCAGGATTTATAATTGCTCTAAAAGCTAAATCCAGACCCTCACTTACTCCAACTGTAACAAGAACTTGATTTTCTGCTACATAATCAAGATTAAATGTTCTTTTATAATAATTTGCTATTTCCTGCCTTAATTCCAAAAGACCTAAATTTGATGTATACATTGTCATCTCATTTTCAAGACCTTCAATCATTACTTTTCGTATATGCCAAGGCGTGGAAAAATCAGGCTCGCCAACACCAAGTGAAATGACATCTTTCATTCCAATAAGAAGATCAAAAAATTTTCTTATCCCAGATGGTTTTAAATTTAATACTACTTTATTTATTTTTTCTTTCATGGTGTGATTGCCAATCTTTTACTATTATTCTTTTTAAATACTTTCTCCCCTTCTATTTTATATTTTCTTAAAAGAAAATGAGTATTAGTGCTTAATATACCTTTTATTGTTGCAAGTTTTTCTGCTACAAACAACGCAATCTCTTTTGCATCAGTGCCTTCTACTGTTACGATTAAATCAAAACTACCTGAAACAAGCATACAATTTGTTACTTCTTTAAATTGACATATTTTTTCAGCAATAGCATCAAAACCTTTTCCAGATTCTGGCGTTATTTTTACTTCTATTATTGCTGCTATTTGTTTTTTATTTACTACTTCTTCATTTACAAGTGCACAGTATTTTATTATTGCTCCACTTTCTTCTAATTCCTTTATTGTTTTTTTTACTTCTTCTTCGGTTGTATTTAACATTTTAGCTATTTCCTGATAAGTATAAGTGCAATTCTTTTTTAATAGATTTAATATGCTTATTTTTAACTCCATTTTTTTCACCTTTTGATTTTTTTATAATCTTTTATCTTTTATCTATATCATCTACAATGGTATTGTTTTCCTGCGATTCTTTAAAAGTATTTGCTTTTTGTATTAATGGTGCACCTAATTTTAAAATTAAAACCACACCAATTGCCATTGCAATAACTATATATACTAATTGTTTTCTTTTATCCATATTAAAAATATTATATCATTAAAATTTTTTTGTCAATAATTTTAGATAATTTAGCAATTTTCCAAATTTCTAAATTTATCAGTTTTTTTGATAAATATATTTTATTTTAAACTTATCACAACCAGATTATAAAACTAATTATTGATTTTTTCTTATAATTTTATTATAAATATTATTTTATGATATTTTGAATAAAAATAAATTTTCTAAATTCTATATTGTTATTAAATTTTTAGAATTTTATTTAATAATATGAATAATTTAAAACCACAGCATTTAATTATTTTGAGTTTTTTATTTGTTATATTTATTGGTAGTTTATTATTAAAATTACCTTTTGCAACAACAAATAAAAATATTAGTTATATAAATGCATTATTTACAGCAACTTCTGCAACAATTGTAACTGGACTTAATGTTTTAGATACAGGTAATGATTTTACTTTTTTTGGGCAGTTAATAATTTTAATATTAATACAAATTGGTGGTTTGGGTTTTATGACTATTCTTATTTTTTTATCTTTATTATTAAATCAAAAATTTACTATTAAACAAAAATTAATAATTCAAGAAAGTATTACTCAATATCAACAGAAAAATTTAAAACAATTACTAAAAGAAATAATTTTTATTGTGTTGTTTTTTGAAATAATTGGTGCACTAATTTTATATTTCAGATTTCGTAATTTCTATCATTTAAAAAATGCTTTATGGCAGGCTATTTTTCATTCTATTTCTGCTTTTTGCAATGCTGGTTTTTCCTTATTTGCTTCAAGTTTGATTAATTTTTCTTCTGATTTTTATGTAATCATTACAATTGCTTTATTAATAGTTTTTGGTGGGCTTGGTTTTATTGTTCTTTATGAAATTAAAGATATTATTTTTTTAAAAAAGAAAATTCGAAAAAATATTTCATTGTTTTCATTCCATAGTAAAATAATACTTGTAACTACTTTTGCTTTAATTTTCAGTTCTGCTATTCTTATTTATTTTTTTGAAAATAACAATGCTTTCTTAAATTTTCCAGAAAATAAAAAAATATTAATTTCATTATTTCATTCAATAACACCCCGAACTGCTGGTTTTAATGCTATTGATATGCAAGATTTATCTTTACCCACACTGTTTATTACTATGATTTTAATGTTTATTGGTGGTTCACCTTGTTCTACTGCTGGTGGTATTAAAACAAGTTCTTTTTTTATTTTAATAAATTATTTTATAATTCTTTTAAAAGGACAAAACAAAATAATGATTTTTAAAAGAACAATATCAGATGAATTAATAAAAAGAACACTTGCAGTTTTTTTTATTTCTTTACTTGTTATAATTATTGCTATTCTATTTCTATTTATTATTGATGCTCAATATGAACATATTAAATATAATCAAAATAATTTTTTAAATCTATTATTTGAAGCAATTTCAGCATTTGGAACTGTTGGATTATCACTTGGTATTACTTCAAAATTAGTAGTATTTGAAAAAATAATTATTATATGCTTAATGTTAATTGGCAGAATTGGACCTTTAATGATTGCATTATCAATTTTTACTGCCAAAGAAAATTTGAAATATGAATATGCAGAAGAGAAGATTTTAATTGGTTAAAAGTGAGGGAAAATTTATGAAACAAATTGTAGTAATTGGTCTTGGTGATTTTGGTTTTAATTTAGCTGTTAAATTAAGTGAATTTGGTGAACAAGTAATTGCTATTGATAAAAATCGTGATTTAATTCAGGAAATAAAAGATAAAGTTGAACTTGCTATTTGCGCTGATGCACGCGAAAAAGAAACAATATTAAAAATAATTGATAAAGAAATTGATATTGTTGTAATTGCAGTTGGCAATGATTTAGAAACAAGTATTTTAACTACTTTATATTTAAAAGAATCAGGAATAAAAGAAATATATGTAAAATCAAATAATAATGACCATTCCAAAATATTAAAATTAATAGGTGCAACAAAAATAATTTTTCCAGAAAACGAAATTGCTATTAAATTAGCTACACAATTAAGTAATCCAAATTTTATTGATTATTTACCACTTATGAAAGGATATAGTATTGTGGAAATAAAAGCACCAAAAGAATTTCAAAATAAATCAATTAGTGAATTAAAACTTCGTTCAACTTATTATATAAATATCATTGCAATAAAAAATATAAATACAAATCAAATAAATATGTTTCCTTCTGCTGATTATGTTATTAAAAATTCGGATAATTTAATTATTGCAGGAAAAGATAATGATATAATTCGAGTGCAAAAATTAGATTAAAACTTTAATTTTGCCAGTGATTCTTAATATATTCAACAGTATTTTTTGCATCTAATTGAGAAGTAATATTACCTGTTCTGATAAAAAATAAATTTTCATTTTGATTATTTAAATAAACAGGTGCATTTGCTTTTTTAATTTTTATTATGCAAATTTCTTTTTCATTCAAATTTAAAAATTTTATATGAATATATGAACATATATTTATATCTATTTTTTCTTTTATTATCTGTATCAAATATGCTTCAAAACCATCTTTATCTTTCTTTTTTAATGTTTCATAATCCTTTTCTAAACCAAGTATATTCTTATTATCATCTATCCCAATTATAAGTGTTCCACCATTTGTATTTAAAAATGCAACAATTGATTTTAATACTGAAAATTCTAACGCTTTATTTACTTTGTTTTGATAATAATCCCAACGAATACTTGATTTGAATTCTAAATTTTTATTCTCATTACTTGTTAATAATTTTTTTATATCATCTAATTCTTCATTTATCTGATTTATTTGCTCTGTTGTTTTGTAAATATTTAATTGCATATTTATTATTGCACTTTTAAATAAAATTGAAATAAAACACAATGCGGTTAATTGTATTATTAACCAGAATATGTGTGTATTATAATATGGATTTATTGTAATATTTAATATCTTACAAATTATTATTATTGCTATTATTGTTAATAAACTAAATAAAGCAAGAACCCAGGAACGATATGGTAAAAATGTAAATGATATAAAACAAATTGAAGCAATAAATAAACCTATTTGTGTTTTATTATTTATATATTCTGTTAATTGTAAATATAAATTATCGCAAATTAAATATATCATAGCAATAAATAAAATTGTTTTTGCATATTTTTTTGTGGAATTATTTTTTAAAATAAATATCAGTAATAAACTTAATACAAAGAATTTTATACTTATTAAAAGACCACTTTTATATGAAGTTGGAATAATATGAATAATTATTAAGGAAATAATGGCAAGTAAAAATAAAATAAATGCAAGTAATTTTAAGCCTGTTATTGCCTGTTTCTTCCAGATATTTTCTAAATATTTTTTTATTATCTTTTCTTCTGGATGAAACCATTTATATAATGCTATTAAATCTCTTTTAATTTTTGACATAATTGAATAAAAGGATTGTATTTCAATTTAAAATTCCAATTATAAGAAGCATCACCATGCCAATCAGAACCGCCTGTTTCTAATAAATTATATTTTTTAGCTAATTCAGAATAATATCGTTTTGTTTCTTCATTATGTTGTATATGATATGTTTCAATGCCATCTAATCCTATCTTAACAAATTCTTTTATTATATTATTATCATTTGAAAAAAAGGGATGTGCCCAGATTATTATTGCTCCATTATTTTTTAATAATTTTATAATATCAAATGGTGAAATTGAATAATGTGGAACATAGCACGGCTTATTTATATTCAAATATTTAGCAAATACCTCCTGTGTTTCATTTGCATATCTTAATTCAACTAATGATTTTGCTATATGAAATCTTCCTAATGTTGAGTTAGAATTATATTTCAAATCACTTAATTTTATCTTTATGCCAATTTCATTTAATTTTTTTATGATTTCTATTACTCTATTTTTTCTTGCTTCTTTTATTTTTGTTAATATATTTAATAATTTTTCATCATTTATATTTAGATTATATCCAAGTATATGATATTCTTTTCCATCTAAATCTGCACTCATCTCAATTCCACTTATTATTTGTATTCCATCTACTTTTTTTAATAGCCCATTCTTATAAGCATCAAGAGTATCGTGGTCTGTTATACTGATTATTTTATAATTATTTGTCTTTGCTATTGAAACAATTTCTTCTGGCGAAAAAGAGCCATCTGAATAATATGAATGTAAATGAAAATCAACTTTTATTTCAGTATTCATTTATTCCTTTGTTATCTGTTCCTGTGTAAAATTTATTGCTCTTATTGGATATGGTATTACTATTCCTTCGGCAGCGTATCGCTTCATTATCTTTTTTATAAAATTATGTTTAAATAAAAATTGTGCTGGAATATCTCTTATTTTTACAATTACTGAAAGATTTATACTACTATCTGCCAATGTATGATATCTTACTAATGGTTCGTATTCTTTTACATAGCCATTTATTTCTTTTATTACTTCTTTTGCTACTTCTTTTGTTACCTGTTCAACTTTTTCAAGGTCACTATTATAATGAACACCATATTGAAAAACTAAATACATTTCTTTATCAGGTAAATTATAATTAACAATAATTGATTTACTTAATTTTTCATTTGGAATTATTAATTCATTATTTGTTAACATCTTTATTTTTGTATTTCGCCAGGTTATATCAATTACATAACCTTCTTCACCACTCTCTAATTTTATATAATTTCCAACTTTAATTTGTCGTGCTATTATTATATGAAAACCCGCAAAAAAATTTGATAATGTATCCTGTAGAGCAAGTGCTATAGCAATTCCACCAATACCAAGTGTTGTTAGAATTGGTGTTATTGATATTTTCAAATAATTTAAAATGATTAATGTACAAATTAAATAAATAAAGATTTTACTAACATTTTGAGTTAATGAAGTAACAGGCAATTTCTCTTCAAATTTATCTGAATATAATTTTATAATTCCACTCACTATTTTAGCAATAACAATTGAAATTGAAATAATAATTATTATTATCACTAATTTTTCGATATTTATTAAAAATTGTGTTTGTGGAAAATGAAAATCAATAGTAAAATAAAAACATAATGCAATGCCCCATATAATTGATGGAATTTTTACTGCTTCTATTATTATGTTATCTATTTGTGATGATGTATTATTTGCTATTTTGCTTAATTTGTTTATTAAAATTTTTCTTATTACTAAATAGATAATTAAAGAAAGTAAAAAATATAAACTCCACAATAAATATTGATTTAATTTAAGTAATTGTGTTAATAATAATTTCTTATACATCTAATCACCTTATTAATCAAGCCCACTGGCGGATTCGAACCGCCGACCTGCTGATTACGAATCAGCTGCTCTGCCTGCTGAGCTAAGTGGGCATTCTTAAAAATAATATATAAAATAATTTTTTTAAAATAATCAATAATTTTATTTAAAAAATTTTTAATAAAGAAGACCAATATTAAAAAATAATGATGTTGAAATTAAATCATTTTTAAAGATTAATAAATTTATATTTCCTAATTTTGTTTCAAGTGTTATTTTCATTCCGCAGCCTTGTATTAAATTCTCAATTTTTAAATTTTCTTTTTTTTCTTCACTTTTTAATAAATTATAAAATAGTGAAGCATAAAAATTATTCTTTATTAATTCATTATATTTTCGAATTAAATAACGATATTCAAATTCATATAAAAAAATATTTTTATTTCTTATACTATCTAATAAAAAAGCATTACCATTATTTATTCCACCTATTTTAAAATATTCTTCTTCTAATAAATCACCATTACTAAATGAATAATTAAATTTATGTATTATAGTATGCTTATTTTTTATAGTGTTGTAATGGCTATATAAAAAACTATATTTCTCAAAATTATTTTTTTCGTTAAAATTATTTACTATATAATTTGCTTTAATATTAAAACCTTTTTTTGGATTATATATTTCATCAAGATTATCAAAATTTAATAAAAAATTAAAAAAGGAATAATCATTAAAAAATTTATTATCATAATCTGAATGTTTGAAATTAATAGAACTTAACAATTGTAAATTTTTATATAAATCAAATCTGAAATCCTGTGTTAAATAAAAATATTTATTTTCAATAAAATTTTCAAATGTATTATTTTTATAAATTGGTAATTTATCAAACTTATAACCTGAAATAAAAGAAGAAAAAATTTTTTTTGAAAAAATAAATGGTGTAAATAATGAAAAAGAAAAATTAAAGCGTTTTCCAAAATCAATATTAAAAAAATATTTTTCATTATAACCTAATAAATTCAAATAACCAATTCGTGTAAATAATTCTGCTGCATAAATATTATTGTAATTATAGCCAATATCAATAACACCTTCTTTTTTTTCTTCTAATTCATATATCAAAATATTTTTATCATTTGATTTCTCTAATCTGACTTTTACTGATTTAAAAATATTTATTGAATTCAAATTTTCTAATGATATTTTGATTTTTTCATTTGTTAAAATTTCATTTTCTTTAATTTTAATTATATCTTTTAATATATAATCTTTTAACTTAAAATTACCTGAAAACTTTATTTCATTTATTTTTATTGAAGAAAAATTAATATCTTCTTTTCTATTGTTTGATTTAATATTTTTTTTATTTATTATTTCTTTTATTTCTTCAACTTTTTGTATTGCTGCTTCTTTGCCTTTTTTTATTATTACATTTTTCTTATTAAAATCCAATAAACTAAATTCATTTACATCAGGTCTTATTATTATATCTGCTTTATTTAATGCTTCTTTTATTGATGGCAACATTTTATATGAAAAAATTTTATTTATTACATCAATAGAATTTTCTGGTTCGGTATCATCTTTATGCGATGATACATCAACTGCAATAATTAAATTTCCTGGTTTTATATCTTCATCTAAAACAGGTAAATTTGCATTTATTCCACCATCAATATAATATTTATTACCAATTTTTATTGGTTCAAATAAACCTGGATACGCCATACTTGCTATAATTATTTCTACTAAATTGCCATTATTAAAAATTTTTGTTTCACCTGTTGCATATTCTGTTGCCGTTATTCTTAATTTTATTGGAAATGAATCAAAATTATTTTCAAAATAATATAATGGTATTATAATTTTTTCAGTTAAAAAATTATAGATATAATCATTTTTATTAATACCAGTTATATCAATTAATTTATTTCCTTTGAATTTTAATTCTAAATTATATTTAAAAAAAGAATTAAAATCATCGAGTAAAATAAGGCTTCTTTTATTTTGCTGAACAATTAAATTATTAAAATCAAATTCATAAATTATTTCATTCAATTTTTTAGAATTATAACCAATAGCATAAAGTCCACCAATTAAAGCACCGGCGCTTGTCCCTATTATTTTATCAGGTATTATTCCATTTTCTTCTAATACATTTAACACACCTAAATGCGCAATTCCTCTTGCGCCGCCGCCGCTTAATACTAAAATTATTTCTGAATTTATTTTATGTGAGAATAGAATAATAACAATTAAAAATAAAATTATTCGATTGAAAAACATAATAAAAAGATTATTTATTTTGTTTTGACAACAATATCAAGTAACTTTAAAAATTTAAGAATTTTTGGGTCTGTTATTTCACAAATTGAAAAAAATTCATTTAATTCTTTTACTTTGATTTTTCCTATTACATTTTCACTATCTAATGTTTGTGAATATACTATTAATTCTTGATTTTTTTGTAAGCCCTGTCTTATACCTAAATTTACTAATAAATCATTTTCTTTTATTTCCTGTATTTCGCCTGCAGATGGAAAATAATTTATTATTTTTTCACTTATTGAATTTAAAATTTCATAATATTTTTCTTTATCTTTTCTTATAAATGAGAATTTATCATATTTGACATATTTTGCACGCTGAATTCTATCTCTTCCATAATCTGCTTTATTATTATGTGATGTAATACTATATAAATCCATTTTCGCACTAATTGTATTATTACTTTCCTCCATCTGTAATATTATTATTGCATCAGCATTAAAATTTTTACTTACCTGTTCTATATCTTCAAGCGTTTTATAATAATCTGGTAATATGATTAAATTAAATTTATTTGAAATACTTAATAGTTGTTCAAAAATATTTTTACTTATATCACTCAAATCAATATGTTCAACATCTAAATAATTTGTTTGAACTGATAAAGTTATATTATATCTTTTTTTATTTGGTTCATATTCATATTTTGCTAATTGGTCATTTGAATTAAAATTATTTAATATTAAATATAAATCAGAAATCTCAACATTTTGTGGTTCTAATTCTTTTGCTTTCTCTAATTCTTTTTGTGCTGAAATATTATATTTTAAATAATGATATAATTTAGCTAATTGAAAACGAATTTGCGAATTCTGTGGGTCTATTTTTTTTGCTTCTTCATACATCCGTATCGCAAGATTTGTTTTACCTTTCGTATAATAATAGTTATTTGCGTAAATTAAAAATGTATTTGCTAAATCTTTACGTCGTTTTGTATTTACTTTATCTATTTTTATTAATATCCTTTTTAAATGTTCTAATATTAATTCATCATTTGAATCATATTTTAATGCACTTAAAAAATAACTCAACGCTTTTTCATAAATTACTTTTTTATCATTTAATTCTTCTGAACCTTCCATTGCCTCTGCAATATTATAATTTGCTAAGCCTAAATGATAATTATTTATGCTATCTTCTGGTTCTTTTAACCATAAAGAATTTGCAGCACTATAATTTTGTTTTAATAAATATAATTTCGTTAAATATGTTTTTGCTTTGTATTCTGAATTCTTATCTTTTATTGCTTTTAAAAATATACTTTCCACTTCTTCAATATTATTTCTTTTAAAATAAATATTTGCTAATTTAAAATAAACATCACTAATTGGTGGGGGTGTAATTTTTAAAATTTTATTGTATTCTATTATCGCTGAATCAATCTTATTTTCCTTTTCATAATATTCAGCAGTTCGATAAATATACCAAATATAAGTTGGCGCCAACTTTCTTAATGTTGTTAGTGTTTCCTCTGCTTTTTTTAAGATATTTTTTTTAATATATATTCCAGCTAAACTTTGAAGACATTCAAAATTTGCTTCATCATATTCTTTTATTTTTTCATAATATTTTAAAGCAGAATCATAATTATCCTGCAAATCATAAAATTTGGCAATTTTAAAAATTGCTGCTAAAAAATTTGGGTCTAATTCAAGGGCTTTATTATAATATTCTATTGCTGAATCATATTGATTTGTATAAAAATAAACATCACCAATACCTAATAATGCTTCTTTATAATATGGATTTTTTTCTAATGCTTTTTTATAATTTTCTAATGCAAGCACATATAAACCTTCATTCAAATTTTGTTCGCCTTGATCATAAAAATTTATTGCCTCATTCTCATCTTCACTAAATAAATTAATGGCTTGAATTAAAATAAATACTGAAAATAATATATATTTCATAATTCTCCTTTTTAAAATAATAATATTTTTTTCAATTATAATTCTTATTAATGATATTGTCAAATAAAATAATATTTTGAAAAAATATAAAAGAATAAAAAATATTTATTGGTTTGCCAAAAAATAAATGAAAATTTTAATAACTATATAAAAATTAAAATTAACAAAAAAATTTTATACTAAATTTAAAGGTGTGAGACTATTTTAATTTTTTTTACTTTCTTCATTACTTTTATTTTGATTATCGTCTTTTTCTTCAAGTATCTTTTTTAATTCATTTATTTTATTATTTAAACTATTATTTTCTTCTTTTAATTTTTTGTTTTGATTTGTTAATTCTTTATTTTCTGTTTTTTGCTTTTCTAATTCATTTTGCATTTCACTTAATTTTTTATTTATCTCATTTTTAGTTTTTTCTAATTCAATTACCTTTTTATTTAGTTCATTATTTTTATTTATTAATTCTTTATTCTCTGCTTTTTGTTTTTCTACTTCTAACTGTATTTCATTTAATTTTTTGCTCATATCATTAATACTTATTTCTAATTCATTTTTCTTCTGGCTCAATTCTTTATTCGTTTCTGATAATTTTTCAATTTCATTATTTTTTGAATTTAATTTATTATTTAATTCTTCTATTTCACTTTTTTGTTGTGCAATTTGACTTTCCAATGTATTCTTAACATTTTGTAATTCTTCTCTTTCTTTTTTTAATTCATTTATTACTTTCTGTAATTCATTATTAATTTTTTTATTTTTATTTATTTCATAATCTTTTGAAAATGCAATACTTTTATATTTAGATAAATTTGAAGTAATATTAGAAATAGAATCACTTAACAATTGTAATTGAGCTTGCAGTGCACTCTTTTCTGTTGTTTCTTTTAAAAAAGAATCTTTTATCTTTTTATTTTCTTCATCAATTTGACTTAATGTCATATAATATTCTTTCAATTTTTCAGAATTCTCTATTTCTACTTTTTCTATTTGTGCCTGTAATTTATTAGATAAATAAAAATAATAACCTGCTAAACCAATTGCACACAAAAAAAGTAAAATTAATAAACTAAAAATTATAAAAAAGTTTTTCTTTAAAAAAATAAAAATTTTCATTATCTAATCACTCCTATTTTTTTAATTACTTTTTCACCATTATTTGAAACAACTAAAATATAAATACCAGAGGCAACTTTATTGCCACTTTTATTACGACAATTCCATTGATAATAACCATTCTGCGCTGGTGCTATGATGTCAAAAACTTTGCTACCTGATATATCATAAATTTCTATATTTGAATTTGGTGACAGTCCTGAAATATAAATACCACTGCCATCATCAATACCTGTCCATTCTTTACCTGTATTATCATTATTATCATTTGGAATAAATGGATTTGGATAAACAATTACATTTGCTAAATTGGATGATGGCGCTAAAAAAGTATTTAATGTACCTGCCATATAAATTGATAAATGATTTATATTTGCTACTATTGAATCACTATATCGTTTAATATTCGTATCACCTAAATAATTCCATTTTTTATTTTCTTCATCAAATCTAAATATTCCAATCTTATTTATATCACTTAATTTCTCTGTTGCACTTTTCAAATTAAATATTAATGTTAAAGTATCATAAATATCACTATCGCCTACATAATTTCCTTTTATATCAGTTAGTTGAAATTTTACTAATGTAAACGAATTTTCTTTATAATCAAGCATTTCTTCTGTTCCATATTCATATTCAACTGTATCTGCTTTTATTATTGTGAAATAATACTTATTGTCTTCTTTTAATTTTATTCGTAAATTCCAATTATTATCATAATTATTCTTTAATTTATTTGGTATATTTAATTCTATAGAAGGTTCATTATAATTGTTTATTAAATACGAAACAGATTTATTACTAAATAAATTATTAGTATCAACAATAATATCTGTATCTAAAACAATTTCTGCTATTTTATTTATTCTATAAAAATTAAATATATTCTCTTTGTAATAACCTAATAAATTAATTGGCATTATACTTAATGTTGTCTGATAATCTGTATCAAGTTCAAAACTATAATAAAAATAGTTATTTTCATCAAGATATATTGTTTCTGTATCAAAACCATTTCTCTTAATTTTAACTTCTTTTATAGGAATGACAGAAGTTACTTTACCAATTAAATTTATTTTTTGGGAGTAATCACTCGAATAAAAATGTTCAATAGGTTTTATTAAAGAAACCTGTGGTAATAAAGTATCAATTACAATATATTTTGTTATATCATCTGATTTAATAATGTTATCATTATCATAAGTATAACTGAAACATTTAATTATATTTGAATTATTGATATTTATTCCATTCTCTGGATTTAATGTAACTGAAAATTTATCAAATATATTTGCTTTTGTTTCAATTATATTTACATCATTTAATTCAATTACAATCATTGTTCCATAATTAGCCAGTCCCTGTAATAAAATAGAACTATTCATACAATAATAAGTATCAACATTAGCAGAATTAAATGGAAAAATAATAGTTGGTGCAACAGGCACAATAAGATTTCGATAGCCTGGTGTTGCTGTCATTTTACGAAAATCAGTTTTATTATTACCTGTATTTGTTGCATCAGGAAATCGTGCAATTGCTTCATCAATTGATGATGTTGCTGTTCCTGATGGTGCATTATCCTGTGTATTTCCATCATTTAAAGAACCTGTTGTTACACTGTCTATAAGTTGATTTAAGTTATTATACAATAAAACCTGAATATCAGAAATTAAAGATGATGGAGGATTACCAATAACTAAATATTCATCAGGTAAAAAATTTGTAATATTTCCTCCTTTACTAAAATTTAATACAACTGTTGTATCATTTGCTAATTCTGTAAATGTTACATTACATCGTTCATTCTCATTATCTTTCACAATCAAATTCCAACTCGATATATCAATTGCTTTATTTGTGTTATTTAATAATTCGATAAATTCATCATCATCACCAACTTTTGTTGACGAAAAACTACTATTTAATGTATATTGATAATTTACACTACTCCAATCCTGTTTTGGTGTTATACATAATTCATTTATTAAAACCTTTACCTGTTCATCAGCAGAAGCAACATCATAAAAACTAACTATTTTTTCAGAATAAATATCACTAATTAAATTTGTTGTATCAGAATTTTCTAAAATCAAATCTTCTTTTGAAATAAATAATGAAATTGCATCACCAGTATTAATATTTTTAAAATCACCTATGAGCAAGAACTTATAATTTTCAGAGATTGGAATATCAACAGGATTTTTAAAACTATATGTATCTGATTTTTGTAATTTACAAATAAATATATCAGTAGCATCATAATTATTATCATTACTTTTATATAAATAAACTGTAACAGAATTATTTGTTAAATTATATAAATTAGTAAATTTTATAGATTTTATTATATCATCAGAATACTTACCAGTAATATTAAAAGCAGCAATTACAATTGAATCTAAATTATTTTGCAATGAAATGGAAATATTTTGTTTATCAAGTGAATAAATATTTAATGACCGCTCACCAATTCCATATTTGCCATTCTTTTTTACTTTTATTGAAATGTATTTATTGGTTGTATTTAATTCATAATCAGTATCAGAACAAATAGAATTATCAAAATAATCTTTATTTATTATTTCAGCAAAATACAAAATATTTTCATTAGAACTTATATCTTTAAAAATTCCTAAATAATTTTCTGATTGATATGATAAATAATTATAATAAAATTTTAACTCAAAATCAGGTGAACTAATTTCATTACCTTCTTTATCAACAGCATATAATTGAATTGTTCTATTCAAATTTGTATCATTTGCAATATAAAAATTATTTTGGCTATCAACTATTTTATTAAAATCAGTTGAAATTGTGAGATAATTGCCAGTATCATCAGGTATATAATTAATGCACCATTTATCAAAATTATTTAAGCCAGTTATATTTATTTTTAATTCAGGACAATTATTTAAATAAATTGTAGTAATTGAATCACTCAATAATAAATCATTTATAGTAATTTCATAATTTGTATTTATCTCATCAGGAATAACAATTAAATTTTTTATAGTTGTAAATTCCATTAAAAAATTATCATAAGGCGAACCTTCTGCAAAACCATTATTATTACCATCAATTGAAGTAATATGTTGTTTATCATAAGTATTATCAGCTCTGATTTTTATTTGATATTTCTGGTTTGTTGTTAAATTTATTATTATTTCTAATGTCTGTTCATCGAGCCAGTTATAATTATAATTTTGTGTTGGTGTAATAGATAAATTTTGTATAACTGAATTAGTATCCATTGCTTGTGAAAAAGATAAAATAATTTTTGTATTGGTAAAAACATTATTTTGATTATTCTGAATATTAGATGTAATTAAAACAGGCATAATAAATGCCGTATGAGAAATACTATTAGATATTTCAGAAACATTCTGAAATCTATCTTCTGTTTTTATAGCAAAATAATAAGTTAAACCAGGATTTAAATTTTTTATTATATAATTCACATAATTACTATCAGGTGAAATATTCATTATATCACTAAAAATAGTTGTTGCATTATTAAAATCTGTTTCATTTTGTATTGGTGATTGTGAATATTTAATTATATATTTTAAGATAGTTGATTTTCTGCCATAATTATCATAATCAATAACAGGTTGCCATTGTAATTTGATTGCGCCATTTTCAAAATAATCAAATGCAGTTAATGTAGTTAATTTTTGTGGTGGAACTGTATCAGGTGAACTTATTCCTGCTGGTATTTCAACTAATGATTTGGAAGATTGTGGAACAGGTTTATCCTGTACAACAAAATCAAGTAAATTATCATTACTATCAAAAGCATTAGCAGATTGTGAATCAGCATCAGTTGATAATGATTCTTTTGTTGATGTAATTTTTGCCTTGCGTTCTAAACTTTTATTATCAGCAGGTGCAGAAGAAAAAGGTGAACCTTCACTAAATGCATCTTTTGACCAGCCAACTAAATCAACTGCAAGATGATAATTATTTTCTGATATATTTTCTGAGAATGGAGTTAAAGCGATAAAACCATCAGTTCCAAAAGTTAAATCTTCAAATGTTTTATCAGCCAAAGCAAGCATTGTTTCTGATGCAGCGTCATTAGCAACTAAAAAATAACTATAAGGTAAAATTTTATCATTTGCACTAAATGTAATTTTTGAAACAGTTCCTGGTTTGCCTGTACCACGCTGTAATGCATAACCATTTAATGATACTACTTCATTCGTTGGATTATATAATTCAACATAATGGTTATTACTTATATTATTATATTTTTTACCTAATTCGCTTATCACTATTGTTTCACTAATACCTGATTTTGTATAAGAGGAAACAATAGAAATATTAGAAGTATTATTGTGTAAATCAACAGAGACAAGAGCAAAATAATATAAAGTAGCAGGTAATAAATTTAATACTGTATAAGAATCAATTTCACCAGCATTTAAAGGTTTTTTGCTTAATATTGCAGTATCAAGTGTTGCATTATAAAAATCATTTATTGTTTGAATTGGAGTGGTAGAATATTTTAAAATATATTGTTCTGGTTTACCCTGTTCTTCATCAACTGGTGTTGTCCAAATTAATTTTATTGATGTAGCAGTGGAATCACTTACTCGCAAATCATTTATTTGTAAAGGTGGAGTATTATCAGCAAGTGAAGTTAAAGGAATAGCAGAAATAACTGATGAAGGAAATAAATCTTTATTATTAGCAAAATCAACAGCAACAACAGCAAAATAATATTTAACATTATTTTGTAAATCAGTTATCTTTGCCTGTGTTATATTTTTGTCTTCAATTGTCTTTATTAAAACTGCATCATTAATATAACTTATTTCTTCAGTGCTAAAATAAATTTCATATTTAGCAAAATCAGAGGCAGTTGAAATTTGCCAATAAATTACAACAGCATTACTTGATGGAACAATAGTATCAATAATAACATCATTTGGTGAAATAAAATCAGGTTCAGTAAAATTTGAATTTTGTGGATTAGGTGAAGAATTAAAAACAAAATCATTTGAGTTATTATCTGAATCATAAGAATTACCAGCCAATAAATCAGCACCAGATGTCATTGATGCTGATGTTGAATTTTGATTTGCTTTTCGTTCTACTGGACTATCGTTTATTGCAGATAATTTCGTGCCTTCAAAAACAAATTGTGCACCACCCCAGCCAACAACATCAATTTTTCGTGTTTGTGCTTGTTCCACTGTTAATTTTGATACATCAGTATCAAAAATACCAATTGAACCTTCTGCACCATTTAATACATCACTTGTTGTTGGTTGCCAATCTGCTGAACCAGTATAAGAAAAAGCAATTAAAAAATAACTAAAAGGTTTTATGGTCGTATTTGGAAAAGCATAGTTTCTATAAGGTTGATTCCAATTTCTATCTTTTGTAAAATACGCTAAATAATAACCTTTAACAGAAATTTCATTGGCTGATGGATTATAAATTTCGACAAATTCACTACCATTTTTTGCATATATTTCACTAATTAGTAAATAATTTTTTTCAGTCTGATTTGTTATTATTAATTGTGCTATATTACTCATCTGTCCAATATTACCTAATTTATCAATTGCATAAACTCCTATATAAAATGTATCATAAGTAAGATTAATGCTTAAATATGGATATTTTGTAATATAAGTAGTAGAATCAGATAAATCTTGGTTTAGTGATACAAAAATAAAATATGTGTCAACACCTACTAAATCAGAAAAATCAGAAAAACTAATAATTATATTTGTTGAATAAAATTTATCAAATGAAAGTGTTATTGGCACAGGTCCTTCATTATCAAATAAAAAATTTATTTCATTTGATTTTGCGCTATAATATTTATTTTGGCTTTGATATGCTTTAACATAACAGGAATGATTACCATTACTTATATTTGATAAAATAAATGAAAATTGATTATTTATCAAATTAACAGTATCATAAGCAATATTGTCAAGAAATAAAACAACTGAATCAACATTACTTATTGATGGATATGTTCCTGAAATAATAATTGTTTCTGCTTTTGTATTAAAGCCACTAACAGGTGCAGTAATTAATGGTGCTGGAATATATGCTAATATAGTAAATTGAGCGATTTCAGAAAATTGTCCAATATTGTCAAGGGCATCAATTCCTTTAATTTTTACATAATATGTTGTAAATTCAACTAATGGTGTATCGATTATAATTTTATTTGTTGAAACAGAATAAATATCTGGCGAAGAAAATTGTAAATTATCATCAATATAAACAATATAATTTGATATATTTATAGAATCAGAAAAAACTGGAAAAGTTAATGTTGGTTTTATTGAATAAGTATCTTCAAAAGAAAAAGAAGAAGGTTGTGGTCCTGAAACATCACATAATATATTTATTGCATTTGACGGATTGGAAAATAAATTCGCTATTCCTGAATCTTCAATAACAAAATAAAAGATATTATTTGAATTTTGAATTAAAGGAATATTATTAAAAATAAATGATTCCTGTTCAATAATCTGACTATCTATTTTTTCTGAATTTCTTACTAAATAAACTTTATAACCAATTAAATCATTTGAACAAAGTCCAACAAAATGTGCAATTGTATCTTTTGTTATAACATCTGTTTCTGGATAAATAAGAGTAGGTGGAGATGGTAAAGTAAAATATGGTGGAATTTCTTTATTAGAAACACTATTTTGTGGGTCGGGTGATTCACGAACAATAAAATCAAAATAATTATTATTCATATCAAAACTATTACCAGCAAGAGAATCAGCACCAGTTGTCATACTTAGTGGAGTTGAATTTTTCTGTGCTTTTCGTTCAATTGATTTGCCAGAACCAGGATCAGTGCAACTTTGCATTTCAGAATCGCCAACAACGCCATATCCTACTTTATCAATTAAAGTATTTGAAGTATCATATAAAAGAATAACATTATTTGCAGCAATAATTTGAGTTGTTGTATCATCTGGTATAATTGTATTAATTTGTGCAAAGCCAGTATTTGCAATTAAAAAATAACCAAATGATTTTATAATCTTATTTGATGATATGGTTTTTATCGTTGTTTCTGTTGTGCCTGTTCCACTTTTCTTTTTTATTACCCAGCCAGAAATATTAATATCATAAGGAGCAGGATTATATAATTCTATAAATTCATCATTTGCAGAACCAACACCTTCATATTTTACTTCACTGATAACTATATGGTCTGTAAATTCAATAGATGTTTTAGCAGACACATTTGAAAATGTAATTGGTGAAGTATTCCCATTAGCATCAAAAACTGCAATTACAAAATAATAAGTTTCATCAGGAATAAGACCAGTAACAGTAAAAGATTCAATAGAACCACCTGGTGCTGGAGTTTTGGCTGATATACCAGCTGCCTGCTGGGCGCTTAAAAATGCTGTTGTATCATTTATTGGTGTTAATGAGTATCTAATATCATAACTGGCAGCAGTGCCGTCAGTGCCATTATCACCAGAAGCAGTCCATTGTAGTGTAACACTTGTTGAAGAAACAGATACAACCTGCAAATCAGTTATAGAAGCAGGCGGTGTTAAATCCTGTAAATAAATTGCAATATTATATGTTGCAGCTTTTAACAAACCACCATACACATTACTATCAGAAAAAAATACTGAAATTGAATCAATAGTAAAATTTGATAATGAAACAATTGCTTTATTACCTGCACCATAAATAATTGAAAGTGTATCCTGATAAGAATATGAATCTGGCAATGTTATAAATAATATATTTGATTGCAATTGAAAATTTGAAGTCTGTATCGCTTTTGAACCTGAAAATGTAAAATAACCTGAATCATCACTATTTAAAGAAAAAGCAGGAAAATAAGAAGGTAAAATAATAGCAATTGTTCCTCCGCCAGTATTTGTTTCTGCTATTAAATCAATTTTTATTTCAAAAAAAATTCCTGATGTCATTGATGATGGTGTAATAGAAGCATTTAAAAAACCATCCATATCATTATATGGTCGATTTGGTGTTACTCTTTTTTTAGCAGGATGAACTAAAGAAGACTTTATAAAAGAGCCAGTGCCATCAGGGTAGCGTGTAATTGATTGGTCTGCATCTATTTCAGCATTTCCAGAAGTTGTATAAGCATACGAATCAATTACATTATTGTTATTATCAAATAAATAAACAGTATCAGCAGAAGTAGCATTTATACTTAAACCATTACAACCAAAATATTTTCCTGAAATATTTTTAATAATAGAAGTGTCTGTACCACCAAACACTGTAATAAATTCTTTTGGTTCAATAATTGTGCCTGCTGGAAAAGTAAATTCATAAGAATTTGTATCATTATCACTTAATTTCCAGTTTGAAATATCAACTGCTACATCACCATAATTATAAATTTCAATAAAATCATCTTTATCATCCCACACGCCATCTCCATTCGCATCTTCTGCTCCACCTGATTGTGTGTTATCAGAATTTATTTCATTTATTACAACTTTTATTTTCTGGATTTGAAATTCATCAACATTTGAATATTCACTCGCCTGTCCAAAAATATCAATTGCTTTCACTCTTATATAATATGTATCTTCTGATAATGGATTTGATGTTATTTGTGGTGTTGATGATTGATAAGAATCAATTATTGTTGTAAAAGAACTCGTTTTTGATAATTCAACGATATAAGTTGAAATTAAAGAAGAGTCAGCAAAAATATCAACATTAAAATTAACGATAGCATTTGTTGAATTTGGAATATTTAATTGTGTTTTTTGAATTGGTGGTAATGTATCAATAATTAAATTCAAATAAGCAGTGTCAGAATAGATTGAAGCACTATCAGCGCGAACTGCAATAATATTTGTATCATTTATTTTTAAGCCAGAATTAATACTAATAAGAAAAGACCAATTTATAGATTGTAAATTTGGAGAATCAAATAAAAATAAATTATTTAAAAAAAGAGAGACAGTGCAGCCAATTGCTGCTGTTCCACTTAAAGTTATCTGTGAAATTGTAAAACCACCAGTATTATAATTTAGAGAAGTGGTAGGTGATAATATTACAGGTTTTTCAAGTTCTGATGTAGGTGCTTGTGTTTCGCGTGCTGTTATTACAACATCATCTATATAATAATATTTTGAAGTAGTTGTATTTCGTCTGAACTTAATATAAATATTTGAAAATGAAGATAAATCAATTGAATAATAATTAAATTTACTCTTTAAATCATCAGTAATTTCTAATAAAGTAGTCCAGCCAGTTGTAATAGTATCAGATTTTTCAATAAGAAAACTAACAGGCGTTCCAGCAGCAGAATAAATATAAAATGAAATAGTATCAGGATTATTTAATAAAGGTGTAATCAATGAATCACCATTTGCATTAAAACGAACACTATAAGGTGAACTATGATTTGTAGTATAAGTATCAGTTCCTGGTCCAATAATCCAACCAGCAGGTGGAAATTCAGAACCATCAAAATTTTCTGATATTAATACCTGATAAGAAAAAAGGTTAAAAGAAAAGAGAAAAAAAAATAATAAAAAAAGAAAATATTTTTTTTTCATTATAACTCCTTTTTGCAGATGTTAATATATTAATTTTATTAAAATATAAAATTATCTGTCAATATAAATTTAATAATTTTTTAGAAAAGAACAAACAGATGATGAAACAGCAAAAATAGCAAAATTAAATATTGTAAGTAAAAAAAATTAGGGACATATTATAAAGAATTTATCCAGCAAAATTAAGATGATAAAAATGAGATATGGTAAAATAGCAAATAATAAATATATGATATAAGAAAGAAAAAAAGATAGAAGAGATAAATTGCAAAGTAGTGTATTTCGAAAAATCGAAATAACAAATACATTAATATCACTTTTTTAAATTAATTGTTTATGAGTTATTTATAAATTATATCAAAAATTTTCTTTTAAGGATAATTATTAGAGCAAATATATATGCCTGAACATTACAAAATTTTATAAAAAAAGAAAGGACGCAATGATTGGTTTTCTAATTATTTAGAGACATTAAAGACATCTAAGACTGGATTATAAATTTTGGTCTTTACTTTAAAAAAGCCTAATAAGGTGTGTGGTATAATTTTATGGTCAAAATGCTCTCTGGATGCTTTATCTCGTAATATATTTATATCTATTTCTGATTTATATAATTCCCCAAACCAAATAAATGTCATAATATGCTTTTGTTCTTTTGGAGCAATTATCATTGGTAAGCCGTGAAGAAATATTCCTTTTTCTCCTAATGACTCACCGTGGTCTGATGTATAAATTAAAATTGTTTTATATTTATCTGAATACATTTTTAATAATTCTATTGCTTTATACAAAAAATAATCAGTATATAAAATTGTATTATCGTAAGCATTATCTAATTCTTCTTTTGTCCATTTTTCTAATGGAGTATTTGCTGCTGGCAATGGTTTAAATAGCGCAAATTCTTCTGGATATCGAATATTATATTTCGGTCCGTGTGAACCTAATTGATGTAAAACAATCAGTATATCACCACTTTTTTTATTTTCAATATATTCTGTTAAACCATTCAACATAATTTCATCAAAATTATTTGTATCAACGAAACTTTGATATATACTATCAGCAGCAACTCCTTTTGAACTACTATTATTATCACGCCACAAAATATTTACACCGCAGCGCATTAACACATCTAAAACATTCTCTCTTCTTGTCGCTTTCTCATAACTATTATAAAAAGAAAAAATAAGAGGCAATGAGGTAGCAGTCGAAGTAGCAAGGGAGAAAAAATCAGAAAAAACTACAATGTTTTCTTTTTCAGTTAATAATAATGGATTTGTATTACGATGATAACCGTTTAATGAAAATCTATCCGCTCTTGCTGCTTCACCTATTACTAAAATACACAATTTTCTTCCTCTTTCTGATTGCGGAATAAATGCATCTTCTGCAACTCTGGTTTTTATTTTTGTTTGCGATTTTACATTTATTTCAATATATTTATATAAAGAATAAACATAATAAGTTGGATTTGCATAATATCGTAATTCTTTATGTTCTCTAAAAAATGTTGCATAATATTTTCCAAATATTAGAATTGTGATAACAACAATAATAATTATTCCAATTAATAATTTTAATTTTTCTAAAATTTCTTTTCCAAACGATTTTTTTTCAATTTTTATAAATATAAAAAAAAATGATGGTAAAATACCTAAAAAAAATAAATAGCCAAACAATTTTAAATTTAATAATTCAAAAGCTTCTTTTTTATTTGTCTGTAAAACATTTTGAATCATAGTATGGTCAATCACAACATTATAAGAATCACTGAAATAAGAAACAACTGCAGAAATTATTAAAAATAAAATTGCAACTTGTTTACAAATGCTTCTAAAACAAAATAGCAACAGGACAATATTTATACTACAAAACAAAAGAAATATAATTGATAATAAAAACAATAAATTTTCTAATTGAAGTGGATAATATTTTAGAATGTTTCTATAAAAAGCAAAATTATCAAATATAGTAAAAAATAACGATAGGGAAAAAATAAATTTTATAAGTGAGAATTGTAAAATTTTTTTTTGAGTGAATGCTTTTAACATATTTGAATTTATTATTTAATTGAGGAACTTTGTAAATTTTTTTAAAATTTTTATAGAAATAAAAATAATGAAACTAATAACAAATAAAATTAACCATATTTTATCAAATTCCAAATATTTTTGAACAAAATAATCACCAATTATTTCTAACAAAGTAAATACACAAATCAAAGCAAAAAATCCGTTATATTCTTTTTTAATTACTTTTTTATACGAAAATTTTTGTTCTGGTTTTTTCCATAATTTAAAATTTGGAATAAACAAAGGCGTTTTTTCAGCCCATTTTTTATAATCATTGCCAAATTTTTTTAACAAAAATTCTTCTTCAACATATATAATTCGTTCATAATATAAGAAAAAAATAATAAATATTAAAATACTTACAAAGATATTACGAGGAAATAATGCTGGACCAACCCACATAAAAAAATTGCCTAAATAAAGTGGATTACGAACAATTGAATATAACCCAGTTGTATTTAATTGTTCAGCAATTTGCTTTTCTGTATTTCGACCTGATGTCCCTTCTGGAGTAAAACCAACAGTCACAATTCTTATGCTTAATCCAAATAAAGAAATTCCCAAACAAACAAATTCCCACAATACATCGTAATTATGTTTATTTTTCGGATAGTAAAAATTTTGCAAACTAATAAAGATAATAAGAATAAATAATAACGGTATATAACTTCTCCACCTAAAAAGAAAATTTCCTTCTTTGATAAAAAAATCTTTTAATAAAGCCATTATGTTTATTGACCCTCAAAAAAAATTATCTATTTTAAAAAAATAAAATTATCAATTTTAAAAAAGCACTCATTAAATTAAAATACTTTAAAAAACTACCGTCCTTTTAATAATAATTAATTTTATATTTCGGAAATAAAATACTCATCTTAAATATTTTCTTATAACTTTCAAACAAATCTTGTAATTTCTTTCTTTCTTCTGAAGAACTACATTTTTCAAGTTGTTTTTTTATTTTATAAAAACGAACTAATATACCACTTGCTGTGATAAATTTTAAAAATAACATTGAAAAAATTCCATAATGTTTAGAAAAAAAATAAAATCGGGAATGATGCCAGACCTGCGTCATTTTCGGATATTCCTGAACTAAACTCTTTGCTGTGTAATGAATTACTACTGGTCTATGATAATATTTTACTTTCCAGCCTGCTTCTATGCAGCGTTTGCAATAATCTATTTCTTCGAAAAAACTAAAAAAATTTTCATCGATAAATCCTATTTTTTCTAATAATTTTCTGCGTATCATCAAAAAAGCACCTAAACCCCACGCACAAGAATCATTATCTTCTTCATATTTTTTCGAATCTATCACATAATACTTTCGATAAAAAAAATTATGTAATTTCGATTTAAAAAATAATTCTGTAATAATACTTCTTTCTGCTAACACATTTCGCCAATTCGGAAATTCATTATGCATATTTAAATAAAGAGAACCATCTGGATAATACATTTTACAAAAACCAATTCCTACATCCTTATCATTATCTAAATATTCTACCATTAAATCAAGACATTTATCTTTTATTTCTGTATCACTATTTAGTAATAATGCATATCTTCCTCGAAAAATTTTCAAAGCTTGATTATTTCCTTTTGAAAAACCTAAATTTTCAGAATTCCGTAAAAGTATAATTTCCGGATATTTATATTTAACAAAATCATAAAGTCCATCATTTGAGCCATTATCAACTAAAATAATTTCATAATTAATTTTTTTTGTATTATACTTAATTGATTCAATGCATTTAATCGTTAAATCTTTTGTATTCCAATTTAATATACAAATCGATAAATCAATCATAATAATTCGTTTTCAATAAACCATAAATTTTACAATTAATATTTTTCTCTTTTTTAATCTGCTTAATTATTTCTCTTTCATAGCCTTTTGAAGCAATAACAATTGCGTCAGCATATTTTAAAGGAGCATCATTAAATGAAAATATATTTTTCTCAAACCATTTTTTATTTATCTTTTCTAAATTATTATCAATAAAGCCCAAAACATTAAGATTATTTTTTTCTGCCGCCTTTAATAAATAAGCACCTGTTAACGCTGCACCCCAAATTAATATATTATTATTACCTTCTTTTTTTATTTCTTTGGCTAATAAATCAGTTTCTAAATTATACTCATTTTTTTTCATATGCAATTCTGCAATTATACAATCAAATTTTAATTTAATATTCGGATTTTGCCAGGTTGTATTAATTTTGTCTTGCGTGAAATCGCCCCATTTTTCAAATGAATCTGGCATCTCAAAACCAAGTTCAACACATTCCTTAAACATTTCACTACCAGGATAAGGCGTATATATTGCCAAAATAATTGAACCATTCTGATAATCATTTATAATTCGCATAAGATTAAATGTTTCTTCCATTTCTTCTTCTGTTTCTGTTGGCAAACCAATCATAAATAATCCTGCGAATTTAATATTAAATGAATTCAAATATTCAATTCCTTTTAGATATTTATTCACATTAATATTTTTATTCATTTTATTTAATAATCGTTGGCTACCACTTTCCAACCCCAATAAAAGAGTTGTTAATCCTGATGAAGCAATTAATTTTAGTTCATCTGAACTGTAATTTAAAAATTGGTCTATTCTTCCTGAGGCTAACCATTTTATATCAATATTTTGTTTTATTAATTCCTCTGCAAAATTTATAATTCTTTTTTTATCAACAAACATATTAGTATCAACAAATGAAATATTATTTAAGTTAGTTTTGTTAATTATATATTTTATATCTCTTAAAATTGGTTCAACAGGATAACCAAACCATCTACTTTTATACATCGTTTTATTTGCACAAAATCCGCAATTCCACGGACACCCTTCACTTGAATTATAATTAAAAGTGCTCCATTTTTTTGTTTCAATATTTTTTATTAATTGAAATGGATAACCATTAAATTCTTTTAATGGTTTAAATAAACTTTCTTCAGTTAAAAATATTTTATTATGTTCTTTGAATCCAATTCCTTTTATTGAAAATAATGACTTTTTATAATACAAAGCATCTACTAATTCCAAAAAAGTATATGTACCCTGTCCTCGAACTATAATGTCAACTAAATTGTGTTTTAAAGTTTGTTCTGGCAAAAGCGAAGGATGCGGACCGCCCCAAACAATAGTAATATTAGAATTTAATTGTTTTATGCTCCTGGCAACATCTAAACCATCTTTAATTTGATAGCCAGTCATTGCACTAATACCTAAACATATAATATCATTATCAAATGAATTTATTAATTCTTTAGAAGCATTTTCATCTGAATTTGCATCAAACAATTCAACTTCATAACCTGCATTTAAAAGCGGTATAGCTAATGTTAAACCATTATATGCATAGAAACTATCTATTATATAACCAGGTGTTCCCAACGGATTATATATTATTACTTTCTTTTTCATTATATTTTTTTATTATACAAATAATTTCATCGTGAATCAAAACATAAACCAATATCTCAAATTTAATATTTAATAATTCTCGTGTTTTAATTAAAAACTCTAATAGTGAATTCGCGTCCCAGGTATGAAAATGAATACTATAATCTTCTGCAATATATCGATTAGCAAGAGCGATGATTTCTTTTTCATTTGTAGAATGTATTGAAGCAAATTCATAATAATGCTCAAATTGGTCTGGTAAATTAAAATAATCATTGTAAAAATGGTCCCGGTTGTTAATTTTCTATTTTTATCAAAAGTATATCTTTTATCAGGAACAACATAATACAAAATTCCATTTTTTTTTAATTTTTTTAAATGAGCCTTTATTGTTAAAATTGGATTTTTACAATGTTCTAAAAAATGACTTGCAATTATGAAATCTTGTGATTCATCTAAAATTTCTGATAAATATTCCCCATCATCAATAATATCTACTTTTGCCAAATCGCTGTGATTAATTTCAGGATAATTTTTAATAAGTTCATTTACATTTTTTTTATCAATATATTTTACACTGCAAATTTCTTTATTTACTTTCAATGGATTATGGAGAGTACCAATTTCTATTCCTTCACCTTTTAAATAAAAATAACTAAAAAAAACTTTTTGCTGATATGCAATATCTTGATATATTTCTATTTTATCAATAGGAATATTTAGTTCAACTAATTGTTTCCTTATCTCATTGGCTGCATTACTCATTATTACAATTTTATCATAATTATAGTAATGAATTTTATCAGGGCTTATAATTGGTTTATCATTTACAAATAATCCTTGTTTATTTTTGTCATTATCAATAAATGCGAGTATTTCGTTTTCTACAATATCTTTATTATATTTATTTCTTTCAAAAAATTTACCAGTTCCAAATATTAGTATTTTCATATCTAATTCATTTAGCCTATAAGAATATTTTTTTTTCAAACGAAGAATCAGTATTTATTATTTGTTTATATATTTCAGAAAAATATGTAAATGAAGCAATTATTATTATATCAAATGATAATTTTGTTAATTCACTTGAATGATATACTTTATATTTATCACAATATTTTTTTATTTGTTCAATATTACTATCGATAAAAATTATTTTTTTATAACCAAATTCATTTAAAATATTATAACAATAAAAACCGTAATTACTTAATCCCCAAATTAAAATTATTAAATCTTTATCAAATAATGATAATTTAAAATTATTTGTTGATTTCGTTTTTATCAACCAATTTTTTAAATCTAAAATTAATTGTATTTTGTTTTCTATATTGTATTCTTCATAAACATATTTTTTAATTTTTGTTATTTGTTTCTTTTTATTTTCGTAATCATTGATTATTTCGGTAGTTTTATTAAACCAATCATAAACATTAAGTCCTTTTATTTTATCAATAAAATTATTATTTATATTATTATACGGTTCAAGCTCACTATATAAACCATAAACATTAAAAATAGAATATTCGAGATATTTTATATGACTTTTGCATCTATTAAAATCATTATCTATTAAAGGGCAGAAACCAATATCGAATCTATTATTTGCAAATATTTCCATAAATTCAAGATAATTATCCGAACCATTTATATATTCAATTGGCAAATCAAAGTTTGAAGATTCGATTAATTGTGGGCTGAAAATATTATGATTTTTTAAATCAGAATTTTTTTTTAAAATTTTTAAAGGACCTATTATCCGAAATTTTATTTTGTCTTTATATTTTTGATAAAGTAATTTCCACACAATATATACTTTTATAAAATCTTTATAATGCGTTAAAGAACCAGAATAGCCAATAGTGAGTGTATCATTTCCATTTAATTTTTCGGAAATTGAAATAATTTCAGTTGGTAAAAGATTTTCATAAACAAAAATATTTTGATTATATTTAGATAAAAATTTTTTTAATAATTCCGTAGAGACAATAATTCCGTCAACACTTTTTAAAATTTGTGATAAATAAATTTTATAATTATTATAAAAAAAAGAGAAAGGATGATATTTCGGAAGTGCAAATAATAAATCATCTATTTCATAAAAAATAGTTTTATTATTCTGCCGGCAGAAATTTATTATTAAAGAAGAAATGAAATTTGGAATATTACGATTAAGAATTATTATATTTGATTTTTCGAATAACTTTAATGAAAAATATTTCGATAAATCTAAATAATCATAAAATTCAGTAAAACAATCAAATTTTTGTAAAAACCTAAATGGAGTTAATGCACGTAAAAATGATAATGCTGTATATTTTGGGTAAAATAATATATTTAAAATTTTCATTATCTATTAATTTTCCTAATTTCAAAAAGTAAAATATTTTTAAATTTTAATTGAGATATAAATAAATATTTTAAAATTCTTAAATTATATAACTTTGTATTTTGATTTTTAGAAATTTCGAAAAATTGAAATAACTTTTCAAAACTTAAAACACAATTTCAAAAAAAACATATATTTTAACATACTTTTTTAGATAACATTTTCACTATTAAAACATCTAAAAAATTTTTTAAAAAGAAGGGGATAATTTAATTATTTATATTTTGGATTGTTTTAGCAGATTATTAGTTCAGTTAATACTATAAAAGCAATTGCTTTATGTTAGATATTTTATCTATTTTTAACTTACTAATTCTCTAAACAATCATATGATTGACTTAGATTATTACTATTTTTTTTTCTGGATAACCCAATGAAATTAATTGTTCTTTTATTTCATTAAACCATTGAGAAGCAATAATAATATAATCAATATCTTCAATAAAAAACGGTTTTTTAATAATATGCCCAAAAAATATTTTATTATTCTTTAATTCATCATTATCAAATACATATTTGATTTTATTTCTTTGAGTTTTTGATAAAGTTAAATAAATTCTTTTAGATAATACACCTGTTCCAAATAATATTATTTTTTTAATTTTTTTATTTGAGATAATTTTTTTAATATTTATTTTTTGCTCTTTTTGTAAATCTGTTAAAATTTTCTTTTCTTTTTTATTTAGCAACTTAACAAAAATATGATTATTAATTTTTTTTTCTTTTAATAATGAATTATAAAGAACAATATATTCATCGACAGTATCTTCCATTTTTTTTGGGGGTTCAATTCTTTCTCTTATTTCATTAATTATTTTTGGATTATCAACTATTTTCAATAAAATTTTTCCAAGTTGTTTGTAATTACCATTTTCAAAAGCAAAACCATCAATATTATTTTTAGCATATTCTGGAATTCCATTACTATTTGAAAAAATAATTGGAGTTTTAAAATATTTTGCTTCAAGCAATGTTAAACCCGCTGTTTCAAAACAATAAGATGGAAAAATTAACACATCAATTTTTTTATAAACATCTTGAATCTCATTTATATTATAAGATTTTTCAAAAATAATCTCTAAATTACCATTTAATTTTTTCAATATTGTGGTTTTTAAAGTATCATTAATATTAGAACCATACAATATAATTTTTGATTTTTTATTTTTTATATATTGTAAAGCATTAATCAGTATTAAAAATCCTTTATGGATAGAATTACCACCAAAATATCCGAAAACAACTTTTTCTTTATCTAATGATTTTACTGGTATTTTACAACTCAAATTTATTCCTGAATAAATAACATTAATTTCTTTATTTATACCAAAATACTTATAAATCTCAGCCGTTGCTTTTGATACTGTTGTTAATATATCTATATCATAATTTAACATATTTTTAATATATTGATGATAAAAATAAAAATTAATATAATTTATTTCTGGAAAACATTCTGAACATTTTATCCCATTATAATTTTCTAAACAATAATCATTATTTGAATCAATAAAACCATTTCTTGGACATAAAAGCGTTGTATCATGAATTGAAAATATTATAGGAATATTAAATTTCTTTAAAATTTTTACTATTAAAAATGGTAAATCAAAAATTGTATGAATATGGACTAAATCTGGCTTTATTTGTTTTATAAATTTAACAAATTCATATTCAAATTTTTTATTATAAAATTTATAATAAAAATTTTCTGATTTAAAATAAAATATTGAAGGTCCTATTATTTGATATTCATTATAATTTTTCTTTTTTATAGAAAAATCTTTACTTTTATTTAATAGTTCTTTAAATAATATAATTTGTTTTGCTTTAAATTGCTTATTTAGACAATATAAAAAATCAATAATAAATCTTTCTGTTCCACCGCCAGTTTTAGAAAAAATATGTAATATTTTTTTTCCCATTCGAAATTTATCTTTTTTATTTTTTATTCTATATTTTTATATTTTTTCTTTTTAAATTTTTCTTTTATATTTTATAAGTTTTCTGATAATTTCGATTTATTTTCTGAAAGTTTTTCAAATTACTTTCGAAGAGACTCGTGCAAACTGAACATATTAAAGTATTGCGTATATTATTTATTTCAAAATTCCTTTTTAAAAATTATTTACAATCTATCTTTATTTCTCTTTACTTTCTTTCTCATAATATCTCTTGTAAACTTACTTTGATTAAAACAATTTTATTCTCTTCATATATTCTTTTTCTATGATTAACCAAACTTTTTCATTTTTAGATTTCTTACAGAAGCATTACATTTTACAATTAAATGAAAGTAATTATAATTTAGTATTACAACACTTATTAATGAATTTACCATTTTATTATTTCCTTATTTTTTAATATATTTGCTTGCCCAATTATAAATTTAACTACTCTATCAGAAAAATTTGTAGGTTTATAATCATCTGGTATTGACCATTCTTTTTTTATACTAAAAGTATTTCGAACTAATTCAATTGCATTTAGAACATTTTCAACATTCAAGCCAGTTTGAATTGCAGAACCAGTATCAAGTGCTTCTGGTCGTTCTGTGCTTTCTCGTATTACTATTGCTGGAAAATTTAATATTGCTGCTTCTTCAAATATTGTTCCACTATCTGATATTACACAATATGCATTTATCTGTAAATTATTATAATCAGAAAAATTAAATGGTTTAGATAATATTACCATTTCATTAAATTTACTATTTATTTTTTTTAGTCGTTTTTTTGTACGGGGATGCAATGTTATTACAATTGGATATTTATATTTTTCTGTTAATTTAATTATTAGATTATAGAATTGAAGTAAATTTTCTTTATTATCAACATTTTCTTCTCTATGACAACTTACAACAAAATATTTATTTTTCGAAATTTTTAATTTTTCTAAAATAGTTGAGTTTAATATTTTTTCTTTATTTACTTCTATTACTTCTGCCATTGGTGAACCTGAAACAAAAATTTTACCAGCTGGTAAACCTTCTTTAAGTAAATAATGTCTTGCATTTTCAGAATAACAAAAATTAACATCTGAGATATGATCAACAATACGGCGATTTAATTCTTCTGGCACTCGTTCATCAAAACATCTATTACCTGCTTCTAAATGAAAAACCGGGATATGGTATCTTTTAGCAATTATCGCTGATAAAGCGCTATTAGTATCGCCAAGCACTAAAAATGCATCTGGCTTTTCTTTTAATATTATCTTCTCTGTTTTTTCAATTATTTTACTTATTTGTTCGCCAAGTGTATTACTCTTAACTTCAAGAAAATAATCTGGTTTACGTAATTGTAAATCTTCAAAAAATATCTGATTTAATTCATAGTCATAATTTTGACCAGTATGAACAAAAATGTGATTACAATATTTATCAAGTTTTTTTATTGTTTCTGATAATCTTATAATTTCTGGTCTTGTGCCAACAACAGTCATAACTTTAATTTTGAACAATTGTTTTTTACCTCCTTATTTTTCTTTATATTAATATTTTCTTGTCATGTGCGAATGTTCGAACATTCGCACATTATATTTTATTTTCTCGACAATATCCTATACGCTATTTCTATTATCTCATTTACTTCTTTATTCTTTAATGAATAAATTACATTCTTCCACTCTGTTGCATAACTTACTAAATTCAAATCTTTCAAAACTTTTAAATGTTGTGATATATTCTGGCTCTCTTTATTTAATATTGAACTTAATTCGCCTACACTATATGACCTTTCTTTAAGTAATTTTAATATTCTATACCTTGTTCCATTCGATAAACATTTAAATAATCTAATAATTCTTAAATCAACTTCATCTATTTTCATAAACAATCCTCTTAAATTATTTTATGAAATATTGTATCAGGGTCATCTTTATTAAATGGTTCACTTATATATGCTGCTAATATCATCTCACCATCTCCTATATTAACAAAAGTATGTACTATCCCTGGTGGAACTTTTACCATACAATAATTATCTTCGCCAAATACTATCATATCTCTTTTCCCTGTTTTTATTTCATACAAATGTAATTCTGCATTGCCTTTTATTATTGTAAAATATTCTGTTTTGCGTGTATGATAATGATTCCCTTTTATTACGCCTTTTGCTTTTGCCTGACTTATATACACCAGTCCAAATTTATCTTGTTTTTCTACATATTGTGATTGTATTAATTCTATAAAATAACCTCGCTCATCTTCTTTTTTTTCAAGTTTTATTATCTGTACTCCTTCGATATTCTTCGACATATTCCTTCAATCCTTCCTTTAATTTTGTAAATTTTAAATTTGGTATTAATTTTCGTAACTTTATATTTGATATTGTTGCATTATTTATTGTTTCAGAAATTGTTTTATATGTAATCAGTGGCTTTTTCCCATATAATTTATATAATGCCTCTACTAATTTTTTTATACTTATTGTTTCATCAGAACAAATATTTAATAAACCGTAAAAATTCAATCGTAATATTTTATCAATAATAAAACATAAATCTTTTACATAAATATAATTCCGTTTTTGCTTTCCAAAATTATTTAATGTAATTGGTAAGTCATTAAAAATATTATAAACAAAAGTTGCTAATGCAGAATTATAATTTGGTCTTGCGCCTATTCCATATACATTTGTTAATCTTAATACTATTGGTACTATATTTTCATAATTTAAAACCATCTGTTCACAAACAAATTTTGTTAATGAATGATAATTTACTGGTTTTATTTTTGATTCTTCTGTATATACAATTCTTTTCTCTGAATATCCATATACCTGCGTCGTTGAAAAATACACAAATTTCACTTTTTTTTTTGTTTTTAATTTTGCTATTGCATTTAATAAATTATATGTGCTGCTTATATTAAAATTCATCTCTTCATTATTTCCTATTATCACTGCTGCTAAATGTATTATTACATCTTTATCTTTTATAAATTGTTCAATATCATATTGATGAAAAAAATTAAACTTATGTTCTTCAAAAGTATCAATTATATAACCGCTCTTTTCTAAATAATTAACTAAATGCTGCCCTATAAAACCAGTTGAACCTGTTATTCCAATTTTTATTTTCTTCATAAATTTATTTCCTTTATTCTATATTTTAATAATTGCTTAATCAACATTTACTTAATAAACAATATTCAGCCAACTCACTATAAATATTTAAAGTTTACAATCTCTTTATCTTATGTTCAGGTGCCAATTCCAAACATTTTAATTTATATATTTCTGCATTTTTATTATCGTTTTTTTTCTTATAAATTTTATATAAATTATAATATGCGCTTATATAAAAACTTTTGTAATCACTATCATATTTTTCTGTCAGCATTATAAAATATTTTTTTGCTAATTCTTCTTCACCTTTTTTTAAATATATTATTGCTTTATAATAATTCTTAAATATATTATTATCTAATAATTCACATAATTTAAACGCATAATCATATCTTTTTTTTAAATTAATATTTTTTATTATATTTGACTTAATATTTTGCATAAATATATTGTTTTCTTTTTTTTCATATATCTCTAAATAATTTTGTATTTCGTCTTTTTTAATTAAAGAATAATTGAGAATATCTTCTATTATTAAAACTTTTTCGAAATTTATTTTTTCAATATATTGTTCAATAAGATTAAAATTATATATTGCAATTATATCAAAATTATCCGCCATTGATAAATTTTCTTCATAAATAACTTCATCAAAAAAATGTTTAATGTTATTACTTCTGTCTGAATTATTTAATAACCAAAAATCAAAATCAAAAAATTTACTTCGAAAAAAAATTACTACTTCTTTATTGTAAACTATATCTTCATGTGTATCAATAAATAAAATTTTTCTATTATTATAATGATTCATATAACTCTATCCAATACTTAACTATTCGCTCTTCATTATAGTATTTTGAAATCCATTCGCTTGATTTTTTTGAAATCTCTATTAAATAATCTCTATCATTCAATAAATGATTAATTTCATTATATAACTCATTATTATTCTGAACATTTATAATTGGCACATCGTCCCCGTCTGAAAATTTTTTATATGCTTCCAATGTCTCCATTTTTAAATATGCTAAAACAGGTATTCCTAATGCCATTGCTTCAAAGCCACTCATTCCTATATGTCCCTGAAACATATTATCAAAAAAAATATGGCATAAACTTTTTAATTTTAAACATTCTTCATAAGAAACATTTTCTATTATTTGTAATGTTAAATTTTTATGGATTTGTTTTAATGAATTATATACTAAAATTAAATCATCTGTATTTTTTCTATTTCGACCTGTTGGTGATTGCCCTATTATTATATTTTGTTCTTTAAAATTTTTTGGTTTATAATATTTCAATATTCTACTTAGTGGTAATATATTTGGCATCCATATAGAATTTCTATAAATCCAGGTATTACACGGCGCACATTCTATTACTTTATCATATTCATTAAATTTATTATGAATAAAACCTCGAATAAAATGATTATACAAATGCCCTCCTTGTTCATGTATTGAATGTGCATGAAAAATCTTTTTTTTATTTTTTATATATTCGCACCATCTTATTTTCCCAAATGGTATTTCATATCCTACATTATTAAAATGAAATATATCTGTTTTTTTTATTATCTCTACTAATTCATCAAAATTTGCTTTTTCTAATTCTATATCAATATCAAAAAATGTTTTCACTGCACATAAATGCCTTGCTTTATGCGAACTATATTTATTTATTGCTTCATATAAATAATAACCAACTCCTGCTGAATCTATATCATTATTTATAATTAATATATTCATAATTTTATCAACCATCCATTTGGTAAATAACCATAAACTTTTTCTTCATAATGCAATGTTAAATATGGTATTATTTTTTCATACCCTTTCCTTTCAAAATTATTTATTAAAACTATTATTAAATCATATTCATCTAAATTTTTAAAATGTTCTTCTTCATAATTATTATAATTTAATTCTGGTCTATAATTTTTTACTTCTTTTTCTTCTGGCATTTGTTTTGTTAATAATACTGTTATTTCTATATCACTAAATCTTTTTTTTATTCTTCTTTTCGCAAATTGAAAATGTTCTGACCGACTTGAACGAACTATTAATATTTTTTCGATTTTTTTATTATTTTTATTCTTATATGGAATATTAAATTCTTTTCTTTCTTCTTTAGAAAATTCTTCTTTTGTTAACAGTTCTTCTATTCTTTCCATAGTAATTTTTGAATTTTTTAATTCGTTAACTATCTTAGCAAAATTAAAAACAGCAAATTCACAATTATATGTTGATGGTATTAACGCTTCTTCTAAATATGTTAATGATTCTATCTTTTTATTTGCTAATTCTTCTTTTATTTTTTCATTTATTCTTGTCCCTTTATATGGATAAAAAAAAGAAACCTGACAATAATCAGCTTTTATATCTGCATTTATTTTATATGTCATTTTACAATCTTCTACTGTTTCTCCTGGTATTCCACACATATTAAAAGTATATATTTTTATCTCTTTATTTGAAATTTTTTTACATACATTTTTTATTTCTTCATTTGTAAATGATTTATTTAATACTTCTTTCCTTATTTTTTCATTACCTGTTTCTATTCCTATATTTACTTGAATACAATTAGATTCTTTTAATAATGTTATAATATCTTCATCTAATGTTTTCACCTGAACATTACAAATATATGGTAATTTTATTTCTTTCTTATAATAACCTGAAAATTCCATTAACCACTTTTTATCTAATGTCAAAATATCATCATCGAAAATAAAAAAATTTATCCAATCAAATTTTTTTAAAAGAAACTTTAATTCTTTTATAACATTTTGTGGTGAACGAAACCTAACATAGCAATTTTTATTAGGATAAATATTTTTCAATGAATGATTTGCACAATAAAAACAATTAAAAGGACAACCCCTGCCTGCCATTGTTACCATATATTTTCCATCATATTCACAAGAATCCTTATAATCAAATATATCCCTATCAGCAAATGGTAAACTATTTAAATCTTCAACTAAATTTCTTATTCTATTTCTGATTATTTCACCATCTTTTGTTTTAAAATATATTGATTCAATATTAGTATAATCACTTTTATTATCAAATTTTTCACATAATTCTAAAAGTGCAAATTCACCTTCACCTAAACACACTGCATCAATTCCATCTATTTTTAATAATTCATCTGGATATAATGTTGGATACACTCCGCCTACTATTAAAAATGCTTCTGAATTTAATTTTATTTTTTTTATGCAATTCTTTACTATATTAAAACTATTTTCTGTTAATGATATTCCAATTATTGTTGGTTTAAATTCTTCTACTATTTTTACATATTTATCAAAATCAAAGTAATCGACTGATTTAAATAATTTTGTCTGATGGCCATTTTCTTTTAATACTCCTGATAAATATCCTATTCCCATTGGATATCTACCTTTATGAAAATAGTAATTTGCAGGTTCTGGATAAATAAATAATACTCGCTGCATTTATGTTCGAAAAAAACTTTTGGTTATTTTTATTTCGTCTTTTCTTGTTTCTTTAACCATCAAATAATTATGATTAGCATCATTATAATCTTTTCTTATTTCAAGTGCTTCTTTAAATTTCTGTAGTCCTAATTTTATTTTTCCTTCTTTAACAAAACATACACCTATATTATTTAATATTTCAGCACGCTTTTTATACTTCAATGCTTTTTTATAATATTCTCTTGCTTTTTTATTATTCCCTTTTTCTAAATGATAATTACCTATTAAAAAATATATTTCATAATAATATTTATCTTTTTTATTTTTTCTTATTTCATCTATTAATTTTTCCTTATCTTTCTCATAAGTATTTTTTAATAAAAAATAATTTGAAAAAGATGTTTTCTCATAATCTTCTTTTATTTTTGATAATATAGAAGGTAAATATTTTATATATGTATAATTTTCATAAACAAAATTTTGTCCGGCTTCTGCTATTTTTATTCGCTTATCTTCTTTCTTCAAATAATATGAACATATATCGATTGTCTCTTCTGCACTATTACTCCAGCATAAATGTTTATGATTAATAAAATCATTTTCTATTCCTTTTGTATATTGCCACAATAAAAAGCCTTTATTTCCAAGTGTTGTTACTAATCTTGAACCATAACCACCATAAGGTGCATTTGCTGTAATACCAAGAATTATTTTTGAACTTTTTACTGCTGATGGATATTCTTCATATTCAAATTTACCTTTATATATTTTAGATGTTACATAAGGAACTTTTGACCAACCACCACCATAACTATCATCACCATAAGGTCCCCATACTCCACAATTAAAATTTTTTTCAATTAATGGTTTTAATAAAATTTCTAAACTTGCTCGCTTTGATGGAAAAAAATTATACATAGGGTGTCCTGATATATGAATATCTACTTTAAATTTCTTTAATATTCTTGCTCTTTTATAAGAATTTATATCACAACAAAATGGCATATAATATATTTTATCAAATCCTATTTTTTTATAATGTTCTATATCATATATATTGTTCACTATTACATACTTAAATATTTTTGCTCTTTCAATTATTAAATCTCTTAATGGTCCCTGTTCTGTAACCCACATTAATGCTGGTATTTTAACTTTATCTGCTGCTTTAATTATTTCTTCACAATAATTATTTTCAATTGGCCTACATATTATATAATTTATCCCTTTATTTTCTTTTATATATTTCAATATTTCTTCACTTCTACAATTTATTCGTTTTATTAATTTTTCCTTTACTATTTTTATCGGCATATAACCTGAGAATTTTTCATCTTGTGTTGGAATTATTGGAATTATCTTGATATCTGTATTTTGAAATGATGAAATTATATCAATATCAACTGAATCAAAAAAAGTAAACCATAATATCTTCATAATAATTTATATAATTTTATAGTAATTCAAATATGAATATTTTAATTCAATTTTACCATCTTCTATTGCTTTTACTTTCATCCATAAATCATCTATTTCTTCTATTTTAATTGGCTTATTATTATTATATGCTTGCCATCCTTTATAATATGCATATTTTATTTTATATTCCTTTTCTTTCTCGCAATCAAATGATATATAATTATCTTTTATTGCTACATTTTTTCCTTCTTCAATTATTGCTAAATTTTCTGTTGATTTATATAATAATATTTTTTTAGAAGCAAGATGCGTTATTCCTATCTCTTCTGTATTATATTCTCCTATTTTCTCATATTTTAATTTCTTATATGAATTTATTTTTTCTTCCATCTCTTTTGTAAAAATTATTAAATATTCAAAACTACCATTTAAACATATTTTTTCTAATTCATCTATCATTGTTTTTGGATTAAATTTTTTACAATAATTTAGATATATTTCTGCTCTTCCTTCTACTGATGCACTTCCCGGAAAAACTTCTATTTCTTTATTAAACAATAAATAATCGATTAAATAAGAATATGCAAAATTTGCTAAATCTTCATCCATTTCAATTAATAGTCTTGTTCGTTTATTATTATTAAATAGATTTACAAACTTTGAAAATTTATCATTAGCAAAATAATATTTTGAACCAAATGAAAAACCTTCTGAAGAACAAATATTTTTGCCATAATTAATTGAAATAATAAAAATCAAAAATAAAAAAGGATTAAAATATTTTATCGTTAAAAATAAAGATGTTATTAAAAAACACATTGTTGTTGTATAATTTCCAACTAAAAATTTTTTTCGTAAAATTATATTCAAATTAATCATCAATGGAATAAATAAAATAATTATTTCTAAATTCTTTATTGTAATTATTCCTGCTAAAATAAATATTATTATCGCAATAAGTTCATCTTTAAAATTTTTTACATAATGTTGTATAACATTTTCAGAAAAATGTGGTCCAACTTTTGTTATTTTTATATGAGAAAAATATTTTAAATTTCTTATAAATGGAATTAACCACCATAAAACTAATAAAAAAAATATTAAATAATAATTCACAAATTGAATTAATGAAAATTTTGTTAACCAAAATAAAAATGTTATACCTATTGAAATTATACCAACATTCAATCTATATAAAAAAATAATTGCTAAAATAATTGCTGATAAAATAAAATAATTATTATCAAGTAAAATAATAGAAAATAAAGTAAGTGCCCAGCCACTTAATACTGGATGAGAAATAAGATATGAAATTTTAAAATACTTTGAATTAAGAATATAAGGAATAAAAATAATAAAAAAAAGATTATTATAAATTATGCTCCCAAAAATAATTGTAATTATAAAAATAATTAACGATAAAAAATTATAATTTTGAAATCCTATTTTAGAAATTATCCATTTTATATTTGAACAAATAAATAAATTATTAGGAAGTCCAGCATCAGATTTTAAGCAAATACCTGAATATCCTGCACTTTTTATTTTGTTTTTATAAATGTTATAATAAGTATTTATTGAATAATTTGTCGCACAACCAATAAAATTTTCTTTATTTTTACTTTTATTAAAATAATCAAATTTAATTCCTTCATAAACTATTATTGGCGATAATAAATATTTTATTTTTTGCGTTTTCCAGAATAATTTTAATTTGTTTTTACTGATATTATATTTATCACCTGCTAAATTTGTAAATATATATTTTTTGGCTTTTATTTGTAATACAAATTCTATTATATTATTCCAGTTCTCGATAAAATCATATATTGAAAAATTATTTGTATAGACAAGTATATAAATATTATTAAAATTATATTGATTTATTTTTAAAAAAAATTCAGCAGGTGTTTTTTGGACTGAAATAAATTTATCATAATTATATATTATCTTTTCCTCATTTTGAATTTTTTCATCTAAATGTGCTGGAACCAGTAGTTTATATTTGTTATCAGGAAAATTACTTTTATATTCTTCTAAAAATAAATTTATATGATTTATTCGGCTCGAACAAATTATTAAATCCATCTAATATTTCCTATTATTATTTTTATGTGATTTGATTTAATTCTAAGTTTTATGATTTTTATTTTTTAATTTATATGAAATTATTTCAAACTTAATGTTTACTATTTTTCTTTTTTATAACATCATTATTAATTAAAAAAATAATTTTTCTAATTTTCTTGATTATTCTTTATTTTCTTTTCATTTATCATCTGTTATCTTTTCTTCTATTTTCATTATTTTATCATTCATTTGTGCAATCATTTCCCCAATAAATCCAATTGATAAAATTTGTACACCAAGAATGCCAAGTAAAAATAAAATAATCAAAAATACTATAAACAATAAAGTTGAAATTAAATTAAATATCTTTAAAAATAAAAGACATACTATTAAAAATACTGAAACTATGGTTAAAATTAAACCACTATAACCAAATAAAGACATTGGTTCTTCAAGATAATTTATTTTAAATTTTACTCTTAATAAATCGATTACACCAGGCAATATTCTCATAGCGCCAAATTTTGATTTTCCATATTTTCGTGGATACCAATTTAATTTTATTTCTGTTATCCTGAACCCTTCGGCTGCGGCTATTGGAACTATGTATCGATACCAGCCTTTGCGTAAATGAATTTTCTTTATTACTTCTTTTCTAAATGCTTTTACCCAATTATTATCGTGTATTGAAATATTAAACAATTTCATTGATAACTTATTATAAATTTTTGAATCAAAATTTTTTCCA
>ERZ795046.434-NODE-434-length-51608-cov-14.239210_pt1 | contig 51608 bp, 41 predicted proteins | sample MGYA00375130_ERZ795046 | MGnify/ENA primary metagenome ERZ795046 (study PRJEB30175, sample SAMN05720202) | activated sludge metagenome | isolation source: anaerobic digester from wastewater treatment plant | place: Japan | collected 2015-05-15 ... | reverse complement strand
CCTGTTTGCTGCTTCTTCAAAAAGTTCAGGTATTGCCACAGCATTAAAATGATTCACAAGATGCGTAAGAATTTTCAGGTCTTCAACTGTTTTTACTGGAAATTCAACAATTCGTTTGTTATCAGCATACCCCATTCCACCAGGTACAATCTGATAAATGGTTTTCAGTACACCTTTTTCGGTTTTTGTAATAAGTTCTGTATGATTTCTGTCAACTGGTCTTTCAAACGTTTCAACAGTTGTCGTATAGTAATAATGAAGCCCAGCAGATGCAGCATACCTGACAGAACATTTTAAGTAATCATAAATTTCAAGGTCAGTTAAATCACGAAATTTCTCATTAAGCGTCCCTTTAGTCCTGTGAAACAAAATCCAGCTTTCAAGGCGGGGTTGCCACAGAACTGAATTTGCCTTTCCTTCAAAAATTGCAAGGTTCAGTTGTTTCCTTGTCATATCTGCTCCATTTTGATAATTTGACCGGTTTATTTTTGAAATTTAATATAAGATATAACAGGAGGAAAATCAAATGTATCTAAAAATTATGAAATCCACAATTGTAATCGCTGTTCTGTGTTTTGTCTGTTCAGCCCAGCAGAAATTATGGACTGAACATTTCAACTACAGAGTACCTGTGCAGGTTAAAAATATGTCTGAGACACCAGTTGAAGAAACTGTGATGTTAAAGTATCCAGTTCAAACTCTCATAAAAACGAAAAAAATCAGGACTGACGCAGGTGATATGTGCCTTGTTGATTCAAAGGGAAATAGTGTCCCTCTACAGGTGTGTATTTCTAAGGAAAATCTTGACTCAATATTTTTTAAAATTTCTCAAATTCCGGCGAAATCAAGAGAAATTTATTATCTTTATTACGGAAATAGTGAAAAATCAACTGCCACCATGGTCACAAATGCCCCTGTAAAAGAAAATCCTGCAGGTATTATTGTAACTGCTGGGGCTGAACAATGTGCAGTAGAAACAAAAAGGAATTTTCCTGAAAGTCTTGATCAGTGGCTTGAAAAAAATAGTCCTGATGAATTTACTGGAAAAGTATGGGTAAGATGCAAAATTGAACAACCGGAAAATTATAAATACTGTATCGTTGTTGACAGTGAAACAAATCCATATACTCCTGCAAGATGCGCCACAGGAACAGTAAATCGATATGGCGTCCAACCAAAGTGGTGGACAGGAAATAATGACTGGGGAAAACCCATTGCATGGGTTGCACCAGTTGATGATACTGACTGGTTAAATGCTGGTGAATATTCATGCTGGGTGGAACTGCCTGTTTCCCGGGCAGCACAGTGGTTTACATGTTTTCTTGTAATTCCTCAAAATTCTGCAAAAAAAGAAGTGGTTTTACATCTTGAATTTGCAACGCAGCCATCTGAAGATTTCATTTTTCATACCGTTGACGAAAAAATAGATAAAGCAGGTCCAAATTACTATGGAAGGGAATATATTGAAGGTATCGTGGCAGTGAGAATGCCGACAAAAACTGGGCTTGAAGGTTTGAAAGAACTTGGAACATTTACTGAGTACACAATGAAAAGATTGGAAATGATAGGAAAAATGAACCTCGGGGAATCACCATGTCTGACAGACCTCATCATTGGAACATGGGTACAACTGATTCCCTACAGAGTAATATCAGGTGAAACAACCTATGAAAAAGCAGAAACAGAATTCAAAATACTTTCCAGCATTGGAATTAACAGTATTACAGCATCTGGAATAAAGGATGATGTGTTTGCGTCGTTATGCAAAAAGTATGGCATCATTGATACCACACTCACAGGATGGGCAGGAATGTGGAGATACACCTCTGAGGCATACACAAAACAATATGATTACAAATTAGGAGAAAACAGCCAGCAAAGATGGTCGCGGGTATTTGACGACTTCTATTCAAAAATGGCAGGTAGGTATGCATCAAGTATACCGGAAACAATGAAGATAGCAAAACATTTTAATACTGGTGATGAGATAGGTCCTGCAATAGACGCAAGAGAAATTACAAATACCCAGCAATTACTTGATGAATTCAGGCAGTACCTGAAAAACGAAAAATTAACGCCGAAAATGCTGGGGAAGAATTCCTGGGATGAGGTCTATCCTGAAACTGATAGAAAGAAACTTGAACAAGGAAATATCGGTTATAATCAACTCTTTTACCATACAAAAAAATTTATCAACAATTACACAGTCATGTTTTACAAATGTGCAACAGACGCAATAAAAAAACATTTTCCCCACATGCAACTCATTGCACCTAATTTTCAGGCAGGACCCATGCAATTTGCGTTTATTGGAAACAACAATGACATGAACACCTCTGGCCTTGACCTTTTTGAACTTGGAAGAAAAAGGGCTTTTGAAGGAATTATGATGGAGGACTGGGTATACGGATGGGATGCAGGTATTGGAAGAATCTGTCTTGGTGCTGATATTATGAGAGCATCCAGTAGAAAATGGAATTTGCCGATGGCAAGTTATCTTGTAGGAGGCGAAGCAATAAGAGCAAAACTTTTTGCATATCTTATGGCTGGAATAAAGGAGAATCTTCTATATCTCTACGGACCAATCGGCAATATTGGACCTGCCTGGGCTGACAATGAAAAAGCACTCAGAGAAAGTGCTGATATCACACGAAGATTAAAAAGGTTTGAAAAAGATATTATTCAGGCAAAAGTGAGACCAGCAAAAATTGCCCAACTTATTGCATTCACATCTGATTTGATGCAGGTAAAGGGATTGTACTTCTGTCCAGAAAGACAGGACATTTATACCCTTTTAAAACATTCCTATTATTCAGTTGATATCATCTGTGAACAGGACATTGTGGAAGATGATATCCTGAAGAATTATTCTGTTTTGATAATCACAGACCCAAACATACACCAGGATACTCAGAAGAAAATTGCTGAATGGGTCTATAAAGGAGGAAAACTGGTTGCAATCATAGGTGCAGGAAACTGGAATCAATACAATCAGGAAAGTAGCATCCTTAATCCTGTATTTGGCTTCAAGCAACAAAAAATTATTACACAGGATGACTGGCTTAAATGGTCGTCTGCATTTTATTCTACAGCTGTAAGCAAGTTTGCTTATAAACAAGTGGGAACAATCACAATTTCACAGGAATTTGTAGAAAAACAGATTGAAATTCCTGTCTGGGGAGCAAAATTTGATTGCATTGGACTAACATGCAAAACAATAGGAAAATATGAAGATGGAAAACCAGCAGTGTTTCTCAATAGGTATGGAAAAGGTCAGGCAATTTATATCGGAGCACTTCTTGGTCAGGCATATGTTCGCCGACACTGGGACATAAATTTGAAACCAGAACAATACAAACTTGAGGATGGACAATCAGAAAGAAGTTTTATCACTGCGATTATGGATTACCTGGGCGTGAAAAAATATTATGATGTATCTACTCCAGGCATATATACGCAACTGATGGATAGTGAAAATTGTGTACTTGTTTTTCTTAACAATGCCAGCGGTAGGCCAATTGAAAATCTGGTTCTTACTGTGTCTGGTGTAAATTCTGTAAACTCAGTTGACTCGATGACGCTTGGTACATTAAATTACAAAAAACAAAAAGATGCAGTCATTATAGAAATCCCACTTGAAAATGTTGATATCATTAGGATAAAAAGGATATAATGTTTGAATACCATTAGAATATCAAACTCTTACTTCACTTCAAAAATGCAATAAGAACTTTCAATCCATTACAAGGACTTTTGCTCCTGGAATTGTCCCGGTTTTCAAATCTTTTAATGCTTGATTTGCATCTTTAAGAGAATAAGTTGTAATGTGTGGCTTGATTGGAATGTTTGCAGCAATCTGCAAAAATTCAGCAATATCCCTGCGGCTGACATTGGCAACTGATTTGATTTCTTTTTCCATCCAGAGATGGGTTTCATACTCAATTTCTTTCATAACCTGTCTATCGTGATTCTCCTTTCTTATGGCATTGATCACAAGACGACCGCCTTTTTTTAAATTTTTAAGTGCAGCAAGTACAGAAAACCATGCAGGAGTTGTATCAATGGCAACATCCAGAAACTCTGGTGGTCTGTCTGTGATCTCACCCGCCCAGCCGGCACCAAGTTGAAGCGCAAGGTTTTGTTCTTTTTTAGAACGGGTAAATACAAAGATCTTTGTTTCACTGTATAAACATTTAACAATCTGAATTACAATGTGGCCTGAAGCACCGAAACCATAAAGCCCGATAACATCAGATTGTTTTATCCCTGTCAGCCGCAAAGAACGCCAGCCAATTGCTCCTGCGCACAAAAGTGGCGCTGCTTCAACATCAGAGAAACTTTCAGGAATTTTGTAAACAAAATCCTCATAAGCAACTATATATTCTGCATAGCCACCGTGTGCATCCCTGCCAGTGGCTTGAAAAAAATCACAGAGATTTTCATATCCTTCATTACAATACTTACATTTTCCACAGGACTTATAAATCCAGCCAACCCCAACCCGTTCTCCAGTTTTGAGCTTTGATGAGTTTTTTGCTTCAACAATTCTTCCTATGACCTGATGACCTGGAATGATCGGGAAAAATGAAGGTAAACTTCTTCCTTCCACTTCATCAATATCTGTTCTACACACACCACAGGCATCCACTTTAATAAGAAGTTGTCCTTGGTGTGGAGATGGCACAGGCATATCAACAGATTTCAGGGGCTCTTCCTGCAGCACATCAACAATCTTTTCTATCACCATCGCCCTCATTGTCTCTCCATCTGTCGTTCAATGACTGGCACTCCTTTTGATTTCAGATATGACTTGAGGGCAGGTATAGAAATAATTCTAAAGTGGAAAACACTTGCCGCAAGAAGTATTGTTGCGCCTGCTTCCACTGCATCATAAAAGTCCTCAAGATTACCTGCCCCTCCTGAAGCGACAATTTCTGCAGAGACCTCTTTTTTCAATGCCCTGATGATAGGCAGGTCATAGCCAAGGCGTGCTCCATCTCCTCTCTTACTTGTCGGAAGTATTACTGATACCCCATAACCATCTACTTCTTTTGCCCACTCAACTGCATCTTTCCCTGTTGGCGTTCTTCCACCATCTATGTATACCTCATAACCAGATGGCACTGCAGGATTGTGGTCAACATCAATCGCAACTGTCACTCTTTGAGAGCCAAATTCTTTTACAAGTTGTTTTATCAAATCAGGATTCCTTAATCCTGCTGAACCAACTGAAATTCTGTCAGCGCCAGCATTGATCACTAATTCAGCAATTTTCATATCAGAAATTCCACCACCAACAGTAAATGGAACTGTAACAACCTCTGTCACTTTTCGTACAACATCAATCAATGTTGGTCTTCCCTCTACTGTGGCAGTAATGTCGAGAAGTGCTATTTCATCAGCACCCTGCTTACAATATGCAATCGCACATTCCACTGGGTCCGCCACATCTTTGATATCAACAAAATGAACTCCCTTAACAACCCTACCATGCTGCATGTCAAGACATGGCATAATTCTAATTGGCTTTTGCATTTTTCCCCCTTTATGGCCTTTTAATTTTACCATTGATTGCAGTTTTTCAAAACTCATAGTAAAATATATGCGAACAATACCAACTACAAACAAGGGGGAAAAATGTTAAGAGAAAGCGGAAAGTTTTTTATCGCTTGCTTTTTAACTTTGTTTCTCGCTTGTTTTGTAATGAAGGCAGGTGCACAAATAAAGTTTCCTGTTGCTACAACGGCTAACAATGAACTGTGTACTGGTGGAGCGTTTGATGGAACGAATTATCTTGTTAGCATTGTGGAAGAATCAAGTAATGGAGCATCTGTCACTGCACGGATTTTCTCTCAAGATGGAAACCCATTAACTGATAAAATAGTTGTCGCAAGTTCTACCACTGATTATTTCACTCCTGTAGCATTTGACGGTACAAATTACCTTGTTATCTGGCAGAACCAGGATTTATTGTTGGGTCGATTTATAAGTAAAACTGGAACTCTTATTGGAAGCCAATTTCAAATTGCATCAGGCGTAGAAAGTATAGGACACATTGGTTTTGGAGGCGGAAAATATCTTTTTACTTATAATAAAAGAGAATCAATATACTCGCATTGTTATGTTTTTGGAAAAATTATTACTCCAAATGGCACAGTTGGTTCTGAATTCCAAATAAGCAGCGGGTATGGAAAAGATCACGGAGGACTTGGGAATCTCGCTTTTGATGGTACAAATTTCCTTGTATTCTACACAGAAGACGAGAATGACTTGGCAATTATAGGAAGATTTGTAAGTCCAGCAGGTTCTGTGGGGAGAGAGATTGTTATAAATTCTAGTGAGTCACACAGCGATAATCCATGTGCCGTTGCATTTGATGGGATAAACTATCTGATTGTCTGGCCTGACGAAATCGGTGGCTATGGTTCTCATCAATGGTCGTTTTTTGGCCAGTTTATAGACAAATCAGGGAACAAAATCGGTACAGTCATTTCAATAAACGGAAGTGCAATATACGGTGCGATTGCACCTTCCATTGTGTTTGATGGAACAAAATACCTTGTTACATGGAGCGGAGCACCAGGCGGAACAAACTGGGATATTTCAGGAAGGTTTGTGGGTAAAGATGGCTCTTTCATAGGGCCAGAATTTGTTATAGATAACTCTGAAGGTGATCAGGTTGGCGGTGCACTCATGAGTTTTCCAAATGGGACATATTTTGTGATTGTGAACAATGTTGTCCTTTCATACAATGAAGAAGAAGAAACCCTTGAAATTTCAGGTGGAGACGTTTATGGAATGATAAAAACCATTGTTCCTGAAGTCAAAGGCGATATAAATAATGATGGCGTAGTTGATATCACTGATGTTATTAAAGTACTGAGAAAAGCCATCGGTCTTGAATAATTCTTTATAGGGCTTTTCATCGTTCAATTTGATTAATTAGCATTGTCGATTGTTATACCCTTTAGACTTTTTATAATGAAAACTCCTGATATGATTGCCACGGCTGCCATTAGTATGCTTAAAAGAACTTTTTTATTTTTCTCAAATTTTTCAAATGCAGTAGCTCTGTACAAAGGATTATTTTCCTGATTTCCAACCCGAACAATAGCGGTTCTTCCTTTCAAATAGTGTTGATATTTTGCAAAATCATAAACTGGCGGATATGCCAGTGAATTTCCATAAAAAAGATACAAAGTTGGAATGTTTAGAACAGATGGAAAAGAGAGTACCCTTATAGTGCCGTATAAATGAAAATCCTTTACCTTCAAAGGTGGGTCATCATAATGATAAAGTTGAACCCTAATATACCTTGTTCTGGCTTCAGGGTATGTAACAGTTAAATTTTTTTCATGATATCTGGCACCGGTATAGGAATATATCGTGGACTGATAAGTGGAAAAGTTTGCCCGGCCGTCCGGGTCATTATAAAATGTCAGAACTATCCTTCTATGAAAATTCTTTTCGTCTGAGACAACATCTATTCTGTTATGAGGTAAATTTTCTGTCCCTGTATCTATCAAGTATTCTGTAAATTTCCCGTCCTTTGACTCGCCGACATTTTCCACAGAAATCCTGTATTTAATGAGCTCTGCTGGTATGATTTGTTCCTTCATAATTTTTGCGCCTGTAATATCAAGGGGACTTCCACCATCATCATGAATAATCACACGGAGATATCTAAAGTTGGTCAAAGGATATCTCACGACATTGCTTGAAGAAGAAACTCCTGCCTCTGGAATTGAATGGTCAAAAATAAATCCTTTGTTTGTCAGCGTGAACCACTTCCCACCACTTTTTGCCTTTACCTCAACCCACCTCTGATAATTGTGTGATGAAATCTCCAATGAGAGATAGTTGTGTTCCTGGTAATTATTGCCAATATCTATGTCAACTATTGTCTGAATTCCATTGATGTACGATTTGTTTAACAGCTTTACTGGATATTCTATTGTTTTAGAACTACTGTTTTTTATCGAAATTACATAAGGGATTTCTTTTTGATTATTTGAAATAATTCTGATGTCTGAAAGGTCTGGCTTGGAATTTACCAGTATTTCTGTATCAAGTTTCAATTCATAAATATCCACTCTTTCATCGCTGAGATAAATTTTCTTCATGAATTTCCAGTGCGAAGGAGAAAAATCAGCTGAAGAAATGGTTACTGAAATAAAAATTGAAAAAAGGATTGAAAAAAGATATTTCATGATATCTCCTTTTTTCTATGATATACATATCCCACAATAAAAAGAATGATGCCTGTGCACAGTGAAACAATAATTCTATATAACTTACTTGCAAAAAATAAATCAAAAATCAGAACCTTTAGTATAGCCAGACCAAGATAACACAGAGCAAAATAACGAACCATTTTTATTTTATATATCATACCTATGGAAAGCAAAATTGCGCCGTACAATCCCCAGAACATGCTGAGTCCGGTGCGGCTGAAAGTTCTCAACAAATTATTTTTTATCATTGCATCATGAAACTCAAAGCTTAATGAAACAAAAAGGATAATATGAGAGACCCCAGATATAAGCACAGGTAAAAATTTTTCCTCTTCTTTCAGTATCTCTTTTCTCTTCAAAGATAAGCCACTGGCAAGAAATAGGCAACAGACAATACCTAAAGCAGTAAAAAACCTCTCATTGAAAACAGGAATATCTATTAATCTGTACGTGGTATCAAGCGCAAAAAATCTGCAGATTGATGCAACAAAAAGAAGATACCCAAAAATCCGCATGAAAAACGAAGGAATTCTCAGACCAAGCCAAAACAAAATCAGTCCCTCACACACCCATGCTATCGTAATATACGTATGCGTAAGATATAAAGGGAAACACAGTGTCAGAAAAACAAGGGCAAGTCCCAGCACAAGAAGAATCAATACCTGGTCTTTATATTTTATTTTTTTAAGAATCCCTCCGGCAAGTGTATGAATAAACATAAGCACAAGTGCTGCAAACCCTTTAAAATCAGGAAATGAAATACCAGTGAGATTGAGAATAAAACCCGCAAAAACACTGCTATTGAGAAATACCAGTGAAAGATCGATTTCTCTTATAGCATGTTTTTTGTTAAGTGGTGAAAAAGGGAAAAATAGGTAAATGAAAAAGAAAAATGATAGTACGCCAACAACAGGCCAGAAAACAATGTGCTGGTAAAATTTATCGATCCAGAGTCCGCACATATAGTATGTAAAGAAAAACGATAAGAAAAGCAAAACTCGCCATGGCTTGAAAGCATTGATTGCAAATATTCCTGCATCAAGCAGCGTAAGATACACGCTCAGACCCAGAAACGCCTGTAACAATGGAATCTCTGGCCCTTTCAGAATCAATGGAGTAAAAAATCCACCAATAAAAACCAGTATACCCAAAAACATACTGTCAAATCTGAGCGTTAACATCACTCCAAGCACTGTCACAACAAGCATGTTACCGAATGCCACTGGATAGGGAATAAGATGGTAAAAATTGTTTGCAACAAATATGGAAAGATACAAAATCACAATGCCTGTTCCAACAAGACCAAGAGAAAATTCTCTGTACCTGGAAAACTTATTGCCAAGAAAAACTAGAATTAACCCTGAAACTAAACCAATGATAATACGAACTGTTTCATTAAACCACTTATTTTCAAATGCATATTTTAGAAACAGTCCAAAACCAATAAGAAATATGAATATTCCAATCCAGTAGTAATACTTCCTTCCAATTTCAAGTTCCCAGTTAACACGGACTTTTTTCTTTTCAGGCAGGGATTCTTTTCCCATCGGAGTTTCTGTAGATTTTTCTTTTTCAACAGAGGAAATTAAAGGTTTTTTTCCGATATATCTTTCAATATTATCAATTCTTCTATGAAGTCTGATCACATTGATAATAAGAACCAATGGCAGAATAAATATGTATCCGATTATGAGTGCTCCAAGGGATATTTCTTCCATTGTGACTCCTTTTCATCATTTGCCTACCAGAAAATACACGGCAAAGATTAAAGAAATTATGTACATTAAGGGATGTACATCTTTAAACTGCCCTTTTGCCATTTTCAAAATCGTATAAACAATAAACCCATACCCGATACCGTGGGAAATAGAATAAGTAAAAGGCATTGTGAGAATAATGACGAAAGCAGGAATTGCTGTGTCAAGTTGTTCAAAATCAATGTACGTAATTGCCTGCATCATTAAAAATCCAATGATGACAAGCGCAGGAGCAGTTGCCTGCGATGCAATCAGGCAGGCGACCGGCGCAATAATGATACTCAAAAGAAATAGTAATCCCACAACAATCGCAGTCACACCTGTTCTACCACCTTCCATAATGCCTGCTGCTGATTCAATGTACGAAGTGTTTGAACTTGCGCCAAAAAAACCACCAAGCATTGCACCGATAGCATCAATTCCGAGAATTGCCTTGAGTTTCTCAATACGACCCTGCGAATCAACAAGATTGGCCTGATATCCAATGGCAGTCACAGTGCCGAGCGTATCAAAAAAGTCAACAATAATAAATGCAAAAAGGGAAGGAATAAGTGAGAGTTTCAAGGCACCCATGATATCAAGTGCTCCAGCGCTGGAAAAATCTGGCATATTAATTGTCTCTGGCAATTTAGAAAGTCCGGCAAGAAATGAAAGAAACGCTGTAATCAAGATACCATTAATGATTGCGCCCTTGATTTTTAATACAACAAAAACAGCAGTGATAAAAACTCCACAGGACGAAATGATGGTTGAGATATCAGAAAAATTGCCAGGTGATGGCAACAGTGTGTTTTTGTCTATTATTACAATACCAGCATGTAACAATCCAATATAAGCAAGAAACATTCCAATACCAACTGCGATCGCGTGTCTCAATGGAACAGGAATTGCTTTCATTACTGCCTCGCGCAGTCCCACAAGCACCAGAATTAACACAATTAACCCATCAAGAAAGATTAAACCCATCCCCACCTGCCACGAAACACCCTGTCCTATAACGATACTGTATGTCAGAACACTGTTTAGTCCCATTCCTGCAGCAAGAGCCAGCGGAAAATTGGCAACAAGTCCCATAAGAATTGAAGTCAATCCAGCAGATAACGCAGTACCAACAACACAGGCATTAAACGGTACTCCTGCGTCCTTTAAAATGACAGGATTGACAAAAAGAATATATGCCATTGTTAGATATGTAGTAAAGCCGGCTCGAATTTCAGTAATCCAGTTTGTATTTCTTTCAGAAAACTTAAAGTATTTCTCAATTTTCTTCAGCATAGTTTTCCTCTGTTAACAGTATCTGTAAACGATCATATCAAGAATCCCATCTTTTGACTCAAATTTTACTCTCTCATTGGTGGGGATACAGCCGATTTTCAATAGCAACTGTTTCTTTTTCTCATCAAGAGCATCCGCGACCATATGAATCTCTGAAGCATTGCTTTTCTTTGCATAATCAATTGCTGTTTCATACAAATTCAGCATAACCTTTTTGTCAATTCCTGGGATACAGAATCCATCAATCTGAGCAACGGATTTATCGTGAAACACAATACTCACGATACCTGCCAGAAATTTTCCACTTATTGCAACAAACCATGCTCCATGTTCTTCTAATTTCTCATAATGCGGGTAAAGACCCATGCAGGACCGTTGTACATACCATCTTGTGGAAAATAGTCCTGCATTTAAGTCAAGAACCGGTTCGTCATAAGGAATAATGACAAGAGGAATGATTTGAAGCCTGAAACGAGAATCACCCTGTAATATACGAATTTTATTATTTTTTACGGCAGAAAAATATTGTCTAAGGAATACTTCAGGACTTTTGCCACTGGAATTTCTGAGCATAATTTTTGTTCCCATAATGTAATGCCAGCCAAGAGAATAATACAATCTTGCTGCTACTGGATTTGAGGTTCCAAGAAATAGCCATTTTCCGCCATTATCCTCAAATGTTTTAATTGCTATCGAACAAAGCGCTTTTGCAATTCCCTTACCTCTATATTGCTTCAATGTTGCAACTTCACCAATACCACCAATTCGTTTATCAAATTCGCTGATTGTCAGATGCACTGTTGAGATGATACTGGTTTTGTGCTGGGCAATAAATAAAAAATCCCTGTTATGGTTTCTCTCTTTACCTGAAAGGATGGAATATAGATTCTGATTCAAAACATGTTCATTGCCAAAAATCCCTCTCCAGAATTCCAGCAGTTTATCTATTACAGGTCTTTCTACCGGGATATCAATTCTTTTGAACGAAAAAGTTTTTTCATCCATGGTTCTAAAAACATTTTACATCTTTTTCTTTTTTTAGAAAACTGAATAAACCATTTCAATCTTATCCGTCTATTATATAAATGAAATGGTTCCTCCTTTGACAGGGCCCGGCAGTAGCATTTACCTCCAAAATGCACAGCCGGGTCCTTATTTTTTTGACATATCTGCGATACAGGGCTTATAATACAAAATGCGGATAATTTTTGTGAGCAAAAAGGGAAAAATATGGAAAACGAAACAAAACAAAGTCCTGCCGAAACAAAAACAATAATGATTATTGAAGATGATGACACGATTAGAAAAATACTCGTGATAGAGTGCAAAAGAAAAGGTTTTGAAGTGCTTGAATACAGGGATGCAGCATCAGCAATGAACGGAATTGAGAGAAATAAACCACGCATCGACGCAGCGGTTGTCGACCTAATGAATCTTGGTTATGGTGGTAATATCGGGGAGTATTTAAGAAAATATCAGGAATACGCCGGAACAAAAATCATCTATTATTCTGCGCTTACTGAAAAACAGTTCAATCGTAATATTCTTGATGTACCCAATACTTATTATGTTCACAAAATTCCAGGAAGCATAAAAAAAGTTGTAGAACTTCTTGAAACGATTTAAAAACAAAAAGGAGTATGCTATGCCAAACTATAATGATGCGCCTCAGATCATTGACAATTTTATTTATAAACTGTATAAGCGAACAAAGCCATCAATGGCTATTGAAACAATTAAAGACAGAAAATTTTTTCATCAGTGGAGAGATACATTAAAGGCAAAAATTAAAGAACTGCTGGGAGAATTCCCCAAGCCAGCTCCACTTAAACCTCAGTTGTGCAGCAGGGAACAACTGGATGCATTTATACGTGAGAAATATATAATTCAGACCGAACAGGACTGCTGGATGCCACTTTACCTTTTGACACCAAAAATTGATGAAAAAAAACTTCCAGCAATTCTGTGCTGCCACGGACACGGTCCATATGGTAAGGACCCTGTTGCTGGCGTTCACTTCAAACAATCTGAACGACAGAGCAATATTTATTCGTTTAATTACAACTATGGCGAAATTATGGCAAGACGCGGTTATATCACAATCGTTCCTGACTGGAGAGGATTCGGTGAACGATGTGGATATGATAACAATGTATTTCCAGGCAGAGATAAATGCAATGTGTATTTCATTCAACATCTGATACTTGGAAGAACACTTCTTGGAGGCAACATTTTTGACGGAATGAGAGCGATTGATTTTCTTTTAACAAGAAAAAATGTCGACCCTGATAGAATTGGGTGCATGGGTCTTTCCCAGGGTGGCACAATGACCACATACATCACGCTTCTTGACGACAGAGTGAAAGCTGCGGATATCATCTGTTATGCCACAACAACAGAACATTACGCAATCAATCGACCGAATTTCTGTGGTAGTCAACTTGTTCCTGGACTTTATCAATATGCTGATGTCGGTGATGTCATTGGCGCCATTGCGCCACGACCGCTACTGATTGAATCAGGAGCCAGTGACACCTGCTTCTGGCTTCACTCTGCTATGCAGGCACATGAAAAAGTAAAAAGGGCATATCAACTTGCAGGAAAAGAAGAAAATCTCTGGATTGAAGTATTTCCTGGCGAACACAGTTTTGCTGCAGGCAGGGCCTTTGAGTTTTTTGATACTTATTTGAAGAGATGAAAAAGCGAAAAAAAATTATCATATTATGCCTCTGTACACTTGTTTGCGTATGGATTTTTATCCCGGTGATTACTGGAATCTGGGCAAATTCAGCGTCTGATGGAAAAGTAAAGCTTTTCTTTTTTCTCACACCGGCCGGCACAAAAATTGTTAATTTTTATTGGAAGATTCTTGAAAAACCCATTTTATCTTTGAAAATTTCCGGATCAATGAAGGTACCATGGAAAAGCATATTACTTGGTTCACAACAATTGCTTGCCTTCCAGGCACCAGCAAGTATTAATCTTCCGCAGGGTAAATCGAAGGTGAATTTTTCAGGCGAAATACAGGGAAATTTCAAAACAGGCACTATCAACATTAAAAATGGAAATATATGGCTTGAAAAATTTGGAAAAATTTTTGTCGCTGGAAAACTGGTACAATGGGGAAAAGAAGTCTGCGAGATAGAAGGAAATGTGAAAGATTTTGCGATAGATGAGTTCAGAACAATGCTTGGTATTCAGAACCTCCCTTTTGCAGGAACAATGACAGGAAAATTATCCATCACAATCAATAAAGACGTCATAAAAATGCTTACATTTGATGTTGACTTTAACAAATTATTGATGCAAGAATATAGCCGTCCTCTATCAGGTCATGCAAAGGGTACATACGATTTTCTTCAAAAAAGGTGTCTTGTTGAAACAGGAAACATTTTTACAGAATCAGGAGGAAAAATTTCGTTAAAAGGACTGATCAGTCCTGAAGATTTTAGTATTAAAATTGAATCCGAAGGAGTAAATCTTGAAGAAATTGTTTCACAGTTGCCAGAAAAATGGAGAGAAAAAATCAAGTTCACGTCTAATTCCAATATTTCTATTAACGGAGAAGGAAAATGGAAAAGGACTGACAAATTACCATCCTTTGCAGGAATTTTTTCAATTCCAGGCAGGATACAGTATAAGAATTTCTCCTGTTCGTCCCTTATTATTGAAGGTTCTCAGGAAGAAGAAAAAATCACTGTTTCTGCCTCAAACATTGATATTGGCAAAATCAACTGCAATAGCATAATGGGATCAATCATAAAAGAGAATGGGAAATACAGTGGATCTTTCACTTTCGCATTTTACGAAGGTTCAGGAGATATGGTTTTCGTTACTAATCAGGATACCTCTCTCAGGGTCTATGCCAGAGCGCAGGTTCAAAAAATTAACCTTGAAAAACTTATTCACAGTTTGAATCCTGACATTCTAATCACAGGCCTTGTAAATGTAGTATGTTTTCTTGAGCTAGGAACAAAAAATTTTTCCATGCAGGCAAAAATTGATAATGTTGCGGGGATGCCTTTTTCACAGAAACTCAATATCAGTGCGGTAAAAGCGCTTGCAAGTTTGGGTTCATCAAGTTTTGCTGGAAGTATTGGGAAGCAATTCGGCAGCAACAATTTTTATTACAGAAAACTGAGCGGCGTAATCAGTTTAACCAATGGTCAGTTAACGATTGAAGGAACTGCAAAACGCGCAGGCAATAACGACTATCTTATCACCTCTGAAATTTTTGGCTCTGGCATCAATGTACTTGTAGACAGAAAAAATAACTCAATACATGTTGAGGATTTAAAACGAAGAATTCTCAATGCCATGCAACAGAATAAAGCACAGTTCAAATTCTCATAAAAGGGGGCATCATGGAAAAACAGGTTCTTGGATTGATTGTTGGAAACAGGTCATGTTTTCCTGAAATATTATGCAAGGCAGGAAGAGAAAGAATGATAAAAGTACTCGAAAAGGCAGGTGTAGATGTCATTGCGCTTTCTGAAAACGACACAAGATATGGAAAGGTTGAAACATGGCAGGACGCAAAAAAATGTGCACAATTATTCAAAACCAATGCAGATAAAATCAGTGGAATCATTGTTACGCTTCCAAATTTTGGAGATGAGCAGGCAGTTGCAGACACAATACGACTTTCAGACCTTGATGTACCTGTTCTGATTCACGCCTATCCAGACGAACCAGAGAAAATGGACCCTGCAAACAGAAGGGATAGCTTCTGCGGAAAAATTTCAGTTTGTAGCAATTTGAAGCAGTATGGAATTAAGTATTCTCTCACTACAAATCACACAGTTTCTCCAGAAGAAGAAGATTTTCAATATAACCTTGAAGAATTTCTCGCAACCTGCAGGATTGTCAAGGCATTGAAAAATCTAAAAATTGGGGCAATAGGCACCAGACCCGACCCATTCAAAACAGTCAGATACAGTGAAAAAATTCTTGAAAACAACGGAATATCGGTTGATGTCATGGACCTTTCAGAACTTTTCGCCCACATAAATAAACTTGACAATAATGACCCCAGGGTCAAGAGGACTCTTGAAGAATTTGGTAGTTACATCACTGTAAAAGAAAAAAAAGAACCCGTGTTGAAAATGGCAAAACTCATTACAGCGGTGACTGACTGGATAGAATCCAAAGAACTTAAGGGCTTTGCCTTTCAGTGCTGGACATCCATACAGGAAAACTTCGGTATATTTCCATGCGGGGTAATGAGTTATTTCAGCCACAAAATGATACCTGCTGCATGTGAGGTTGATGTTACCGGATTATTATCAATGTACATTTTGCAACTTGCGTCAGGAAAGCCCAGCGCGATCGTTGACTGGAATAATAATTACGGTAAGGACCCTGAAAAGGCGGTCCTATTCCACTGCAGTAACTTTCCACTCGATGTTCTTGATAAACCGGTTATGACACATCATGTAATTCTCGAACAGACAGTGGGAAAGGAAAAAACCTTTGGAGCAGTTGAAGGAAAAATAAAACCAGGACCTGTATCATTTTTAAGATTGTCAACAGACGATTGCAATGGAGAAATTACAGGTTATGTGTGCGAAGGAACAATTACAAAAGACCCCTTGAAAACCTTTGGAGGCGTGGGAGTCGCAAAGATTAATAATCTTCAGGAACTGTTAATGTATATCTGCAGGCATGGATTTGAACACCATGTAGCAATCAATCTTTCGCACACAGCAGCACCTATATTCGAAGCACTGGTAATATATAAAGGATGGGAAATTTATCCTCACATATGAGTCGCGCTTTGATGCATATTTGAAATTGTCTGAAACGCAATAGACGCGAGTTGATGACTGGATTTTGATACTGATGAAATTTCTGGAAGTATAAAAAGGTTTGCGTTTATTGAGTTGAGTTTCAATAAAGACATAAAATGCGGAAAAAATTTCATATCTCCATACCAGTAAATTAGATCGCGATTATTATTGCTAACAGGCATTCCGTCTACAGAAACATACCTGAGGTATAAAGGAAGCACCGGAACACTGTGTTTTATTGCTGCTCGAAAAAGTGTTTTTTTGAATGGGAGAATTTTTTCACCATCACTGCTTGTACCTTCCGGAAAAAGGACAACATTGAGATTGCTTTCCAGCACATCAGAAACAGTTTCGAGGTCCTTTATAAGGCGACTTTTTTTCCTTCTTTCAACAAACAAACTTCCTCCCAGCATGGCAAGAGTTCCGAGAAAAACATCTTTTGCAACTTCAACTGAAGTAATAAATGACGCAGGGAAAAAAGAAGAAATCACCAGAATATCAATATAAGAAACATGATTGCTGACAATGAAATAAGATTTATTCTGAAACTGTGAAATATCAGCGCACTTTTTTACCCTGATACCAAGAAACTTCAGACCAATTTTTGAAAAGTAAGAACAGTTCAAACAGAGATTTTTTCGTCTGCTGGAACGCTTTGAAAAAATCGTAACAAAACAGGATACCATCATGTAAATAAAAATCAGGCATGTGAGAGAGATAAATTTCAGGAGAAATGTAATTATCTTCATCAGACATCGTATTTTTTTTCAATGGACTTTTTCAAGTTATTCATATCAAGCACAGTGAAGAAGTCCACACATTTGAAGGATTTGTCAAGCGCAGGCTCACCGCATACAACGGCACCAGCCTTTAGATAGAAATGCAAAAGCGGAGGAATCAATGACTTTGCAATAGAAGTAGATTGTTCATCAAGTTTCAATTGCCTTACGTATCCTGCAAACGAAGGTATCCTGAAATTTTTTGCTGGTTCCACCATAAACCCATCAGGTGCTTTAAAGTACTTCATCAGATAAAGATAAAGAAGCGCAACTTCTTTTTTGTCCATTGTTTTCACACTTGAACAACCGAAAAGGTACTTTGTGCCACTGAGTTTTATATATTCAACAAGCCCGCGCCATAATAAGCTGATAATAACGCCTGTTCTGTATTCCCTATCAACACACGCCCTTCCAAGTTCAAGTTTGATACCAGGAAGATTAAGGATATCGGTTATATTGAATTCCTGTGCTGAATAAAAACGTTTTGAAAAACTTGATAGATTGAGTCGGTATGTTCCTGCATACTTTTGTTTTTCTCTGTCAAAAATTACCAAATGATCACAAATAAAATCAAATTCGTCTATATCCTTTGCAATGATTGCTGTTCTATCGAGAAGTTCCTGATAGAAAACCTCGAACCTGAGTTTTAAAACCTGTTCAAGTTCCCTGGCGTTTTCAATTGTTTTAATAATAAAATTACCACGCTCTAACTCCATTTTGATTTTAGGCCTGAACCTGCCAAATTTCAATTTTGAAATATGCAAAAGTTTTGTTCTGTGGATATGCTTCACAATTTTTCCCACTCCCTTGATTTTCTTGATCGCGGTCCTGCTACCAGTGATTTTTCTTTTTATTGACTGCTTCATTTTTGTACGCATCAAATTCTGATTTTTCCTTTTACATTTTCAGTTGAACAATGATATTTTATCATAAAGAATGCCATTTTTTTCTATGGTATAATCAAAAAGGCATAAATTTTCAAAACTCACAATACCATGGACGGTATTTTTATTGGAATTGATGTCGGAACTCAGGGAACAAGAGTTGTTTGTGTTGATGAAAACGGAAATGTCCATGCTGCCTCTGAAGATATCTTTACCCATGACTCAACGGATATTCCTGAAGGATGGCATCAGCAGAATCCTGAACAATGGTGGAATTCAACAGTCCTCTGTTTAAGAAAAATCACATCCTGCGTTGAGATAAAAAAAATTCGTGCCATTTCCGTATCATCTACATCAGGTACATTGTGCTTTCTTGATAAAAATTATCAACCACTTATTCCTGCCATCATGTACAATGATAGACGCAGTGAAAAAGAAGCAACGCATCTAAATGAAAAACTCAGGCATCTAACAGACAAAATGGGTTATCAATTCAACTCATCGTATGGTTTAGCCAAAATCTTATGGGTCAAAAGTCATCTTCCTGAAATTTTTGAAAAGACAGTAAGAATCGTTCACGCAGCTGATTATATCACAGGTAAACTTTCAGGTAATTTCTGTGTGAGTGATTACACGAATGTTCTGAAAACTGGCTATGACCTTATTGAAGGGAAGTGGCCTGATGAGATTGAAAATGTTTTCGGGATACCTCTGACAAAATTACCAGAAGTCGTGGCGTCTGGTGCAGTAATAGGCATCATTAATCCAGAATGTTCTGACCAGACAGGTATCCCATCAGGTATCCCTATAGTTGCTGGAATGACTGATGGATGCGCGTCTCAGGTTTCCACAGGTACTGTTGTACCAGGACAATGGAACTCAACATTGGGAACGACCCTTGTCATAAAAGGGGTCACAAAACATATTCTGAAAGACCCTGCTGGAAGAATATACAATCACAGACATCCTGATGGGTACTGGTTACCAGGTGGCGCAAGCAATACAGGCGGTGACTGCCTTGCAAAAAAATTTGATAGAAAAAATTGGCAATATCTTGATGAAAAAGCTGCAGATATTGTTCCTACTGGAAAAATCTGCTGGCCACTTTCTGGAAAAGGAGAAAGATTTCCTTTTGTAAATTCTGAAGCGCAAGGATTCCAAGTTGAGAATTGTGACGAGGAAACTTTATATGCAGCCTATCTTGAAGGAGTTGGTTATATTGAAAAACTTGCTTATCAAACCATTGAAGAACTTGGAGCAATAATTACTGATAACATAAGGATTGCTGGTGGCGCCACCAGAAGTAAGATCTGGAACAAAATCAGAGCTTCTATACTTAATAAAACTCTGTTGCAACCAGAAAATCCATATGCGGCATACGGTGCAGCAATTCTTGCTGCATCCCGAACATATTATGATAATCTTCAGCAGGCATGTCACGCAATGGTGAAAATTGCCTGCGAGTATCCTGCCGACAAAATACTGGTTGAACAGTATCACAAGTTGTATCAAAGGTTTGTTGAAAAGTTAAAGGAAAAACATTACATCTGAAGGAGACAGATGTCCATATTCAAACCATGTGATATCAGGGGCACCTTTGGAATAGAGTTGACGGAACAGATTTCATACAAAATAGGAAGGGCTATTGGCACTTTATCCCAAGAAAAGCGCATTGTACTTGGGGGTGATTTGAGACCCAGCACGCAAATATTGAAACAAGCACTGATCAAAGGACTTGTCAATTCAGGTTGCAATGTTATTGACATTGGCATTGTTCCAACTCCCGTCTTTTATTTTGCGATAAAACATCTTTCAGCAGATGGAGGCGTTCAAATTACAGGTTCACATAATCCGCCGTCAGACAACGGTATGAAAGTTATGCTCGGGAAAAGCCCCATTACTCCTGAAGAAATAAAAAAAATTCAGTCACTCGTTGAATCAGAAACATTTTCTACCGGGAATGGAAAAATCTCTCATTGTAATGTTGTAAGTGATTATAAGAATTATATCAAGGGACTTTTCGAACCAGGATACCTTACCATTGCAGTTGATGCCGGTAATGGATGCTGGTGGAAAATCGCACCTGAAGTCCTGCAAGAAATGGGATATCGGGTGATAAAACTTTTTTGCGAACCCGACGGAACTTTTCCAAACAGAGCTCCTAACCCAGCAATTTATAAAAATCTAAAAGCCATCCAGAATCTGGTAAAAACTCACAAGGTTGATATGGCAGTTGCCTATGATGGAGACGGAGATAGAGCAATATTTATTGATGAAAATGGGAATATTGTAAAGACAGATATTGCCATAGTGATTTTTATTAAATTTTTGTTGCAGCGCAATAAAAATGGCGCAGTTGTGCATGATATCAAGTGCTCCCAAATTGTCAGGGATGAAATTGTAAAAAATGGTGGCATCCCGATTATGGAAAAATCAGGACATGCCTTTATTAAGTCAAAATTTCTAAAAACAAATGCCATTTTCGCAGGTGAAATTTCAGGACATTACTTTTTCAAAGACATTGGCGGAGACGATGGATTGTTTGCAACACTGATGATGGCAAAAATTGTTCAGGAAAAAGGACCTCTATCAAAACAGATCACCGAAATACCTGTTTATGCGACAAGCCCTGACATAAGAATTCCTGTTACAAACCCTGAAGAAATTCTTAACAAAATTGAAAAGCATTATCCAGCACAAATGGTTAATAAACTTGATGGAATAAGAATTCAATTTGAATACGGCTGGGCTCTGATAAGGAAATCAGTCACAGAACCAATGATCACCATGAGATTTGAAGGAAAAACCCCTGATGACCTTAAAAACATTAAAAGTGAAATTTTTTCGTTTATCCCTGAAAGTGCCAGGCTAACAGAGGCGGACAATGAATAAGAAATTATTGCTGTCCGTTATTACGCTGTTTTTTTACTCTGGACATTGCGGAGAAAATCAACCAGAGCAAATTGTGCAAAGGGCACAGAATCTGATAGTTAATACATTGGAAAAAAATCACCAGTGGCAAATGTATCAATCCTATGTAAATTATGTATCAGACATTCTTGATAAAACGAACGGAACAAATTGGTGGAACGACAAAAATGGGTATTTCAGATTGAATATCATTGACAGATGGCTTCGCAATCCAATTGATTGTATTGTAGAAGGGAACCAACTATCAAATACAATACACCAGCAGTGTCAACCAGGTATTAGAAACATTACTCAGGTGATTCAAACCTGCGCTGAACTTCTTGATATAAAACTTGAGACAAATTCTTGCCTGACGACAAAGGAAAAAAATCCAGTTGACTATGTCAACAGACAGATTGTCATTGTGGAAAAATATGTAAAAGACGCGTTCAGCGATTTTTCACAAAAAAAACTCACGCAGTTTATTGAAATCACACAGCGGCTTGCAGTAAGGGAAGTCGGCGATACCGTGGCTCACTCTCTTTCTGACAGACAAACAGGACTTGCGATGTGTTCAATGGCTGACAGAGTAAAAATGGATTCATTGATTGCTGGAGCAATCGCGCTATGCGAGATATTTGAAAGTTCTCAATTTGAATCCCTGAAACAATTAAAACCCGGTGAATACAAAAAGGTTCTTGTTGGAAGTAAAAAAAATGACACCTATGATATTGACAAACTGAAAGGAATTTCCTGTATCATTGACCCTGGTGGACATGACACCTATATTGGTGGAACCACAGGTCCTGATAAACCAGTACTTGTTATCATTGATTTTGATGGAAATGACAGATATATAGCAAAAGATGGATTTGCTCAGGGGTCAGGATTTTTTGGAATCTGTATTTTGTACGATAGAACAGGAAATGATACCTATGAAGGCACTGATGTCTGCCAGGGCACAGCCCTTATGGGCATTGGTATCCTTGTTGATGATGAGGGAAATGATTGTTATGTGGCAGATAGACGGGGACAGGGAAGCGCTACCTGTGGCATTGGAATTCTCATTGACAGAAACGGAAATGACCAGTATAAAGTGAATCTTTTCGGACAGGGATATGGCGGCATGCTTGGAATTGGAATATTGGAAGATTCAAGAGGTAATGATTGTTATATCGCTGGTGGAAAATACGATGAACCATATCAGGAACCACCCCATTACTATAAACACGCATGGTCTCAGGGTTGTGGTTCTGGATTCAGGGGAATTTCAAATGGTGGGTTTGGCATCATGCTTGATGGTGGTGGAGACGATTTGTACCAGGCAGATTATTTCTCAACAGGTGGATACTGGTTCGCAGCAGGCATTGCCAGAGATTTTGGTGGAAATGATATCAGAAAACCATTGACAAACAGTTTTACAAGATATGGATTTGGATACGCCTGCCATTATGCGATAGGCCTTCTTTACGATGATACTGGAAATGATACATATATTGGAACACTCGGAATTCAGGCATTTGGCTGGGACATTGGTACAGCATGTGTTGTGGATTTTGCAGGAGATGACCACTATATTGCGACAATCAGCGGTCAGGGGTTTGCCTGTCAGGGTTCATGGGCTATACTTATTGATGGAAATGGTTCTGATATGTATGATGGCGATAATGAAAATAGAGTTCAGGGTATCCCGGGACCACTTGAATACCATCCCAAAAATCTTGTTGGTGGGAACTTCAGTTTTTTGATTGACCTTGGCAGTGGCTCTGATGGTTTTTCCTGCAAAAAACGTTCTGCTGCCATCAATAACAGAAGCACAGAAAACGGTGCAGGATACCTTATGGATATTGACTGATGGAGTTAATTTCTAAAGTTCTTATGTGGTTGTTTTTGACCCCAATTTTGCTTCTTGCACTATTGGTTGTCATCCTCATCTTCTTTTTTCTTCTGTCTCTGATTTTTTTCAGAAGAAGAAAGCATTTTATGGTAATCAAATGGGAACGATCCAGTAGTTCAGAATCTGCTAAAAACTCCAGAAAAGTTCTTGACGCTGAATGGTCAGAGCACAAAGATTGACAGCGCAGTCAATAACAGGTATAAAAATACTGAATACAAAAAGGAGGTGAGAACAATGCCTTCTAGAAAACTTAAGGAATTTCTTGACAGAAACAACATCAAATATGTGAGTATTCAACATTCACCCGCCTACACTGCTCAGGAAATCGCAGCAGCAGCTCATGTACACGGCAAGCAACTGGCAAAAACAGTAGTCATCAACAAAGATGGCAATCTTGCCCTGGCAGTACTGCCTGCGAATTATCACGTGGATGTTGAGATATTAAGAAAGGCAACAGGAGCACATTCTCTCACGATCGCCACTGAACAGGAATTCAAAGACGCTTTTCCTGAATGCGAAATCGGAGCAATGCCACCTTTCGGAAATCTCTATGGAATGGAGACATATGTTGAGGATTCTCTTTCAGAAAATAAAGAAATTGTTTTCAATGCTGGTTCACACACAGAACTGATTCGCATTTCGTACCAGGACTTTATCAATTTGGTAAAGCCAAAAGTATTGAGTTTTATCAAATAATGTGAAAGTGTAATAAAATATCGATGAAATTAAAAAACTGGTGTCTTCTTGTAAGCGCGGGACTTTTGATCCTTATTCTATTTCTCAGAGTGCATATTGGCGGCATAGAATGTGGAAATGGTGCAAAATATGTCTGGCAGATACAAATATTATCTAAATTTCTTTCTCTATATATAAAAATGAATAACAAATACCCACAATCATTTAAAGATTTTGTTCCCGAACAATCCATGACAATGTTACCTGATATCGATCAATTTTGCTATCTCTATCCAGAAAAAGGAAAAATCAAAAAAGGAACAGTTCTTATTTATATGAAAAAACCATCGTGGCACTTCCATACGCTTTCATTTGGACAATTACGAATCCCCTGTGTTTTGATGAATAACGATGAAATAACAGTGTCTTTCCTTGAAGCCCCAAGAAATAGATATAATGGCAAATTGAGAAAAATATTTTTCTGGTATTTTCTTTTTTATCCGTTTACAGGACCAGAAGACATTACACCAGCAGAGGTACAACAACTTGCAAGAAACAAAATGATAAAGTAATATCAATAAAAACCAGGAGGATGCCATGAAAAAATTGTTAGTAATTTTTGTAACATTGCTCATTGTATACCAAGGATATTCCCAGGAATTGAGAATGCCACAGCAGTTGCAGCGCATGCAGAAAGACAGGGAAAACGATATTTTGGTCAGAATGATTAATGAACTTGAGATCACAGATGAGCAAATGCCACAATTTATTTCACAATTCAGGGAAATGGCTGAACTTGTTAGGAAACAAAGAGAATCCAGAGAAAAAATTGTTGCAGAACTTAGAAAAATGCTGGACACACAGGTATCAATAAAAAACATTGATGAAAAAACTGCGGAACTTGAAAAAATCAATCAAACAAATTTCGAAAATCTGCAAAAACTGAAAAAGGACATGCTGAAAATCCTCATACCAGAACAACAGATAAAGTTGCTGATGATTTTTGAGGATATTGTTGAAGCATTGTCAAATACAGTGAGAATCCCGCCTGCGCCAATGGTACAGGAACTCGCTCCTGCAATGCAAAGAAGTCCTCAGCCATTACCTGGGCAAGTTCCTATTCCACCAGGAAAGATTGACAGAAAATAGTTTTATTGAGGAACTCCTTCTGGTTGTTTCCACTTCCAATTTGGTTTATATGAAATCTTCAAATATGGCGTATTGACAAGTTTTCCTGATTGTGACTTTGAAATTAAAAGAGCATCAAGCGCACCACTTGTGAGAACCGTTCGTTCCACAGGCCAGGCAGGTTTACCAGTGATAATCATATTTTCAATTCCCTGCATCTGATTGGCAAAATGCATGAGAGTTGAAAGATTATCGTCAAGCTTGAACAAACTTGAATCCGTCTTTCCATCTTCATATTTCCATGCTGCTGTCCACTGAGATGCGAAGTTATTCAATGTGAAAAGGCATGCCCGCAATCCATCATTGTAGTTGATCACAAAAAGCACTGGTTCTTTGACCATATCTTTCAAGGTTTTCCCTTCAGGAATTTTTCTAACCATACAGGTAGCCATGTTCAGGAGACTTTCGTCATATAGTTTTCCTGATGCCCTCCATACGTCCTGTCCTGTCAGGCACTGGACTGATTTGATTCCTGTTTCTCCACCCTTTCTCTGCTCTGCAAGACACTGTATCATCTCGAGCCCATGGAATCCATAACCATCAAGGGTATGATATGAAATACCGACAATTTCTTTCAGTTTTGAATGTGTATCAACATCAGATGGTGGATATCTCCATGAAACAGGCACAGACGAACCTGCCATCAGTGGTATTTTCATCTTTTTTGCAGTGCTGTAGATCCATATGATGTCCTGCCAGTTATCAGCGATATGTTTATCAATAAAAACAGGAACAACTCTGTGAGTTTTTTGAAACACCTTTACTACGTCTTCAAACAATCTTCGTTTCGGATACATCACCTGACCTGTGGGCGAAACAGGATAATCGCACCACTCTGTAGAAATAATCACTCCGTCAACCGCAAGAGTATCTTTTCCCAGGGTGAGCACTTCCTCCACACTGTCACATACCTTAAAACCAAATTCTTCTGCATATGCCATACTTAAATCTTTGCTGGAAGGTTTATCTCTAAAAACAGAAACAAGTTTCAATTGGGACTTTTGCCCTTTTCCATCAAGAGAGTATGTCTTAAGGATTCTTGTAAGAAGAACATCTGGATGTGAATACTTGAACCAGTCAGCGACAATTGCGGCAACAGCTTTTTCCTGTTGATTAACATCCTGACAGAATGCAATACTTGCACAAATTAATCCAAAAACAAAAAATTTAAAAATTCTCATATTGCATCCTTACAAAGAAAAAGTAATGTTATAATAAATAATATCATAAAATCGTGAAAGGAGGAACACATGGAAAAACTTGATGTAACGATTGTTGGTGGCGGAATGATAACAAATGACCTTCTTCTGCCTGCAATTTATCATCTCCAAAGGACAGGAATCGTCAGAAACATTCAGATTTGTGCATTAAACAGCGCTCCTCTGAAATATTTAAGGGACAATCCAGAATTACAACAGGCATTTCCCGGGCAATCATTTACGGCATATCCTGATTTTTTAGAACCAGAACAGAACAATTACCCGGAACTGTATAAGGAAGTCATCTCAAAAATGAAGCCAAGACAGGTTGTGGTTGTTGCAATGCCTGATAATCTTCATTACCAGGTTATCATCGAAGCATTAAGAAACAATCAGCATGTGCTCTGTGTAAAACCTCTTGTTTTACAGTACAAACAAGCCGCTGAAATCGAAAGCATTGTCAAAGAAAAAGGTCTTTTTGTAGGAGTTGAATATCACAAACGATTCGATAGAAGGTCTCTTGTGGCAAGAAGAGCATATCGACTTGGACAGTTTGGGGAATTTGTAATGGGCGACGCAAAACTTATTGAACCATACTATTATAGACACTCAAATTTTCAGAACTGGTTTACTGTTGATAGGACAGACCCTTTTGTGTACATTGGCTGCCACTATGTTGACCTTGTTTACTTTATTACTAACTTGAAGCCAGTGGAGGTTTCTGTTGAAGGCGTAAAGGGGAAATTTCCAAATGGAAATATCGGGTACATGTGGTCTGATGCAAGGGTGAGATTTGAAAATGGCGCAATACTTTCTGTAACTAATGGTCTTGGATACCCTGATGCTGGTGCTGGAAGTAATGACCAGGGACTTTTGATGTATTGCGAGGGGAAGGACAAAACAGGCATGATCAAACATGATGACCAGTACCGAGGAGTTGCATATTGTTATCTTGACAATATAGGTCCTGGTGGTTCTGCTTATAACTATGTAAGCCCTGACTTTTTCAGATTTGTACCATGGGAAGGAGAGGGATATAAGCCAGTTGGATATGGTCCTGATTCTGTTTCAGCAATCATTGGAGCAATCAAGCAAATCGAGGATATTGCTGGCGATGATCTCAAGAAGCGCCGGAAGATGATAGAAGAAATTGATAACAAGGGTATCATCGCAACACCTGCAAATAGTTTCATCAATGAACTTGTGGTTGAAGCAGGAAGAATGTCAATACTTAATGATGGAAGGCCTGTAAAAATACTATATAAGCCAGAGCCACATGTTGAATTCAGGTGACATCATCAATAAAGTTTTTCTGGGAGTGTACCCGGTTTTCTTTTTTCCCCTGGCCTGAAGTCAGGAACATTTATGGGGATACTATCTTTTTCTATTGACATTCCTGCAAGAATTGCTGGTGCTGCTGTCTCCGCTGCTCTGTAAACATCCATTTCAACCGGCCTGTCATAAATAATTGCCTCAACCATGTTCGCAACAGGATAAAAGTCAAGTCCACCATGACCAGTTTCTGCAGCCACAGAAGGACTTTCCCAGTAGTTTGAGTAATTCCATTCCAATTCTGCTGCATCTGACATAAAGTGGTCTGAAAGCCACATTCTTCCTTTTTCAGATTTTGTGCGCGGCTGTTCCACCCAGCCCTTCGTACCAATCACACGGTTACAGTGTTCGCTACCAGTAAGTGTTTCTATTACAAAACCCGCCATGAGCCGTAATATAGTATCCTTTTCTGTGTGCATTAAAGACACTTCAATATCTGCTTGAGGAAACCATTCATACCTGTATCCTGGTGATTTTGTAGCCATCCCCACGACCTTCACCACCCTGTCATCAAGAATATGCAATAGCGGACTCAGTTCGTGTGGTAGATAAAATATCGGATGCTTCAAATTCCAGAATCTTGTTTTCATAAGTTTGCCTTGATAATTTTTCGCCTGACTGATAGAAACCTTTTCTCCTGTTTCGGCATCCATCCAGTATCTATCTGGTCCCATTCCATGAAGGTATTGCCCTTCGCAATACAAAATTTTTCCAAGTAATCCTTTTTCAATCATCTTTTTCCATGCTTTCACGAAAGCCGCATATCTCAACTGCTCTGCCATCTGAAATTTCAATCCTGTTTTTTCAACTGTAATAACAACTTTCCAGCAACCTTCCATCGTAAGAGACAGAGGCACCTCACATAATACGTGTTTTCCTGCCTCAAGACATTCACATACGATATCAGGATTTTGCTCTGGCGCGACAAATACACTCACTGCATCAATTAAAGATTCCTTCAACATTTTCCTGTGATCTGTATAGATGGCAATATCAGGATCTTTCAATATTTCTTTTGTTTTGTGGGCAAGTGTCTCTATTCTGTCGCACACTGCAACTACAGTGCTATTGGGAACAAGATGGTGATAAATATGGGCAAGTCCTCTTGCCCTGTGCCCGAGTCCTATAAGACCCCATCTTACTTTTTTCTCTCTCATTTCAACCCCTTTCACAGTAGAATTTTTCAATAAATTCTTTTTCAGGAAGTGTTGTTGAATAATGTCCTCTGTATTCAATAATTCTTTTTGCATCTTCGCGATCGCCAATGTAGATAAATTTATCTTCTGCCTGAAATCCGAATGTTTGAAATATTCTCTTATACCACGAAAGTTTTGAATTGAGGTCTCTCACCATAACTCGCCACATGTGAGCATAAGAATAGTAGTTGTTTTCAAGCCATAGTGGGTCAATCTCTTTTTGCGAAAGCGGAACAAAAACAATGTACCTGTTTTCTTTCAAGCATTTCCAGAATGAGTATGAACTTAACAGTTCACCGTCATGCATAAATAAATACCCCATATCAATATCAACAAGAATCCACCTGGATATATCAGGGAAAAATACCTCAACCAGAACATGCCCGTTGTTATAGGTATTCCAGTTCTCAAGAGTTAGAGCACTTACAAGTCGTGATTCAATTCCTGCGTCTGAAAGAACCTCTTTTGTCAGCGCAGAAATATCACCGCAGGCAAGCGAAATCCAGTACCTTGAGAGAAGTAATGTTTTCCTCTGTTCCAATGTTGTTGACTGGTCTCTGTTTCCATGTATCTGCATCAACGAAATTGCTTTCAATATCGGTATCACTGAATACCTGTTTTTTATTATAATAAGATTTCTCACACTTTTTGTAATCACTGAAAATCTGTAAAGTCCTTCATTGGTTAATCTATAAACACTACCCATAAATTCAACATCTATATCTCCTATCACAATAAGGGGTAATTTTTCAATCTTTTCTCCTTTGCCCTTTTCTCCTCTAATTGCCTGAGGCCCTGCGTCTGACTCATAGCAAACTTCAGGCACACATATTTCATTTTCGTACCATTTCCACCATTTCTTTGCATCATCTTCAGAAATGTTAAAATCTTTTTTATACCTTTGCAGGGCTTGTTTCCAGCCAATTTTGTTAACAAGATTAATAAATCCAAGTTTGATTTCAAAAAATTCTCTTGACTTCATTTTTCCCCCTTTTGATAAGTAATTTTCCTGCAATTTAATGGAAAAAGTATTTCTCCTGTTGTCTGTAATTTAACCCCGCCTGTGATTTTCATACCATCCCATGTTTCAGGCAATGCAATTCCAGTTTCTGCATCTGTTCTTGCGCTGGAAAATTCCACACAGGTATCATTCAATTGATACTTCAGTTTCATGCTACCTCTCTTATTCCACCAGGAAAAAAACCTTCTATGATTCATTATCGGGATACCGCTTGATTTTGCATGAATAATTGATTGCTTGAGAACTTCCTGAGTGGATGGTTGTTTTACAAGATAATAGGGATGGAAAATAGGGTTGAATGGTTGATAATAAACGTCTTTGTTGATATCAAGCCAGGCAATGATTTTTTTTAAGTACACTGGAGGTGTTAGTGGCAATAGCCCACTTTTATTAAATAGACACACATCATCTGAAACAAAAATTTGAAGTTCCTGAACTGAAGATTTTCCTGAATTGGTATAAAGATAATAAGGCAGTCCATAACTGATCCCTGGATACCAGTAAAGTAGATTTGAAGAAAACAAAAATCCTGCCTTTTCCATAATTTTTATTTGCTTGTCCCAGCCAGTCCATATTAAACTGTGTCCCCTGCATGAATCAACTTTTATTTTCTTCGAAAGAAACATTTTTTTTGCTTTCACAAGATGCTGCAACATCTCTTCAGAAGAAGGTGATGGCCCCGCATAATAATGAAGCTCAAAATCAATACCTTTTTGTTTCCATTGGGATAACTCTTTTTCTGAAAACAAACCGATATCATCAACCATTGTATACTGTGTATACTCAGCACCTGAATTAACAATAAGTTCCCATGCCTTCTCAAGATTATGTTTTTCAAGGTTATCACTGTCTCCGCTCAAAAGAAACACTGTGGTGTCAGGATATGGATAATACCATATTCGTGGTACTGGATTTTTCCCTGCCAGCAGTGTTCTAATAAGTTTTAGAAGAAGTATTTCATGAAAATATCCCTGCGGAATTTCGCACAACTGCCGCAAAATCAAATAATCGGCCAGATGAGTCGCCCGTGAAATACCAGTTCGAAACTGCCTGGAAAGTCTGCCTTCTTCTGTAAAAAATTCCCATCCCTGCAGAAGAAGTAATAACGTACTGATGAAATCGTAAAAAAACATGGCAATTGCCCCACTTCCCATTTTCCGCCACGAAATTGCAGGGTATCCTGTTGTATAGTTTTCACCTGAAGACGAAAAATCTAAAGCAAACAACCCGATTGTTTCACCGTGTTTCTGTTTTACTAATGAAACAGGAGGAAAAACCTGAAGAAATGTTACCGGTAAATGCCCCTCAATTTGCATCAAAGGGAAATGATAGGTATACATGAGCTCGTTTCCAAAAACATTGAGCAAATCTTTTTCTGGCTGAAGAAAAATAACATTTTTCCCATTTTTTACTAAGTATCTTATTTCATCAGATGAGACCTGATTATAATTGCAAACAAAGACCATATCTGCATCTTCACTGGTGGTCTGGTTAAAGATAATTCCAAGCCTTTTGATAACATCTTTCGCAAATTGTTTTCTCCAACCAATTCCTGTTAGCGCAATATTCAAAAATATCTCCAGTAAAATTTTAATTTTTCACACCATATGCCTGAAATGTTATACTATTTTATTCGCTGGTAATCAAGATTCTAAACTGATTAGAAAAATGGGAGCAAAAAATGAGATTGACAAATGGTATTCTATGCCTCGAAACAGGGCTGAAAAAAGGTGTTGATATTGTCATCAAAAATGAAAAAATATCTCTTGAAAAACCTCTGAATAAAAAGATGGATGAACAAATTATTGACTTAAAAGGAAAATATGTGTTTCCTGGTTTCATTGAATTGCATACGCATGGCGCCGGGCTTTTTTCTTTTTATGCTGGTAGATACAATGTAAAAAAACAACGGTTTGAACAATCCAGCGAAATATATCAGGAAGGTTTGAAACAATGGGCAAACCTTCGTGTATCAACAGGAGCAACTCGACTTTATGCTTCAACTGCGGCAATCCCGCTTGAGAAAATTAAATTTGCCCTCAGAGAACTTGAAAAATTCATCAAACAAAATCGAGACACATGGGAAGGAAAATTTTATGCAGGTGCCATGATTGAAGGAACGTTTATTAATCGTGCAAATCAGGGAGCAATGAATCCAGAATATGTATATGAACCTGAAAAATCTATTTTTGATGACATTAATGAAACAGGTCTCGCAAGATTGGTTAATGTCCCACCTGACCACGGCAAAAAATCTGTCAAACTTATTGAATACCTTGTTTCAAAAGGCATTTCAGTGGGCGCAGGTCATACATCTGCAACATGTGAGCAATTCAAAGAAGCAGTGTCTGCTGGACTGAAATATTTTATTCACTTTCTCAATGGTCCAACCGGTAATCTCTACAAAAGTTTTTATGGCGGAGGTGCTCTTGAAGCAGCGTTAACCCTTGATATCATGCTTGAACTCATTGTTGATGGATATCATGTTGCTCCGTGGTACATCAGAGAAGTTTTCGCAAGAAAAGAACCGTCAGATATTATGGCAATCACAGATGCTGTTTTTGTAAGCCAGACAAAGGGAATTAAACAGTTTGAATGTGATGGAATTGGTGGCACTGTAGACAGCAAACACAGATATGTCTATGTCACAAAAACAGGGCCCACAACACTTTATGGAAGTATGGCAACAATTGATAGGGTTTTTTCAAATCTGCTATCCTATCTTACAAGACAAATGCCAGGAATCTGGCACACAAATCATCCAGCAATGGATTTTGAAAAGGCGCTCTGCATCACTTCATCCTGCTGTTCAACAAATATCGTCCGTATGATTAAGAAAAATCATGGAGATGACCTGAACACAGGAGAATTGAAAGACGGAAAATTTGCTGACCTTGTTATTGCAGAAATAAAAGGAAAACCAGGCAATTACGCATTAAAAATTGATTCTGTTTTCGTCAGAGGCCAGAAAATTATTTAAATTGCAACAAGGAGAAATCATGGAAGATATTAAGATTGCTGCCATCTCAATGATCAGCAAACCTGCAAGTCCAGAACAAAATATAGATAGACATGTCAAATGGATAGAAAAGGCAACAAAATATGATGTTGACTGGTGTCTTTTTCCTGAAATGAGTGTTACTGGTTTTTGTTTTGACAGGAATTTTTTTCAGGCAAGCGAACCATTTAATGGTCCCTCAACCCAAAAAATGATAGAAGTCGCAAAATCATTTAATATCACAATCGGATTTGGGATTGCGGAAAAAGACCAATCAGACCTTCTCAGAAACACCTATGTCTTTGTTTCGCCTGAAGGACTGCTGGGAAGGTATAGGAAAACCCATATCCCGCCACTTGAATATACCATTGAAACATCAGGTAATGAGTTTACAGTGATTAAAACCAGGAAGGCAATGGTTGGTGTAAATATATGCTTTGATAATTGGTTCTGTGAATCAGGAAGATTGTCCTATCTCAATGGCGCAGAAATCATTGTCGCGCCATTTTACATGTGCTGGGAAACTGATATTAAAACAGATCCACAAAAATCTTATTATGCCTGGAGAGAACTTGCGATGATCAATTTCAGGGCAGTTGCGTGGCAAAACGGTGTGTATCACATTACGATTAACTCCTGTGGCGGAATAAGCGAAAAGGGAGTTGAATACTACGGCCCGCCACTGGTCATCATTATTAATCCGTTTGGAGAAATAGAAGCAGAAACCCCTGCAGGTCAGACAGACGAACAGATGGTCGTTCACACTCTTAAAGCAGAAACCCTTGTCAAGAGAAGGTCAGATGAACTGTTTCACCCAAGATACAGAAGACCATCAATTTATAGAAAGATCACTGAGTGAAACTATTGACATATTGCCAGATGTGTTGAAAATAATTGAAAAAGGAGAATATCATGCCAGGAAAAAAATTTTGTCTCACTGGTACACTTTCAATTTTACTTTTCTCAATATGCGTCTTTTCAGCAACCATTGAAATTGCACCATTGAACCCTGACTTTGTAAAATATTCTCAATCAAACCAGCAATCGCAATTAGAAATACCTGCTCCTTTCTCTTTACCTGCTGCGCTATATTCTTCAGCGCCTTCTTCATTTGACCTGCGCTCATATAAAAGGGTAAGCCCTGTGAAAGACCAGGGTACTGCTGGAAGTTGCTGGGCTTTTGCCACTTACTCATCATTGGAGTCATATCTTCTTTCCAATAATGAATCATGGGATTTTTCAGAAAACCACATGAAAAATGCTTTGAGTTCTTCCTATGCAGAAGGTTTTGATAGAAAAGCATCTGATGGTGGAAATCAGTTTATTTCAACTGCATATCTGGTAAGATGGTCTGGCCCAATTCCAGAACTACTTGACCCGTATAATGCAAGTTCCACTTCTTCGCCAGAAAATCTACAACCAGTAAAGCATGTCCAGGAAGTTGTATTTATTCCTGACAGAAAAAGTGCCACAGGCAATGATGCTATCAAACAAGCGGTGATGAAGTATGGAGCAATATACACAACAATGTATTACAACAACGCATACCTTGCGAAGGGTAAAAATTACTATTACAATGGCTATGCCACATCAAATCATGCTGTTTCAATTGTTGGGTGGATTGATAATTATAGCAGGACCAATTTTTATGGAAGCGCTTCAGGAATACCACCTGGCGACGGTGCTTTTATTGTAAAAAATAGCTGGGGCTCTTTGTGGGGAGAATCAGGATATTTTTATATTTCATATTATGATTCAAATATTGGTAAAAACTGTGTGGTGTTCAATAATGCAGAACCTGTTAACAATTACAATTCAATATATCAATACGACCCTCTTGGTTGGGTCACATCTGTAGGTTATGGAAATGATACAGCACATTTTGCCAACATATACAAAGGGCAAGCATCAGAACTTATTGAAGCAGTTGGATTTTACACCCCTGTCACACACAGCCAGTATGAGATAAAAATCTACAAGAATGTTTCGTTTTCCCCTATTGATGGAATTTGCGCCACAGTGGAAAGTGGAACAATTGAAGACCCTGGATACCACACAATAAAGTTAGCAACCGGCGTGCCTGTGATAAAGGATGAAAAGTTCTCTGCTATTGTAAGATTGAAAACACCTGGCCACAATTATCCCATCCCTGTGGAAATGCCAATTTCAGGATATAGCAGCAAAGCCACTGCCCTGCCAGGACAGAGTTTTGTCAGCAAAGACGGTATCAACTGGTCAGACATTACGATGTCAATACCTGGTACAAATGTATGCATCAAAGTATATGGAACTGGTTCAGGCCTGGAATTAACAAGCCCCAATAGCGGCGAAATATGGGAGCAGGGTAGTAGACAAACCATCAGATGGAATTATAGCAGCTCTTTAAGTGGCAATGTAAAACTTGAACTGATGAAAAATGAAAGGGTTGTTTCTATTATTGCTTCTGGCATATCAATTGGAACCGGCGGTACCGGCTTTTACAACTGGAAAATTCCTACAACGATCAGTACTGGAGACGACTATAAAATTCGCATCACAAGTATTTCAAATCCCGTTATTACAGATACATCTGACGCGACATTTTCAATTATTGCCGGGAAAATCACAGTAAGTCATCCTGGTTCAGGAATAAAGTTTTCAAAAGGAACCAGCCAGATTATTCAGTGGACTGCTTCTGGCAATACAGGTAGTTATATAAAGGTTGAATTATTGAAATCAAATAACTTTGTCAGCACCATTGCATCTTCAGCGTCTGCAGGAATAAATGGCAGAGGCTCATATGTATGGTATATCCCATCAACCATTGCAGCTGGAGACGATTATTCAATAAGGGTATCAAGCAAAATAAACTCAAGTATTTTCGGAATCAGCGAACCATTTACTATTACTGGTCCTTCAGTTACAGTCACAAGTCCCAATGGTGGTGAGATCTGGTATTCAGGAACAACCCAAAAAATTACCTGGATATATTCTGGATCATCCCCGACTTATTTCAAAATTGAGTGCATGAAGGATTATACAGCAACGACAATCGGTCATGTGTATTGCAGTGGAAATTCAGGAAGTTTCCTGTGGTATATTCCTTCATCGTGGCAGGCATCCCAAGGTTACAAAATCAGATTAACTTCAATATCTGATGCATCTATAACAGATACAAGCGATGATGATTTCACAATTTCTGCTGGCTCAATCAAACTGGTCTCTCCATCTGGTGGAGAGATATGGAGAAAGGGTGAAACAAAAAATATTGTCTGGACATACCAGGGAAATCCTGGCAATTTTGTAAGAATTGAACTTTTTAAAGGAACATGTTTTACTGGTTTAATAGCAACAAAAACTATTGGTTCCTCAGGTACAGGATACCTGTCATGGAAAATCCCTTCAACATTAAAAGATGGCTCTGACTATAAAATAAAAATCATATCTACTTCAAACAACAAAATTTCAAGTGAAAGCGAGAATTTTTCAATCACTACCGGAGGTGCTGGAAACTCATTTTTCTTGAATAGTTCAAGGTTTGATGAAACCGAAGACAGTTATTACAAATAAAGGAGGATGCTCATGTTTTATGATATTTCTCTTATAAGAAAAGGGAAAACTGGAAGATTTTCATCCTGGGATAAATCAGGAAGAAACCAGGACTACTGGATTATTCCTGAAAAAAGTTCAAAAGTTCTTGCTGATATTAAAGGACCAGGGAAAATCACTCATATATGGATGACACAAAGTAAGCACTATCGCGAGTGTCTTTTGAAAATTACCTGGGATGATGCAGCGTATCATTCAGTGCTTGTTCCACTTGGTGATTTTTTCTGTCTTGGTCATGGTATCGTGAACTCTTTTCAATCAATTTTTTTCACTGCCTCAACGCGCAACAAAGGTACATTCGGTGGCGGCTGTGCGCTAAACTCGTATCTACCAATGCCTTTCAAAAAACGAGCAGTTGTGGAACTTATCAATGAAAGTAATGAGGCCCACTTACAGTATTTTTACATTGACTATGAAATCTATGACGAGCCAGAGCCACACGCAGGTTATCTACACGCTGAATTCAGAAGGGCAAATCCTTTTGGAGGCTGGGGACACGAAATTATTGTCAATACACCAGAGGCAAATGCTGTCAACAAAGAAAAAATCGCCTGGAACAATAACTACGTCATACTTGAAACAAAAGGCACTGGCCATTACATTGGATGCAATATCAGCGTGACAAACTTTCAGGGAACATGGTGGGGCGAAGGAGATGATATGATATGGGTGGATGGATACAAGTGGCCACCTGATTTGCACGGAACAGGAAGCGAGGACTATTTCAATCAGGCATGGGGCATGCAGAAAAATGCCTTTTTAAGAAATGGTTCTTCAATTCATGAAGAAGACACCTGCGGGTATCAGACATCGTACATTTTTCATGTCGAAAATCCAGTAAGATTTCAAAAAGAAATCAAGGTAACAATTGAACATGGACATGCCAATCATCTTGCCAATGAGTATTCTTCAGTCGCTTACTGGTATGCAGCCGTACCAACAAGGATTCAAAATCCACCACCAGTAGAAAAGAGATTGCCTGTCATGAAAGACCACCTTGCCAGATGGATTCATGACCCTTCAAAACAAATCACTCCTTTTAAGGTAAAAACGACAGATGAAATGAAAAAATTAAAGAAACAATGGGAGAAAAAACATGGAAAAAAATAATTTCAATATCCTTTTGATATCAGCAAGCCCGAGAAAAAACAAAAGTCAAACATTTGCTCTTGCAAATCAGGTACTGGCTGGATGCAGTCCAGAAACATCAGAGGTCATTCATCTGTGCGATTATAAAATTGAATTTTGCAGGCATTGTGAAAAATGTCATAAAAAAATACTGGATTGCCCGATAAAGGATGATGTAAAGTGGATCTTGCAGAAAATGCTGGATGCTGATGGAATCATTCTTGCTAGTCCAAACTATATCAATCAGGTGACAGGCGCAATGAAAACATTGTTTGACCGTTCAAGTCATTTTATTCACTGCAAGAAATTGCTTGATAAGTATGTGGCAGGAGTCATTTCGTCAGGTAGTGGCAGGGACAAACCAGTGATTGACTATTTGAGACATTACGCATTTACCTGTGGTGCTCAGTTTGTTGGTGCGGTTTCTTCCAGTGTCCCGATCAGTGAAGAAAAAAAGAAACAGGCATTCAAACTTGGAGTAAAACTTGCCTCTGCAATCAAAAATAGAAAAATTTTCCCAGCCCAGGTGAAAATCATCCAGCAAGGGAAAGAGTATTTCAAAAATCGAATCATTGCAAGGAAACATGAGTGGCAGGGAGAATATGATTACTGGAAAGAGAAAAAGTGGCTCTGAAAAATTAAGCATGAAATATCAAAGAACCATGCTTGTCCTTAATGGTCAATACGTTAAAAAACTTGATTATAAAAAACTACCGGTACTGAAGCCGTCTAGACACATCATATTGAGCGATGAGCATCCTGAATGGAAATTTCAACTTCACAATTACCTGATTTTTCACGAAAACAAATTCTGGTGTATGTGGAGTTTTGGACCAGAAGAAGAAGCACGCATAGGACAATCAGTTCTTTATTCAACCAGTTTGGACGGAATTTCATGGGAGAAACCACAACTTCTCGCTCAACCAAAGGATAATGGTTACGGATATATCGCAAGGGGTTTCTGGCGGTATAAGAGTGAGTTTCTTGCGCTTTGTGCTTACTTTACAGGACCAGGCGCTTTTGGCAAAGGGAAAAAACTTACACTTCACGCGTACAGGTGGGAAAATAAAAAATGGAAATTTCTGGAAGTTGTATTCCATGATGCCATCAACAATTTTCCTCCGCAATTGCTTCCTGATGGGAACTGGATGATGACAAGAAGGGATGTTTTGATGAATGTATCTGTTCTTATTGGAGGACAACAGTCCCTTGATCAATGGAACAACTACCCAGTTGTAAAACAGAAAAACAGGTTCAATTTTTTACCTGACGAACCATTCTGGTGGATTTTAGAAGACGGAAACATTACAATGTTTTTGAGAGATAACAGTGGCAAAAGGCAAATTTTCAGATGTTTCTCAAACAATGGCAGAAAATGGACAAACCCGGTGAAAACAAATTTTCCGAACGCAACAAGCAAATTTTTTGGCCTTACCACAAGCCGAAAATTCAGGGTATTTATTTCAAACGCAAATAGAAATATGAATGTTTTAAGACGCGAAATGCACTTATCTATTTCAAATGATGGAAGGGTTTTTACTGGCATCGCAAGAATTGATATCCCAACAGATGGAAAAGCAACACTTCAGTATCCCCATGCAATGGAATACAACAACAATTTACTGATTGCCTTTTCAAGAAACAAGAGAATTATTGAATTGCTAACCATTCCACTCGAAAGGATTGAAAAATTGTTCAACCTTTAGAAAACCCGCTGGAGGCAAAATGAAAAAAATGATTTTGATGCTCTATGCAATGGCAGTTTTATTATATGCTCAGTCAGAAACGATATTGTTTAAACAGGAAGTATTTCCATTCACGAACCCAGGATTTGAGCAACTTTCAACTGGCTGGAATATCAGACCAACTGAAAAAAAACAGCCACCTCCAGACGTAATCTATTCCTTTGAAAATGTTGCCTATGAAGGTCAGTATTCATTTGCCATTACTTTGAACAAAAGGACATATACTTATGTACCCCGTTCATTCCAGGTTGAAAAAGGGAAAAAGTATTACATCAGCACAAAAATCAAAACCACCGGCCAGATTACAGGAACGTTCAGGGTTGTATATGGCGCAATCGGAGAACCATACGCAAACAGAGTTGGTCCTGATTCTGACTGGACAACAGCAGGTGTCACTTTTGTTGGAGGAAGACACAGTCGTGGGTTTGGCGAACCAAAAAATCCTGACCCGGCCATTTCATACTGCGAACTGCGTCTTGAAGCAAATGGTATTGGAACAGTATATTTTGACGATATCAAGGTTTATGAATTGAAAGAATATGGAGAATATGTCAGGTTCAAATTGCTTCAACCTGAAAATACAAAGTACAAAGTAAGAATTCATGGTCTTTATGGACCACCAAATTGGTATTTTACAATTGCTCCAAAAGAAACATTTTTATCAAACACTTCAAGCGGCTGGATTGATTTATCCACTTATGACCAGTTTAAGGGAAGAGGCACTGTTTATGCTGGATTTCATTTTGAACCTGTTCAGGGAGAAAAGTTTGAGATGATTGAGGCAAGTATTGATTTTGCCTATATGCCGGATGAGTCCTGCATCATTAAAAGTTTTACAAGAAAAACGCCAGGGAATATTATCGGCGTGATGATGCCAAAATCTGAGAATAATCCTGATGATTTTTCAAAGAGCTTTGCACTTCTTGACCAGGATATTATCAAAAGAAATCAATTTGTAAAATCCCTGAATTTACCACCTGTTAGCCTCAAGAAATTTTATCTGGAAGCCCATCTTAAAGGATTCGGGTCAGTGTTTTCTGATCCGGTGATGGTGGAAACAGAAGTTGATACATTACATACTATGGGTTTCAATGCGCTCGACACTCAGTATTCAGGGCTTGCAGGAGTTTATAGACAGATGGCAGAAAAATATCACATGGCGCAAACACACCACACATTCAGAATCGGAAGATTACCACAGGACCCTACAAGCAAAGCTGTGATTTTCGACCTGACAAAAATCAGGCAGGCATGTTCGCAGTTTGTTGAAAATACCATTGAAAATTTGAAAAAACAGGACCCTGACCAGATACCGATCATCAAGTTTATTGATACTGGAGATGAAATTGCGGGCGAACTATTTGGAGGTATTGAATACGAACAGGGATATAAACAATACATTAAGTCACAGGGATTAAAACCATCGGATTTAAACAAAAAAAACTGGGACGATGTGAAAATATATGGTTCATGGAGCTGGAGGAATTCCTGGCAGATGAGGCCTTCTGACAGAACTGCTGTTGACTCGTGCATCAATTATTACTGGACACTTCGCTACTGGAACTATGCTACAGCAAAAGTTTATAGCATTCTTGCAGATGAAATTATAAAGAGAATGCCTTCTGTAAAAGTAAGGGTAAACTTTGGCCCACCGTGGGCGTATGGATATTGCTCGTATATGCGTGGGGCAGAAATATGGGAATTTGCAAGGCAGAACAGTGTCACTGATTTTTGGAACGAGGACTGGCTCAATACATCTGGTTGGAGAAATGCTGGTATTCAGATGGTTTCTTTTCTTGTGGATCTTAGCAAAAGTTGCGCCAGGTTAAATAATGCTGATGTCAGCGCATTTGTGATGCCAGTAAGTGGCAAGGAAAATATTCAGTTGAAACTTGCATCTGTAATTGGAAAAGGCGCAAAGAAAATTGATGTGTACAGGTATGGTCCTGCTTACTGGTCTCCTGACAACTGGTCTGGCAGCACTGATATGGTACAGGGCATCTCGCATTTCACCAGAGTGCTTGAAAAAGCAGAAGACATTCTTTTTTCTGGAAAACCCAGAAAAGCAGAAGTTGCCATTATATGGTCTGCAAGTGAGCCAGTGTGGGCAACAGATGATGCCAGTATGTGGAATCAGCAGTTGCTCTATCTTGCTTTGCAGCACAAGCAAATTCCAGTGGATTTTATTGATGAATTTATGGTGGAACAGAACGTATTAAACCAGTATCGAGTCGCTATATTAACAAGTCAATACCTGAGAAAATCTACAAAAAAGGCGATTGCTGATTGGGTATCAAAAGGTGGAAACCTGTGGATTGATGGCATTCCAGCAACAGGAGATGAATATGGTCAGCCCTGCGAATTGCTTTTGCCTGTCATTGGAATTAAAGACATCACAGTGGTTGATAGTGCAATAGGAAGGTCGATGAATCCACAAAACGGAGTTAATCCATCTATCATTCCTGGTACTATAAGAATTATTCAATCAGATGAAACAATCCCAGCAGTCGGAAGAAAAATTCTTTTTTCTTTGAGAAATCCAGAGAAAACAAAAGTCATAGGTGTCTGGGAAGATAATAGACCAGCAATGATTGAATACAGATATGGAAAAGGCAGTGTATTTTATGCTGGCACTTATGTGGGACATTCCTACAACAGTCCTGTTGAAAGGATACCCGGAAAAATTGAAACCGGTTACAGGGAAAATGAAAGAAGAATTATCACTGACTTTGTTCTTGGTTGCGGAATTCAAAGACCTGTCTGGTGTTCTACGGACTGTGTTCAGGCAGATTTGCTTGAAAGCATTCAGGGAATAGGTATTGTGCTTTCAAACTATTCAGGATCACCGCTAAATGAAATCACTGTGCACATTGATGCAAAAATGCCTGTTTCATCAGTAATTTCTGCTCAAAAAGGTTCATTGCAATTCATTCAGGACTCAAAAACAAAAATTGTGACAACAAAGGTACCGCTTGATGTTTTTGACTTCATTTTAATGAAATAACAATGGAAAAAAAATTTCTTCAGATTGTTCTGTTTGGTGATTCAATGTCGTGGTCTCCAGGGGTAGCCATTGGCAAAAGATATGCTGACTTCATTGAAGAAAAAATTCAAAACATATGCCCTGACCAGTATATTGTTGATGTTGCTGCATGCGGCGATGGCGGGAACACAGCAGAAGAAGCGTATACAAGAATTGAAAGGGACTGTATCTCATATCAGCCGCATATCGTGGTAATAAGTTTGGGCTCAAACGACAGTATAAGGGCACCTGACAGGGAAACATTCAAAACATATTACAGGAAAATTTTGAATGAGATTAAGAAAAATGTCACACAGCACATAATCCTTGAAACTATCCCCACTCTTGACCAGGAGTGGCATAGCCAGAGAAACAATCCCAAAGCTTTATTTTATGGAGGACTTGAAAATTATATTGAGTTTTTCAGCCATTCGTTTATCAGGGAAACAGCAAGAATTGAAAATTTATTCCTTTACGACAGATACAAAATCTATCACCAACATCTCTCGAAAAACTCTGAATTAAGAGAAAAACTGATTTTGAAGGATGGAGTCCACCTTACTGAACAGGGAAACGAATTTTTTGCTGAACACATTGTTCCAATCATTCAACCACTGATTTCTCAAATTCATCAAATCCCATCAAATGCAGAAACATATCTTGAACAGGCAATCCTTAACCCAGTTTATATTGAATGCATCCAATCACTGAAAAATGGAAATCTGAAAGAATATCTTTCAGAGAACTCCAATCTTAAAAGATTGATGCTTGAGAAAACAAAATCCACAAGCCGCAGAGCGATTGCGTACGCAGAAGATGAAAAAATCAAAAACGAGGCACAAGTAGTACAATGTCTTACATCAGGATTTATGGCTGCTGAAAAAATTTTTAATTCGCAGGATAGCAAAATAATAGAAAAAAGCAAAAAATGGGCAATCTCACATCTTATCAGAATCCCGGATCATATTTTTGCTATAAAACTCAAGCAGGTTCTTACCAGGTGTTGACAGAATCAAAATGACCCGGTAGAATAAAACTATGAACAGGATTAAGGTGTTTTACAGGGGACTATCACAAAAAAACAGAATCATTTTCTGGATTTGTTTTGCAGTGATTTTACTTTCTCTCTTCGCCATAGGAAGAACTATTTATAGAGCAACAACCAGCAAAAATCCAACCATAGAAAACTACATGAAGCAGATTCGTAGTAAAGACCCTGCTCAAAGACAAACAGGCGTATACACTGTGGGGCTTTACAGGGTTAAGGAAATGGCTGATACCCTTGAAAACATGATAAAACAGGACCCTGAAATCAAGGTAAAAAGGGTTGCTGCCTGGTCCTTAGGAAGAATTGACATTAATAGATTAGTAAAACTGCTTGACTCCAATGATACAGAAATTAAAAATATTGCGATGGATGCACTAATCAAATTAGACAAAAATAACGTCTCATATATGATGGAACGATTTAATACTGAAGACATAGAAACAAGGAAAAAAATTCTTAGCACCGTTGAATCATTGAAGAAACCAGACTTTAATGAAAGTTTGATGGAAATTGCAGAAAACAAAGATGAAAATAAAGAAATCAGGTTTCAGGCACTCAATATTCTTAAAGATACAGGAACAATGGAGCTTGAAGGTAGGTTAAATGCTATTTATTACAATGATCCGGATATGGAAATGAAGGAAGCAGCAAAACATACCCTTGAAAGTATCAAACAAAAGGAGAAGAACAAATGAAACGAGGATTCACTCTTGTTGAACTGCTGGTGGTGATTGCGATCATCAGCATGCTCGCGGGTCAGATTATGCCATCGCTATCAACTGCGAGAGAAAAGGGAAGACAGGCAAACTGCATCAACAATCTTCATCAGATTGGAATTGCAATGGAAATGTACTACCAGGACTATGATGATTATCCAACTTGGCTTTCAATTATGGTTCCATCCTACCTTGCAACAGACAAAATTTTCATATGCCTGACAGACAGATACAGAGGTATCACAGGTCATGGCAATCCTCAATTTCCTGGTGGCAACGACATTCCACCAAGTCAGATACCGGGTTATAGTCCACCTTATGAACCTGAATTTGCCTACAGAAATCCCAACGTGACAGCCTGCAGCTATATTTATGAGTTCAGCCCATGTACCTGTGAATGGTTTATGCAGGGATATGCAAGTGGCACATATACTGATACTGACTTAAATCAGGCAGACACCAATAGGGACGGAAAGGTCTCATGGAAAGAGGCAAAACTCTGGCAGGCAAGTTATCAAGGACTTTCTGACACATTACCAATTGTTCGTTGTTTCTGGCACACATACAATTACGGGCAGAAGGTTCTGAATCTTGCATATAAGGACTACCACGTATTCACAAGCAGAATGTACTGGGAAAATTCTTCTGATTGATTTACTGAAACTTTTTTAAAACATATTTGGCAAGCATTATGTCAAGGGTAAAAAGATTATTCCACCAGAGATCGAAAGAATCTTTATCACCCACCCACTTCAAATAATATTGTTTCATTGGTTTTTTCAGCAGTTTCGCCTCTTTGAATGCAGAAGAAAATCTTTTTTTCATGTCTTTTTTCAAAAGAGATGGCATCTGTCTTCTTGTTGAGTACCACCATCTGGATTCTTCTATGATTGACCGCATTTTGTTCTGCAAACATTCCACCATCAACGAAAGTTTCAAGCCCTCACCGAAACAACCTGAAACATTTTCTTTTTCCACAATATCATAAATCATATCAAGATTTGAAACTTTTGGTGGAGAAACCATTCGCAATACATCGTCAAGTGTCCAGTATTTGCCAAAATTGAAAGGCATGTCAAGTTCAAATGCGATTTCTTTTGCGCTTTCCTTAAAATCGTCAAACGTTGTCTTACCTGTCCACGAAGCTCTTGCAAACTGGACTATGTTGTATAAAACAAGTGTCCATGGTGCGTTAATCGGAGCAAATGAATGGCCTCTTGCCCACGATGTTCCGATAATACCTTCTCCCTGATTTTTAATAAGAAAATCGCACATCCAGACAGGATTCAGCAGTCCCCTGACATAGTTTGCACGAACCGGCATGTCAGCACTCATATAAAGTCCACATGCTCCCCATAACGGTAAACCAGTTTTTGCCATCAATTTCAATTGGGCAAAACTTGCTGGATATCCTGTAAATTCATCTGTACCAATTTTTCTGATTTCTTCAGGTTCAAGATCCTCAAAAAACTGGCTATCTTTGACAAAAGCCGCTGGCTGTTCTGGTTCAGGTATGTATTTATTATAAAATTGTTTTCTCGTGGGCCTATATCCTTTGTAAATTACAAATTTTGATGTTTTCCCTGCAGAGGTATAATCCCACGGAATCAAAATGATCCTTTTATTTATTTTCTGAACAAGGTCAAGTCGTCCATTACCAATAAACATATCTGCCCATGCCATCGGAATTTTATTGTGCTTGAAAATTTGTTCCCAAACAAAGTTTACATGGTCAAGGTACAGCTCCATCTTTCCACCTAATTTCTTCATTCTTTCAGAACACTGTTTGCACCTACCTAACTGTCTTGTTTCATCCTGTCCTGCATGAATGTACTGTGATTCAGGATGCAACTTGCACACATAGTCAATAAGTTTTTCAAGATATTCTTTCACAACCTTTTTTGATGGACATAACTGCGATGGATATTCAGGATTTTCAAAAAGATTCTCTGTGCCTTTCAATCTTGAAAGATATTCAACATGCCCAAATGTCTGTATCAGGGGTATCCACTGAAGACCAAGGGATTTTGCCAGTTTTGTAAGTGTCTTAATCTCATTTTCTGTATATCTTTCTTTTAAAGGAAACTGATGAGATAGAGGCAAAAATGGAATTCTATGCTCGTATTCAACCACAACTCCATTAATTCCCCATCTTGCAAGTTGCTGAAGAAGGTCACAAAAGATTTTAAATGGTATTTTTGGTCCTTTCAGGTCAATATGGAAAAATCTATTTTTTATTGCTGGCTCAGGAAATTTAGTTCGCCAGGAAGGAAGGTATTCTTTTTCTCTAAAAATCATCTTATATTCTTTGTGTTAATGAAAGTGGAAACCAACCGAGTATTTCATCCACAACAATCTCGTGTCCTTTCCTTGAAGGATGATTAATCCAGCTCATCAATGCTTCGAGAGGAACTCCACTTGAAACTGCTTTTTCAAAAGCAGAAAAACTATCAGCAAGCGCCACTTCTTCATCGGATGCCAGTGTTCTGATAATTTCTGCCTGCCTTCTAAGAAGTTTGCCAAACTCCTGCTGGGGGTCAACAACAGAAAAATCCCATGTTGGAGTTAACAACATCACTGCTGTATTTTTTTCTTTTGCCTGGTTTACCATCCCCCTCCATGCATTTTGGACAGAACTGGCATCAAGGTTTCTGTCATTAAGTCCATAATCTATTAGAACAAGATCTGGCTTATGACACAATACATCCTGAGAAAATCTCTTTGCTCCTGAAATGGAATTTTCTCCACCGATTGCACTCACAATCACATTGATAACAGCAAAAGGAAATCTTTCTTTGAGTTTTTTATGTAGCAAATGCGGATAGGCATTGAATGTGTCAACATGTGGAGTGGCAAAATATCCAGCAGGCACACTGTGGCCATGACAGACAATATTCACAGTTCTGTTATCAGGCCATTGTTTGCGCAGCAACGTTACAAGTTCAGCAAGATACGTTTTTCGATTTGCAAGTGCCATTGTGTCTCTCCAGTATTTTGATCTCAAAAGGAGCAAGATCCCATGTCCTTGAAATTTTTCCTGTCTCTAAATCACGCCATGGCTGTGTCAAAACAAGTGTATCCTTTTCGTTCAGATAATTTGCAACAACGAGATAAAAAACATCATTTACGTATGCTGTCAGCACAAGTCCTGGCCATTTTCTTCCAGCCACAATGGATTCATCCTGGATGTCTACAAATACACAAGTTGCTGGTTTTGTCATTTCTTTATACATGTCAAAGTAGTGGAAATAATTTTTCATTGTTTCTGGATTACCGGGAACCGAATCCCATTGAGAGTACACAGGAAAATCGTCAGGATGTTTTTGGTAATGTTCGCGTATTACATCGGGTTGACTGATCGCCAACCCTCCTTTTTTGTACTGAAGTTTTTCACCTTCATACATTTTCCCTGTGATATGTCTTCCGTGATACAAAACAGGAAATTGCAAATACGGAATTGTCAGAGCATATAATTTTTTCTGGTCCTGGGAAGGAACCACTCTCCAGTCAGGAATATAGAAAACATAAGGCGGTAAATCTTTTACTGTTTTCCTCATCAAATTCATATCTTTTATTCCCTCTCCAACATAAAGGTAATCCCAGCACTTAAACACTGTTGGCGCTGAAATCTCAGGGTTACAGAACTCCCAAGCATGGAGAGTAAATATTCCCATGTATCTTTTTACAATAGTATAAATTTCCTGAATCAGGTCTTCAAAAGAACCATAGAATGATGCGGATTCCTCAAATGCATCAATTTGATTCTGCTTATCAAGTGATGGGTCAACAAAAACAAGAGGATCATATCCTACATCATCATAAAGTCCATCAATTTCATATTTATCAAACAACTTTTCAATGTTGTTCAAAAGAAATGCTCTCCATGAAGGACTTCGTGGGGAACAAAGGGCATAATTAAAATACCCCTCATCAAGAGAAAGGACTTTTCCTTTATAAAAAGATAGCCATTCTTCCTTGAAATATTTACTTCTTCTATCGTAATAACCACTTGAAATATAAGGGATAATTTTCAACCCATTTTGATGGGCAAGAGAAATCATTTTTTTGAAACCTTCTTCATTATTTGGAGTAAATTTATCTCCACCAAAAATTTCAAGGGCATCATTCCATTCTTCATGAATTTTCACCAGTCCCATCCCCTTTTCTTTATAGAGTTTGAAATTGTCTTCATCGTACTTGTCAGGCATTGGGCACCTTTCAGCAGGATATTCACCCCAGTTATACCAGACATGACCCGGGATGTAATCAATAAGAACCTCATGCCGTCGACATCTTCTAATAAAATTTCTCGCATCTTTCAAGTTTTCAAGCCGTTTTCTTTCGATAAAATTATCCCATATTTTAATCTGGCCCATCTTTGCTCCTATAAATTCATTGCTTCATCAATCATTGCAAAAAGATTGCAGGCAGGAACATCTGCCTGAATGGTAATACCTGGTTCAAGAATATACCCACCACCTTTTCCCATTGTTTCTTTGAGTCGTTTTATTTCGTCACGTACCTGTTCAGGTGTGCCCTTAACCAAAAGGTCCTGTGTCCTTATTCCCCCGCAAAAACAAAGGTCTGCTCCAAACTCCTTCTTCAGGTAATAAATATCCATTGCTTCTGGCTGTATTGGATGAAGAATATCAAGCCCAAGTTCAATCAAATCAGGAATAATTGGAATGATATTTCCACAGGAATGCTGAAAAATTTTCTTGCCTTTGCTTGAAGCATAACTATAAATTTTTGAAACAAATGGCTTGATAAAGTTCCTCCATGCCTGAGGTGAAATAAGCATCCCTTTCTGTGTTCCATAGTCATCACTGAGAGCAATGGCTTCAAATTCGAATCTTTCAAAAAGGATTTCCATTGTTCCAAGAATGTAGTCAGTAATACCGTCAAGTAACTCTACCACAAAATCAGGATGTAAAACAATATCTATAAGCAAATTTTCCATTCCTCTCATAAATGTTGCTCTTTCCCAGAGGTCTCCAACCCAGATTATTCTATAATGGTCCTTTTGTTTTTCGCACCAATTCTCAATATCTTCAAATCTGTATGGCAAACCCGGGTCTGGAAATCTGTATCCAGAAAGAGCCGGTTTTTTTAATACAGGTCCAATCGGTGCACCTCTGTCAATCGCATTTGTTGACCATATCACACCGTATTCATCAACCGCAGTATCTCCAAATTTCGCAGGGTCTGCATAAAGGGGTTTAATGGACTTTGGAGAAATCATTCTGATAGGAAGATTGATTGCATCAGCAATTGGTGAGCCATAATGCTGCTCAGCAATCTTCAAAGAAACAGGAGAAAACATAAAATTGTATGGCACAGGCATTTCCCTATGATTGATGATTGCCTCTATCCATTTTCTGTCATTTTTTGGTCTCATAATTTTATTAAATTACCACAAAAAATTTCTCTCTTCAAAATTTTCTAAAAAGCAGTTGAGTGTGATAATATAAAATGAATATGTTTGAAAATAAACTTGCAAAACTTATTCGCGAAAAAAAGCCATCACTTGGTGGATGGGTGTGTCTGGCTGACCCTGGCGTTGCCATTATTATGGCAAACGCAGGATATGACTGGCTTTTAATAGACAATGAACATCACCCTTTCACTGAAACACAAATACAGGCAATGATTTATGCCTTAAGAACCACTGGTGTAACTTCTATTGTAAGGGTCAGGGGAAACGACCCATCCCACATCAAATGGGTGCTTGATATCGGTGCAGGTGGAATTATGGTGCCGATGATCGAGAATTCAGACGATGTAAAAAAGGCGATTGTGTATTCAAAATACTTTCCACTTGGAAACCGTGGATACAGCCCATTAAGGGCAACTGATTTCTGGGCATTTAAAGAAGAATATGAAGAAAAAGCAAACAGGGAAGTACTTTTAATCTGTCAGATAGAACAGATATCTGCTGTCAATGAAATAAAAAAGATTGTTCAACTGCCAGTTGATGGTGTCTGGATTGGTTACGCAGACCTTTCATATTCTATGGGCTATCATGGAAATTTCAAGCACCCTGAAGTGCAAAAGGCAATTGACAAGGTTATTGATGCTGCTAATGAATATGGTAAACCATGGGGAATGCCAGCTGCCACACCAGAAGATTTTGTAATAAGAGTAAAACAGGGAGCATTACTGATGACATCTGGCTCTGATGTTTCTTTCCTTAATTCAGCTGCTGCTGAAAGAGTCAGGCAATGCCGTAAAGCAATTGAATGACATTTACCCTTTTACAGTACCCTGATTAATTCTCTTTGCGGTTTTAATAGCATCTTTTACCGCAATTCCTGCACCACCAACCATTAAAACGATCCCTATTAATGTAAATGCTACATATTTTTTGGGTATGTATTTTGTAATTGACTCCTCTGCCTTTTGCTGTTTTCCCTGTTCCTGCGCCTTTTCCTCTTTTTCAACCTCTTCAACAACAACCCCTTCTTCTGTAAGAGGCACAGGTTTTTCTGTTGAAATACCAGCGCCTTCAGAAACTGTACTCATCTGGTGTCCGCCTGCAAAAGCCCTTAGTTCTTTTATTGTTGCCACAAGCCCCCAAATAAAAAGCACCAGCCCAACAACCACAGTAATAAAAAACACTGCACCCTTTCCAAACTGGCCATTATAAACCTGGCCAAGACCAGGACATAAGGTTGAAAGTACTGCCGCAATGCCTGAAGATTTCTGCTCATATTTTCTTCTCACAGATGCTCTTATTTCTTCTTCTTCAATAATCTTTGCTTTTTCCTCTTCATTCAATATACCCATAAAACCTCCTTTTCAATTTTTAAGAAGGCAAGTTTGCAGTGGTGCGATTTATCCGTAGTTTTGTCTGCGCCGTAGCTTTGAGTGTATCAAAATACCTCACCATAAATGTCTTCCCCCTTTTCACTCATACACCCACTTTACACTTTTTATTTCATCGTATATCTGTTGAAGAATTTTGAAATTCTTTGAAATCGGCATTGTGATAAAAAACACCTCAATGTAACTATTTTTCTTCAACTGTTTCTTCTGGGGCACAGCATTGATAAAAATAAAATCTTCGCCCTTGCCGAGTAAAGCAGGACAAATCAAACCTGCTCCTTCTCCTTTTCCATCGTGGGCATATAACCAGTTAACAACACCAATTTTGTTGCTCTGGGTTGCCTTTAATGTTGACTAACGATACGTTAAGTTGTAAAATACCCGACATGGAAATAAGATTAC
>ERZ795046.420-NODE-420-length-52455-cov-5.007290_pt1 | contig 52455 bp, 50 predicted proteins | sample MGYA00375130_ERZ795046 | MGnify/ENA primary metagenome ERZ795046 (study PRJEB30175, sample SAMN05720202) | activated sludge metagenome | isolation source: anaerobic digester from wastewater treatment plant | place: Japan | collected 2015-05-15 ... | reverse complement strand
AAGTTTCCTCACAATCAAAGCTGCTCAATGAAATGGCCCATGAACTTAGTAATTCTATTTCCCACTTTAAACTATAGCAGCATATCAGTATATATTATGTATTATTTAAAAAAGATACCTATATTAATATGTTATTAATCTTATATAGGTATCTTTTTTGGTATCTTTTTTATTTTCCCGGAATTAATATTTCAAGTTACTACAAGACTCAACTGGTCATTTTCCTTATACTGTGCAGACCACTTCCCGCATCTGTCACCCCAGCCTGCTATTATTTTATCATTTGATAAAATTTTAATAAGCTCACACATATTGGGGCAATCATTGCATTCCATGCTTGTTACGGTAAAGTCCCTTTTAGAGATATCAAATCCCCCAAAGCTTGTCCTATACTCTTTTTGATGCATCTTTTCCCTGGCAATCAACGCAGCTCCAAATGCACCCATAACATCATAATATTGAGGAATTATTATCTTTGTATTCAACTCCTTTTCAAATGCTGCTACTATTCCTTGATTGGCAGCAACACCACCTTGAAAAACAAAGGGTTCAAGCAATTCTTTTCCTTTTGCAAGATTGTTTATATAGTTTCTTACCAATGCCTCGCACAGCCCGCAAATAATATCCTCAATACAATGTCCCGCCTGCTGTTTATGAATCATATCCGATTCTGCAAATACGGCACACCTTCCTGCAATCCTCACAGGAGAACGGGAATTTAATGCATATTTCCCAAACTCTTCTATGGGTATATCCAGTCTTGCTGCCTGCCTGTCTAAAAATGATCCCGTTCCTGCAGCACATACGGTATTCATTGCAAAGTCGTAAACAACACCGTTTCTCACAAGTATTATTTTTGAGTCCTGTCCGCCTATTTCCAGTATGGTCTTTACTTCAGGCACCAGCTTTAATGCTGCAATTGCATGAGATGTTATTTCATTTTTCACTATATCGCAACCAACTACCACCTTAGCAAGATGCCTGCCACTTCCTGTGGCACCCACACCTAATATATTAACCGAATCTCCCAGCAAATCATTTAACATGTTTATTCCGTTTCTCATAGCCTTTATGGGCTGACCGCCTGTTTTTAGATATAGCTTTTCTATAACATAGCCGTCTTCATCTATTACAACAAAATTTGTACTGACTGAACCTACATCAATTCCAAGATAACATCCCTTTTCCTTCAAATGTATCTACCTCCCTTCTTCTTTTAAGCAAATCTATAAACGCTTCAATTCGTGTCATATAACCCGCCTCCCCTGTCATTTCATCAATTATGAGAGACATAACCGGTATTTTAAAATCCCTTTCAATAGACGGTAAAATACTCTCAGATACAATTTCTGGCATGCAGCCGAGTGGAAATATCTGAATTATCCCATCATAACCATCCTTTGCGAACAATACAGAATTCCCTATGGTTTCCTGGGAATGTCCTCCTATCATTGCACCAAGATAAGGCTTTGCGGCTTTCTTGTTTCTCTCATCTCCTTTTAAATGCAATGCTTTCTTTATCATATGATCAATTATCCAGCCGCTTATGGTAACAGGTCTTGCAACTTCTATACCTTCATTTCCAAGTCTCGATTCAATAAAAAGATTTGAAAACGGGTCATTTGTTGTATATATCTCACCTACAATTCCAACCCTTAATGGTTTTATTGTCTTATCTGTTTCTATATTCAAAAGCTCATTCCTTGTTTCTTCAATATGCTTCTTTATGGCCTTCGATCCATTTATTTTAAGAACATTATAAAGAAAAGACTTATAAATTTTATCAGTCATTCCCTTTTGTATTTCCCTGGGCCTTATTTTAAACGTAAGTTTTTCCAGCTCATCTACCATTTTAGAAATCTCAACCGTATTTTTTACCGTCTTCAATATTTTATATATATTCAGCCCACCTGCTATTTTCTTGACATTGTCAATAAGTTTTCCGTAATCATTTGCCGGAAGGTCAAGAGTTATAACATTCATATCGATGCCTAGATCCTTCAGTATCTCCCTGTGCATTTCACAATAATAACCGAATCTGCAGGGTCCACATCCTCCTGTGATTAGTACTGTATCCGCACCCATTTTGTGAGCCTGCAAAAAATTGCCCAGGTTAATTTTGAGCGGTAGGCAGGCTAATTCAGGAGCATGCTTGGTACCCATCTCAAGTGCCTTTTTATTGTTAAAAGGAGGAATTACGTATTGAGTTCCCAAATCGTCGAGCATAGCCTTCACGGGAATATATGTATTACCCATATGCGGAAATGTTAATTTCATTATTCTCCCTCCATCGTATCATATCTATGAATGCTTCAAGACGTGTATCAACTCCTGCTTCACCTGAGTGTTCATCAATGGTTACGTATATAAACGGTATGTCGGTATTCCGCCTAACCATCCTTTCCGACAGGTCACCAATAAACGAATCTATACCGCATCCAAAGGACATAAGGTATATTATACCTTTTATATCATTTCTTTCTATCATGTGCATTATAGATCCCAATGCTTTTCTCCCGAAGTTCCAGAAAACCTTTTTGTTTAGCTTTGCAGCATGATGATTGATTATCTCCTCGCTTATCATCTCCTGAGTGATAATATTGACTCCATTTGCTCTGAGCTTCTTAAACAGATTCATATTTATATAGCTATCATAAAGAGTGTATGGATGCCCAATTACTGCTATATTAATAATACCGCTGTCCTTCACAACAAATAAATTGCTGTTTCTATTCTTTTCATCCTCAGGCAAAATACCTTTTTGTATCTTATCATTGTAATCGTTAAACTTCTCCAATGCGGTATTATATGCTCTCCTTATAAGCATTTCATTATTGGTTATGAATCTGCCTATTTTAATGATACTGGCAAGTTCGCTATTCTTATCTTTTCTATAGTTTATTTCCACATCAATTATTTCGGGCAATCCCATTATGGTATTCTTAATCATATCGGGCAATCCGCCGAACTTAGGACATATATACTCACTTTTCGAAATACTGGTAAGCCTGGGAATAAACAAAAAATCCACCTTATCCTTGATGTCCAATACATGTCCGTGAAACAATTTAACCGGCACACAGGCTTCATCAACACATATTCTTACCCCATCATCGAGAATTTTCTTAGTCGTGTTCCGGGATGTAACAACCTCCGCTCCTAATTCTTCAAAGAATGTATTCCATAAAGGATACATTTGATAATAAAACAAACTTTTTGGTATACCTACTTTTATTGACATTAAGCATAACACCTCGGTAAATATTATTTACTTAATGGAATTTTTTATACATTAGGTATTTTCTATATTAATCCACCAATAGAATTTCCCGGACAAAAATAAAAAGGCTGTCCTATTTTTTATATAGAACAACCCTTAATAATTAATTGTTTTAAAATTTAATTAACATGCTATTTAATCTTACAGCAGTTATTTATTCTTACGCTTTGCCGTTGCATCCTAATACGTGAACGAGTTTATGCTTAACAACTTCTTTAATAGCAGCTCTAGCTGGTCCTAAGTACTGTCTTGGGTCAAAGTGTGCAGGATTTTCTGCAAAATACTTTCTGATTGTAGCTGTCATAGCAAGTCTTAAGTCTGAGTCTATGTTTATCTTACAAACAGCCATTGAAGCAGCCTTTCTGAGCATATCTTCAGGAACACCCTTTGCACCGGGCATTTCTCCACCGTATTTGTTTATTATTTCTACATATTCAGGCATAACTGATGATGCACCGTGTAAAACTATTGGGAATCCTGGAAGTCTCTTCTGTATTTCTTCAAGTATGTCGAATCTCAACTGAGGTTCACCTTTGAACTTGAACGCACCATGGCTTGTACCGATAGCAATCGCCAATGAATCAACTCCGGTTCTGCTAACAAATTCTTCAACCTGGTCAGGGTCTGTGAAAGCAGCATCTTTTTCAGAAACATTAACTGCATCTTCAATACCTGCTAATCTTCCTAATTCACCTTCAACAGTTACTCCCTTATCGTGAGCATAATCAACAACTTGCTTAGTCAATCTGATGTTTTCTTCAAATGAATGATGTGATCCATCTATCATAACTGATGTGAAACCGCCATCAATACATGACTTACAAAGTTCAAAAGTATCACCATGGTCCAAATGCAAAGCAATTGGAAGACCTGTTTCCTGGATTGCAGCTTCAACCAATTTAACAAGGTATGTATGGTTTGCATACTTTCTTGCTCCTGCCGATACCTGAAGTATCAATGGTGCATTTTCTTCCTTAGCAGCTTCTGTAATACCCTGGATTATTTCCATATTGTTAACATTGAACGCACCGATTGCATACCCGCCCTCATAGGCTTTTTTAAACATTTCCGTTGTTGTTACTAATGACATATCATCCACTCCTCATAATTTATTGTTAATATCACTACTTATTGTTAAGTTTTTGTCATATCAGATTTAATTTTAACAGATTTATCTTCAAAATCAAGGGTTTATTTAAAATTAACCATAAAAAAACATAATAAATTTGTTTGTGTATTATTTGACAAATATAGAATTGCTTTTTAATCTCTGTTATGCTATATTTTATTGTAACCGTGCAAATTAACTTATGGAATGACCTAAACATTACATTCCAATCAATTATATATACTTAAGGAGGTACTCATATGAGTGAATTGGTAGGTGCAGCTATATTCGGTCAGTCTGGCGGACCGACATCAGTTATAAACGCCAGTGCAGCAGGTGTTATTCAGGAAGCATTAAAACAATCATGCATAACTAAAGTTTACGGAGCAGCTCATGGAATAAAAGGAATTCTCGACGAAGTGTTTTATGATATGAGCCAGGAAGACCCTAAGGAATTGGATCTTTTAAGAACTACTCCATCTTCAGCTTTAGGTTCAGTACGTTATAAGCTTAAAAATGCGGATGAAGATGAAACTGATTACAAGAGACTTGTAGAAGTATTCAAAAAATACAATATCAGGTATTTCTTCTACAACGGCGGAAACGATTCAATGGATACTTGTAACAAGGTTAGCAAATACATGCAGAAGATTGGCTATGAATGCAGAGTTATGGGTGTTCCAAAGACAATAGACAATGACCTTTTCGGAACAGACCATTGCCCTGGCTATGGTAGTGCTGCAAAATATATTGCAACTTCAACTATGGAAGTTTATCACGATGCTAGAGTTTATGACACAGGTATGATTACAATTCTTGAAGTAATGGGAAGAAATGCAGGATGGTTAACAGCTTCAGCAGCCCTTGCAGCATACAAAGGAAACGGACCCGATCTTATATACTTGCCTGAAATTCCTTTCAGCATAGAAAAATTCTTAGAAGATACCAACAAAATATATAAAGAAACAGGAAAAGTTATTATAGCAGTTTCAGAAGGTTGTAAAGACGAAAAAGGTACTTATGTAGCTGAAATGGGGGCTAGTCTGGCAAAGGATTCCTTCGGACATGCTCAGTTAGGCGGTACAGCTTCCATCCTTGCTAATATTGTTAAAGAAAAAATCGCTAAGAAGGTTAGAGGAATCGAGTTCAGTCTATTGCAAAGAGCTGCAGCACACGTTGCTTCATTGACCGACGTTAACGAAGCATACCTTGCAGGTCAAATGGCTGTTAAATATGCTGTTGAAGGCAAGACTGACTATATGGTTGCTTTTGAAAGAGAAGCAGGACCGGTTTACAAGTGCAACATTAAGCTCTTGAACCTTACAGACGTTGCCAACACAGAAAAGAAGATTCCGAGAGAGTGGATAAACAAAGAAGGTAACGGATTAACCCAGGATTTCATAGATTATGCACTTCCATTAATTCAAGGAGAATCATGCCCTCCATTAGAAGATGGACTCCCAAGATTCGCAAAACTCAAGAAGGTTCTTGCAACAAAATAATATAAAGCATGATTAAATGCTGCTTTTTGTAAAATTAATATTAGAAGTAAAATATGATAAAACATATATAAGGGCTGTTACACTAAGAAAAAATTAATGTAACAGCCCTTATAATGATTTCCTCATAGCGTTGAAGCAAAGTGTTGCATAGCTTGATTTACTGCTTCAACATTCCCTATATGTCTCTATTATAGTTTGTATGTACTTTACAAATTATTCTGATTTTGTTCCGCATTTAGAACAGTAAACATCGTCTTTATCAATTTCATTACCGCATCCCGGACACTTTTTAAGATCTCTTATATCAATTATTTTGAGCTTTAATTCATCAATAGTTTTAATGCATTTCTCAATCTCTTCGCAGTTGTTCTTTACATCCGGGTCTATATCCTTTCCGTCCTTGTATTTATCAAATATAATATTGCCGATTTCCGCCATATATTCTTGAATCTTGCTTTCTTCCGATTTAATTGCCATATTGAGCTTTGTTATCTGCACCATATTTCCCGAAGCTTTAATAGCAACCTTTCCTGCATTGGTTATCTTCTTTCCTACATTATTAATCAATGACATAAAAATTACCACCTTTCATATTATTTTTTTACTAAACGCGTATTTAATATAGCGTCATTTCTTTGTATGTCTGTTCGAATTTCTGCGTCTTTTTATGTTTTTTCTTTTTGTTACGGAATAACCAAAATAACCCAACGACTTTTTTAGACTCCAGTACTCGCCATGAGAATAGCATATTAGTCCGGCTCTTTCAATACAAAGCTTTCCATCTTTATTTAACAGCTCTTCATCTACATTTACTGCAACTATTTCTGCTATAAACATATCATGGGACCCTAATTCCAATATCTGCTTGACTTCACATTCAATATTGATAGGACTTTCTTTTATAAGAGGTACATCTACCACAGAAGCTTTTAATGTATTCAACTTAAGATGTTGAAATTTATCCACATCCCTGCCTGATTTCACTCCACAAAAATCTGTGGCAAATGCAAGTGACTCTGTTGTAAGGTTTACCACAAACTGGCCTTTCTCTTTAATCAAACCATGTGAATACCTCTCCTTTCTTATTGAAATAGATAGCATGGGCGGATTGGAGTTTATTGTGCCGGCCCAAGCTACGGTTATAGCATTAGGTCTCCCCTGTTTGTCTGCACATGATACCAAGACAGCAGGTACGGGATTTAATATTGTCGACGGTTTCCATAATTGTTTTGCCATTTTCACTTCTCCATTTTATACTAAATTTACTGCTTAAGTACCCTGCCAGGTATTATAAAATATAGTCTGTTCAGGTTTCTTTCTGGTAGAATGCTTGGTCTCTTCTTTTGCATATCCCAATGGCGTAAATGCAAGTACTTTAATATCCTCGGGTATATTTAGTATTCCCTTAACAACTTTTTCATCAAACCACCCTACAATACATGTGGCCAGGCCTTCTGCATGAGCCGCTAAAACAAGGTTTTCCATAGCCAACGCACAATCAAATGAATAATACTCCATTCCGTTTTTAGCTCCCGATTCCCTCGGATTTGCACAAAGCACTATAACATAGGGTGCTTCAATACATGCTTGTGCAATAATCGGCTGGTTTGACGCCTTGCCTAAAAGATTTTTTTCAACCATTCTATCGACTATTATAAACTTCCAGCATTGCTTATTTCCCCAGGAAGGTGCCAAACATGCAGCATTAACAATTTTTTTAACTTTTTCAAGTTCTATTTTGTCACTCTTATAGGATCTTATGCTGACCCGGTTCTTTATTGCTTCATAAATATCCATAGAAAACCTCCATTATATTTAAAAGTATCTTATAAACTGTTCAAGTATTTTTTCTATAGGGACAAACGCTTATACAGATTCCGCAAACAGAGCCTCTTCCTATATGTTTAAAATTTTTACTCATATAGTTGGAACAAGCCCTCGCATCTACTATATCGCCGCGGTCCATTCCCATATGCCATTCATTGCCGGTTAATGCATAGGCCGGACATGCCTTTACACATCTGCTGCACTCACCGCATTGGCTTGACATAACATTGTTTGAATTCATAAGCTCAAAATCTGTCAATACAGTACCCAGTCTTACTGCAGGTCCATATTCCCTGTGTATAAAAAGACCATTCTTTCCAATCCATCCCAAACCTGATAGAACAGCTCCCGTCTTGTGAGGAAATATTCCGCTGTATGGTACTTCCGCATCGGGAATAGATTGTGATGCAGGTACTGTATATGCGTTATACCCTTTTTCCTGTAAAAATAACATAATTTTTAATGTCAGCTGATCAATAAAGAAATTAACAGCTCTATAATGGCTAAAATAGGTAAACGTCGGTTTATCATCAATTTCATCTATAATAGCATCGGATAATCTGATTCCTATAGTTATTGCATAGGGATACTTTTTAAGCTTAAGCCCTACCGCAGATGAAACATCCGAGAATCCTACAAAAGAGGCACCAAGGCCACGAATATAATTTTCCAATTCAATAGCTGTAATTTTAAACATCCTTTCTGTCCAACAAAATTGCTTGAAACTCTGCAACATTGTTTGTTTTCATTCATGCCTTAATACAAATGCAATAGATTTATCAATTTTAATATAGTATAATAATATAAATATTATGAATAATATTTATATTATGTAAAAGCAATAGATTAGGTATTGGCAAATTGCAGGTTAACGAAATGCCCATAAACTGTTTAATTAATTTATTAATATAATATCAAACAACATACGGAGGCATCAATGTATTTTGAAGAAAATCAAGAATTAGCAGAGAAAAAACTTATATTGCTTTATGTTATAGATAAAATAAACATACCGGTTAGTAATACGCAGATAACCAAAATAATTCTCGAAAACAGGTTTATGAATTACTTCTATTTTCAACAGTTTTTACTTGATCTATGCAAACAAAAACTTTTACAGTCTAAAAACACAGATGGAAAGGTTTATTATGAAATTACCGATAAGGGAAGGGAAACACTCAATTATTTTGTGAACCTCATCCCTTTAGGTGTAAAACACAGGATAGACGAAGCCTCATCAAGTATTCGAAAAAAGATTAAAAACGAAACATCCGTAATTTCTGATTTTTCACCTGAGAATGACAACCAGTTTGTAGTAACATGCAAGATAAACGAGGATGATTTTTCATTGATTAACTTAAATATAACTGTTGGAACTAAAAGTGATGCCCGCAAAATTTGCGATAACTTCCAAACATTTCCACAAGAAATATATTCGGAAATAATTGAAATACTTATGAAAAACAGAAACAATAAAGAGAGTTAAATTTTATGTAAATGTAAATATGTAATATTAGGGCATTTTAATTACCCTAATATATTATTTATTTAACATTTGCTTTTAATTATTTGGTATTGTTTAAACTTTAGAATTATTTTCTTCCGATTGGCTATAAAATGCATTCTTAATATCTGTACTTATATCAATTCCTTTTTCCTCAGCAACTTTTATCAAGTTGCCTAACTCATGCTTTAAAAATTCCAACCTGAGTTTGGCAATTTTATACTCACCATAATCGTCTATCCATTTGTTTAGAGAGTTTTCACAAGATTCGTAGGCTTTATATGCCTCTTCAATCTTGTCAACTAACTCAGAAGCATCAACTTCGCTGTCAAAATTCTGTTCCTTACAAGCTTCAAACAACTCTTCACTCATAGCAATTCTCCCATCTTACATTCTTTTCTGCAAAATTACCAATACTAAAACAAATAAATTGACAGTCATTACTTTAGTATTGGATTAACTTCTCTTTCTAAAACAAGCATTCAATAATTACTTTTCTAGAATAGTTTATGTCAAATCAATGTATATGGTTCTGGATATATTTACTATAATGCTTTATGTTGTTTTTCTTGTCGCTCTGCTCTATATAACGTTTATGGCAAGTCAATAACTTTATTTTTAGTTGATTCTTTATATAATACAAATTTTTTACCGATAACCTGCACAACATCTGCACCTGTAAGTCTTGCGGCCTCATTACATAATTCCCTGGTATCTTCAAGAGAATTTTTCAAAACCGATACTTTAACAAGCTCTCTTGCTTCTAGGGCTTCGTTAAACTGCACGATCATGTTGTCATTTAAACCTCCCTTTCCTATCTGAAAAATAGGTTCAATGTCATTTGCCAATGCCCTTAAAAAGCTTCTTTGTTTTCCCGTTAACATTCATTGCACTCCTTAACTAAATAAAATACGTTTCCTGCGGTTCGATTAAAAAAGGATAGAACTACATTCTATCCCCGCACAGTATTCATCTTACAACAAATTTACAAAAATAAGTAATTTATATATAAATATTTTACATCATGCAAATAGAACTTGTCCAGTCTCATATTAACATATTATGGTCCTATTTTTATAATTTAACGGTTCATGCCTTATCGTATATAATCAAATTCCCAATCATGAACCTTCACAGTATCGCCCTCTTTTATTCCAAGCCTCTCCAACTCATCAACGACACCTTTTTTCTTAATGGCTCTTTGAAAGTATTGCAATGATTCATAGTTTCCAAAATTGGTTGAGGCAACCAACTTTCTAATCCATTTACCTTCCACAATAAAAGTGTTGTTTTCTCTTCTAACCTCAAAAGGCTTTTCTTCCTCAGCGGTGTACACAACTTCCGTATCGGATTCCGATGTCAAAATACCGTCAGGTATTGTCTTGAGCATTTGTGCAGCAGCATACATAAGTTCTTTTACACCCTGGTTTGATGCAGCGGATATGGGGAAAACTTTATATCCCAACGGCTCTATTGCTTCGCGAAATCTTTTAAGATTTTCTTCCGCACCGGTAACATCCATTTTATTCGCTGCCACTATTTGAGGTCTTTCTGAAAGCTGTTGGTTATATTTCCGCAACTCTTCATTTATTATTCTGAAATCTTCAACAGGATCTCTATACTCGGAAGCAGAAATATCAACCAAATGTATAAGCAATTTGGTCCTTTCAACATGCTTCAAAAACTCATGCCCGAGTCCCGTTCCCTCATGAGCACCTTCTATGAGACCGGGTATATCTGCAATGACAAAGCTATCAATGTCAGGCAAGCTCACAACTCCTAAATTTGGCTCTATTGTAGTAAAATGATAGTCTGCAATCTTAGGTTTAGCCGCCGAAACCACAGACAAAAGGGTGGACTTTCCTACATTCGGAAATCCAAGTAATCCTACATCTGCCAAAAGCTTGAGCTCAAGCAAAACCCACTTTTCATCTCCCTGATCGCCTGCTTTTGCAAAACTGGGAATCTGCCTTGTAGGTGTTGCGAAATGTTGATTTCCTTTTCCTCCCTTACCGCCTTTAGCAATAACTGCAGTTTGCCCCGGCTTAGTGAGATCGGCAATAATCATGCCTGTCTCCTCATCCTTTACTATAGTACCCTGAGGTACCTTTACTATTAAATCCTGACCGCTTTTTCCGGTACAGTTTGCAGATCCTCCATCCTGACCCGCTTCTGCTTTATAATGTCTTTTGTATCTGAAATCAGCCAATGTTCTGCTGCCTTCATCCACAATAAATATAACATCTCCGCCTTTACCTCCGTCGCCACCATCCGGGCCTCCCGAAGGCTTATATTTTTCTCTGTGGAAAGATACTGCACCGTTTCCTCCGTCACCGGCTTTTACATATATTCGTGCACTGTCAATAAACATGGGTTCCAACTCCTTGTATTGATTACAATGAAATAGCAATCAATTTATTATTCCACAAAATATAATAAAAAAATCACAAAGTGATTTTATTATTGATACTTTAGTCCGGATACAAATAAATCCCGGATTATCCGGGATTTATCATCTTATGCTTTAACTATACTAACCTGCTTTTTATCTTTGTTAAGTCTTCCGAACTTAACCCTTCCATCTACCAGTGCATAGAGTGTATCATCGCTTCCAATTCCCACGTTTTCTCCTGGATAAATCTTAGTCCCTCTTTGCCTTACAAGAATGTTTCCTGCAAGTACAAACTGACCGTCTCCTCTTTTGACACCAAGCCTTTTAGATTCGCTGTCACGTCCGTTTCTGGAGCTTCCAACCCCTTTTTTATGAGCAAATAATTGCAAATTAACTCTAATCACATCTACACCTCCTCATCCGAAATCGATATATACCTTTTATAGTCAGGTGTTTCTACCAGTTGCTTAAATCCTACTACCATAGTATCAAGGATAACCTTAACGGTTTGCATCTTATCCGGATCAATATCCAAAGGCAACACACACCTCATGTATCCATCTCTCTCAACAAATTCACCGGTGCCTTTATCATAAAGCTTGATACCAGCCAACTCATCTAAAGCATTCACTCCCATATAAGCAATGACTGATACAGCTGCACATACAATATCCCGTCCGTATTCATCCGAGCCTGCATGGCCTCTAACCTCGTATTCCCGGACAATCCCGCTTTTATCCCTAATTATATGAATTTGTATCATATAAAATCCTTTTTAGAACCTCAACCTATTAGGCATTGATCTTTTCAATCTGAACCTTTGTATATGGTTGTCTATGTCCTTGTTTCCTCCTATAACCTTTTTTAGGCTTATATTTGAAAACGATAATCTTCTTATCTTTTCCGTGTGATAAAACCTTACCACTTACAGTTGCATTAGCAACTAACGGACTGCCAAAGCTTATGCTTCCTTCTTTAGATACAGCAAGAACCTTATCAAAGGTAATTTCTGCTCCTTCATCTGCAGCAAGCTTTTCAATGAAAAGAACATCACCTTCTTGAACCTTGTACTGTTTTCCTCCAGTTTCAATAACAGCGTACATCGGAACACCTCCTTATTCCAAAACTCGCCGACCTAGGCAGCAATTTCCAAAATTGCATTTAATGCCATTGTCGAGCGGCCACCAAAATATATTATCACACCAATGAATTGATGTCAATCTCTTTTATCTTTATCTCCTCGTGTTTAACTTCATTCGATTCCTTTACAACAATCCTTTTATTGAATGTCTTCTCCATCATTGAAAGTCTTTGCCCGTCTGCACCTGTAAGGATAACTGCAACCGAAGGATGAACTTCAACCTGTATTGCATTTGCTATAGTCTGAGTAAAGTATCTGTTTATTTCTTTCTCAACATTTCTGGCAATGGACTCAGGTGACAATATCTTTCCAATACCGTCACAGTAAGGACAGTCGGAAAGCATAACCGAAGAAAGCCCTTGCCTTATCTTCTTTCTTGTCATTTCTATAAGGCCTAACCCCGTCATCCCAACAACAGTAGTCTTTGTACGGTCTCTTTTCAATGCCTGCTTCAATGTATCAAGAACCTGCTGCTGATGCTGCGGCTCCCTCATATCAATGAAGTCAATGATTATGATACCTCCAATATCTCTTAGCCTTAACTGCTTTGCTATCTCCTTTGCCGCTTCAAGATTGGTCTTTAAGACTGTATCTTCCAAATTGCTTCCGCCAACATATTTACCTGTATTAACATCTATAACCGTCAGTGCTTCTGTCTGATCTAAAACCAGATAGCCACCGCATTTGAGCCATATCTTTCTCGCAAGTGCTTTAGATATCTTCGGCTCTATCTGATAATACTCAAATAAATCTATACTCTTGCTAAAATATTCAACACGAAGCTTAAGTGCAGGAGAAGCCATTTCAACAAGCTCTAAAACCTTTGAATACTCTTGCCTGTCATTAATTACAAATTTGTCCACATTCCATGTAAACAAATCCCTTACAGCCCTGTAAATAAGGCTTATATCTTTATGAATGCACCTTGGAGCAGGCCCACTTCTTTCCTTTTGCTTTATTTTTTCCCATAACTTAATAAGAAAGTTCAGATCACTTGTCAAATCTTCGGTGCTTTTGCTCTCATATGCCGTCCTTACAATAAGTCCCATTCCTTTAGGCTTGATTTTTTCCGCCATTTTCTTAAGCCTGTTGCGCTCTTCCTCATTCTCAATCCTTCTGGAAATACCTATGTAATCGGCATTAGGCAGCAAAACCAGCTGTCTTCCAGGCAAAGTTATGTGTGTAGTTACTCTTGGCCCCTTTGTTCCAATGGGCTCCTTTGTCACCTGGACAGTAATTTCCTGACCTGGCCTTAAAAGCTCATCAATATTATATCCCCTTAATTCATGATAAACATCGTCATCTTCTTCATTAAATTCCTTTTGTGAAACTGCGTCCCCTACATATAAAAATGCATTTTTTTCATATCCAATATCTATAAAAGCGGCTTGCATACCCGGTAAAACACTGCTTACCTTTCCCCTGTAAATGTTTCCTACAAGCCTTTCCTGGTTAGGTCGCTCAATGTATATCTCTACAAGCTCCTTATCTTCCAATACTGCTACTCGGTTTTCTTCAAGTCCGATATCTACTATAATTTCGTTAACCACATTTCAACCTCCTTAAGCTTCAAGACAAGGCATCTTGACTCATAGGATCTAGTATCCTGCTTTCTCTCTCAATATAAAGCCCTGTTCTATGAACTTTTACAAGATTTAACTCCATATCCGACAACAAATTAAAAGCTGAAATCAATAATTCCGGTTTTAAATTAGACTTGCTTCCGGCACTCAGTTTTGCAGTAATACAGAATAAATTTTTTACATTGTAGCTTAAAAAACCTGGTTCATATTTATAAAGCCCCTTAATGTAATTATACATAAAGGGATTAATAATCAAATTCTCATTCTTTATATCACCAGCATCAGAACTATTATCCAAATCATCCGTCATAATAGCTTTAATGCTTTGAATCATTGGCCTAATATCCACTTCCTTTTTACTCTTCTTACTTTCCTTGCTTACAAATATTTGTTCTCTTGACATTATATTACTAATAACAGCATTTATTTGATCAATATCATATTTTTTATCGCTAGATACAAGAAGTATATAATCAGCAACAGCAATAGTAGCCATAATATTTGTTTTTGTGTTTTTCTCCATGGCATCGACTATCTTTAATCCTTCAGGCAGATTGCTGTTAAATTGCTTTAAAAACTCATGAGGCTCCATGGAAGACGAAAGCTCAAAATCCGCATACTCACTTTCACTTGTAACACCAACAGATAGAGGCAATCCAAACACCATATTAGGATGAGGGTTAAAGCCCTGAGAATATGATATGGGAAGATTTGACCTTCTTGCTGCCCGTTCAAAAAGCTTCATCATGTCCAGATGCGATATATATTTAACCTCTTCCCCACGTATAAATTTAACCCTTATACTATTCAATACAGACTCCTCCCTCAAAAAAAGCAGCCCCGCAGCCGGAACATCCCATCCTGCAATTTGGTGTCAACTCCCCGGCTTTTGCCTTTTCCATCTCTTTAATGAAAAAGTCTTTTGATACTCCAATATCTATATGGTCCCATGGCAGTATCTCATCATAGCTTCTTTTCCTGTTTGCATAAAAATGTACATCTACATCACTTTCAGAAAAAGCTTCCATCCATGCATCGTACTTAAAGTGCTCACCCCAAGCATCGAATTTGCATCCCTTTTGCCATGCCTTTAATAAGACATTGCATAAGCGTCTGTCGCCTCTGGCAAAAACCGCCTCCAAAAGGCTTAGTTTTGAGTCGTGCCAATTATAGCTTATATATTTATTTTTTATTTTACTTTTTAATACCTTTTGTTTCTCCGTATATTCTTCTATGGATTCCTGAGGCTCCCACTGAAACGGTGTAAAAGGCTTAGGAACAAAGAAAGAAGTACTGATGGTAACATTAAGCCCTTTTCCCCTTTTTTCCTTCGGAACGCTCATATATGCGTCCACAACCTTGTTTCCAAGGTCAGCAATACCCTCTACATCTTCCATAGTTTCTGTAGGCAATCCCATCATAAAATAGAGCTTGACTCCACTCCATCCACCGCTGAACGCCAAAGTAGCTGATTTTATAAGGTCTTCCTCAGTAACTCCCTTATTTATTACATCTCTAAGCCTCTGCGTCCCTGCCTCCGGTGCAAAAGTAAGTCCGCTTTTTCTCACCTTCTGTGCTTTCTCCATCAAATCAAGAGAAAACGAGTCAATTCTAAGGGATGGTAGTGAAAGATTAACCTTTCTTTTTTCCATCTCCTCAATAAGCTTATCCGTTAAGTTCGGCAAATCGGTATAATCGCTTGTACTTAACGAAGTAAGGGATATCTCATTATATCCGGAACTATCTATTAATTTTTTTGCAATGTCTGACAGTTTTTCGGCACTTCTTTCCCTGACAGGCCTGTATATAAAACCTGCCTGACAGAATCTGCATCCTCTTATGCATCCCCTAAAAATCTCCAACATAACTCTGTCATGAACTATGTCGGTAAAAGGAACAACAATCTCCTCCGGGAAAAATGTATTATCCAGATCCTTTACAATTCTTTTCTTTATGACCTTGGGATAATCCTTTTTCCTTGGTATAAACTCTTCAATTGTTCCGTCTTTCTTATATTTTATATCATAAAATGAAGGTACATATACACCTTCTATTTTAGAAATTCTATCTAAAAAATCTTCTCTTGAAGCATTTTGGTCTTTCCACAAAGAATATGCATCAAGTATATCATTTAATACCTCTTCACCCTCGCCCAATACAAAGAAGTCTATAAAATCGGCTAAAGGCTCAGGGTTGTATGCACATGGCCCTCCTGCACACACAAATGGATGTTCATTTGTCCTGTCACTGCTTAAGACAGGTATACCCGAAAGATCGAGTACATTTAGTATATTGGTATAGCACATCTCATATTGTAATGTAAAACCCAATATATCAAAGTCTTTAACAGGACTTTTTGTTTCCAATGTGAATAAAGGAATATTCTTTTCCCTCATTTTAGCTTCCATGTCAACCCAGGGAGCAAATACCCTTTCACAATATGCATCATCTCTTTTATTAATAAGATGATACAATATTTTCATTCCTAAATGAGACATCCCTACCTCGTAAACATCCGGAAAGCAAAATGCAAATCGTATCTTTATATCGGAAATATCTTTTTTTACACTGTTCCATTCATTGCCCGTATATCTTGAAGGCTTTTCAACACTTAATAATATTTCATCACTTATTTTATTTATCATATTTATATTCTCCCATTACTTATAATACCCAATATAATGATTTTTAGCAACATAAACTTGTTTCTAGGCAAGCAATGGCATATATTTCAGTCATTTTATTCATATTATGTAAAATAGTGTAATGCAAAATCGAATACAAATCACCTTTACCAGCAAACCTTTGTATATATCGTCATACAATTCATTTCCACAGGAATATGGAAGTAATTTTTTATACGGAATATTTTTTGCCGTAAATTACTGCAAGCCTTATTGCCTCCTCCATACTGACAGAACTTGCTATGCCCTTACCTGCAATATCGAATGCAGTTCCATGGTCAACAGATGTTCGTAAAAATGGAAGTCCGATTGTCAATGAGATTGTCCTCTCAAAATCAACCATTTTTGTAGCAATATGTCCCTGGTCATGATAAAGGGATAAAACAGCATCATACTTACCTTTTAATGCCAAATAATAAACCGAGTCTGCGGCTACAGGCCCTTCCACATCCATACCCTTACCTCTTAAATACTCTACAGCAGGCTCTATTTCTCTAACCTCCTCGTCTCCGAAAAGACCGTGTTCACCGCTGTGAGGATTGAGCCCTGCAATGGCTATCTTTTTTCTTTCTACACCCAGTACTTTTAAGGCATTATAAAGTTTCATAACATAATCTATTATATTTTCTTTTTTAACAAAATCACAAGCTTTTTTCAACGAGACATGTCTTGAAAGAAAAAATACTCTAAGATTCCCGACCTGAAACATGGTAAGGGGATCACTGGTTCCCGTAAGACCTGCTAACATTTCTGTGTGTCCTATAAAATCAATATTTGCTGCTTTTATTGCTTCCTTGTTTATCGGTGCTGTAGCAATAGCCGTTATATGACCTGACTTGGCAAGCTGTACAGATTTTTCTATTGCTTTATATGCAGCCACACCGGCACTGTGTGAGACCTTACCGAACTCAATACCGCTTATATCAATCCCTCCAATGTCAACGACATCCACGGTACCGAAGCAATAAATCCCTTTATCTGCATCAGACACTACATTGATGTTGAGCCCTGAATTAACAATTTCATCAGCTTTATTAAAAATTTCTGCATTTCCTATTACCAAGGGCTTACATATATCATACAACTCACTGTTTTTCATCGCTTTTAAAATTATCTCAGGCCCTATTCCCGCAGGGTCACCCATTGTAATGCCAATAACCGGTCTATTCATATAAATTCTCCTTCCAAAACTTCTCTCTATTTAATTATTAGCAATTTATATAATAATTGCAATATTTTATTTTTCAATATAAAAATGTTCTTGAGATTTTTAATTAAATAATTTATAATAGATAATGTTGTTGATAAAAATCTCGTTAAATCGGGGTGTGGCTCAGGTGGTAGAGCGCTTGGTTCGGGACCAAGAAGCCGGAGGTTCAAGTCCTCTCACTCCGACTATACCAAAAAAGCGGCTTTCAGAAAAAGAAAACCGCTAATTTTATGTCCAAATTAGATTTTAGAAAAATTCAATGTGTATCGCTTTTACCCAATAAAATTTTGATTTAATACATATTCAATATGCTCATTTATCGGTATGGCAAACCCTTCTTCCCACGCCTTTTGAAATGCTTCTTCACTAAGCGTGGACTTTACTTTTTCCAAACGACTTTCATAGTCCTTCATATCATCTTCAGCAATAATATTATATAAATCATCCTTATACTTTCCTGTCATGCCAAAAAGCTTTGCTGCAGTAATACTGTCTTTCAATTCTGCAATGCTGCCTGCCAAACCGCCAATACTCAAAAACACAAATATATTATTGGTCAACTTAAACTTATTAAACAAATCAATACTTTCTAAAAACAGCTTGTAAGCCTCATTATAACTCTCAAGTTTCATTTCTATTTCTGCTATGTTTCTTAATATCCATACTTTACCGCCTTGATATCCTATCTTGTCTAAAATTTCCATGCTTTCATTATATAGTCTTTTTGCTTCATCAAAGTTCCCTTTAAACCTCTCAACTTCTCCTAAATCCTTTATGGAAAAAGCAGTCATATACTGATAGCCTACTTCTCTGCTTATTTCGATATTTTTAATATAATACTCCTTTGCCAAATCATATTGACGCTGAGATCTGGCCAGCTCAGCCAAACTTATGAGGGAATCCATCAAGCCGGCCTTGTTATCATTTTTCTGACATATCTCACAATGTTCCAAAAACAGTTCTTCCGACTTCTTAAAATCACCTTTTGATCTTGCAACCTGCCCCATCTTATGCATAGCTCTTCCCATGCCTATTTCATCTTGGATTTCCTTATATATTTGATATGCTTCTTTTGAAAATTTATCGGATTTGCTATATTCGCCGGAATAATAATAAACATTTGCAAGTTCAATCAACACCTGAGCAATTCCGGCTTTATCGCCTATTTCTCTGAAAATGCCAAGACTTATATTCCATAAATAACGTTGCATCATTTCATCATTAACACCGTATAGCATCAATCCAATACTATAAATAATACTTGCTTCTTCATATTTATCGCTGTACTCAATTGCCAGCTCCAAGCCTTCGTTCAAAGCTTTCTCAGCACCTGCTCTATCACCGGATAACAGCAAAACCCTTCCGGCCCATCTTAAAACCTTCACAAGATTTGAAGTATTATGGCTGCTTTTATACCTCTTTAAAACCCCCTCGATACATGTTTTTCCTTCGTTGAGCCTTCCACGTATCTCCCAGAACGGACCTAGTGCTCCGGCCATCCTAATTTCCGTATCAATATCCTTTTTTAGCATTGAAATTCCCATAGCCGCAAATATATTCAAATATGTCCGCTCTATCTTTCGCAGCCATAAGTATTGATTCGGACCGCTATATTCCTTCTCTATACTATATACATTTTCGCCGTCGATACCTAAGACCACTCTGCTAGTGACTATTAAATCTAAAGCAGCTCTTCAACCAGGTAAGCCACATTTATTAGCTGTTCAAAGTTGTCAAGTATAATGAGTGTTTGTTTACCTTTTAAAAACTCCTTAATTGAGTCTATTGTGTCTACGCCGGGTTTTTCTATCACCTTCAGCACTTTTGCTATCTCTGTAAGAAGCAAATCAGCTCTAAAAATAGATGATAAATTTACAAAATAAACTCCGCCCTCATAATTGGTAAGCTCAGAGTGTGCTATTTGTATTGCAAGCCTCGACTTTCCAATCCCTCCAGGCCCTAATAATGTAATAAGCCTCTTTGTTTTGAGCATATTTCTTATCTCATCTAATTCATCACTTCTGCCAACAAACTCATTAACCTCAGCAGGTATATTGTTAGGCGGAATTCTAACACCTAGAAAAGAATTGTTATCGTCTATATTTCTGTATGAATCATCTAAAATCCACTCATGCTGACCTTTACTGATTAATGTTTTGTTTTCAATGAGATATTCAACCAGCTTTATTATTTTTTTGGGAAAGCCTTGTGTTTTGTTATAAACCCAGTTTAAAAACTCCTCTGTTGGCTCCCATAAAAGGATATTCCTTATAAATATTCTTGTTCCCTCAAAAGAAATAGCATTAAGATTGACAATGTCAAAAAGAGGTATATCAAAATTTACAAAATTCACATAACTGTTGACATCTGATGTATATACTATTCCAATAATCATATTACTGCTTTTACTAAGAAGTAAATACCTTAAAAGATTAAGAGTTGCATGATCCAAATATACCAAATCATCAACTAATATTAAAATTCCTTCCTTTTTTTCTGCCGAAACATATTCCTTTAATGACCTTTCTATCCCTACTGTTCCGGAAGTTTTGTCAAAGAAACCTGCCTTGTCGCATTCCAATAAAACACCATATGCTTTAGCTTTAAGCTCCCTGGCTGCATTAAGTGTTATAACTTCAAAGTTTTGTAAAGCTGCTATTTCATCTATTTTTTTAATAAATCCTGTTCTTCCTGAACCTATTGGTCCAATTATACTCAATACTCCACGTTCTTCTTCTATCAGTTTGCTTAAAAACATCCTTACCTTTCGAATCTGATCATCTCTTTCAATAAACCGTGAGATCCCTTTATACAATAACACTTCTTTTGCGGTGTTGTTCATATTGCTTACTACCTGCCCACGTCCTCTATGCTTTGCTTCATAGCACAAATCATCTGCTATTTTTATTATTTCATCAGGACTCACACCGTCTTCCGGATATGTTGCTATACCAATACTTAAAGAAATATTAACATTACAATCTTCTTTTATTTTTATATTTTTTACATTAAGCAGCATCTTCTCAGCTGCAATTAAAGCATCTTTTTTATTGGTATTTGTAAGCATAACAACAAATTCATCTCCACCATATCTAAACAGCAGATCGGTTTTGCTTATGGATTCTTCTATGCTTTGAACAACTTTAACAAGAACAATGTCCCCAATGGCATGTCCATATACATCATTTATATTTTTAAAATAATCCACATCAATAAAGCATAACGAAAGTGACAAGCCACACTTTTCAGCCCACTCCATCTCCCTTACAAGCCTTTCATTCATAAGCCTCCTGCTAAACGCACCTGTAAGAGAATCTTTTATATCAGAACTACTAAACTTAGCATCAGGGGTAATAGTTTTCATACATGTCCACCTATACTTCCATCGAATACTTTAATACATTTTCCAACTCCATTGTATAACCTTTGTCATATGCTTTCTTGAAACTGTCTTCATTCATTTTTGATTCAATATATAAAAATCGTCTATCAAATTCGGCAATATCGTTCTTTGAAATAATATTCCTAACTTTTTCAGCCAACTTCTTTGCCGCTCCAATCAATGCTGCAGCTTTTTCGAAATTGCCCGCTTCCGTTTCAATCTCGGCCAAGCCTCCAAATACAAGCATTAAATAAACCAGTGATCTTTGTTTTGTTTCTATACTAATTTCAATGCTTTTAATAAAATATGCCTTTGCTTCGGCCAAATCACCATCTAGCATTTTCAACTCTGCAATATTTCTATAAACCCATATTATATTTCCGTTATGATTTATTTCTTTCAAAACTTTAAGACTATTATCGTAAAAATCCCTTGAGAGATTGTAATCGCCCTTATAACGGTATATTTCCCCAAGATCATTCATAATTCTTGCCATAATCTCTTTATAACCTATGCTTTCACATAAGCTCAGATTCTTATAGTAATATTGGAGTGCCAAATCATATTCACCCTGTGCACGCATAATCTCTGCAAGGCTTATAAGTGATTCTGCGATACCTATCTTATCATCAAGTTCTTCATGTATTTCCAGAGCATCTTTAAAAAGACTGGCTGCATCTTCATAATTACCTTTTGACCTTTCAGCATATCCCAATCTAAGAAGTGCCCAACTCATGCATCTTTTGTTTCCAGTCTCTTTACTCAATTTTAAACTCTCATTTGAATACTCATATAACATGTCATATTTCCCAATATAAAAATCCATCATACTTAAATCACTTAGAACAACCGCCACACCTGCTTTATCATTTATCTTTCTATACAATTTCAAGCTGTTTAACAACATTTTTTCCTGTTCTTCAACATTTCCGGCAAGGTTATAGATATAAGAAAGGCTATGCAGGATAGACGCTTCTGTCTGCAATTCTTCCAATTCTCTGCATATATCAAGTGCCTCCTCAAAAATTATCCTTGCTTTCTGATTTTCGCCATGCAACATCAACATTTTCCCATACCAATGATATACTTTTGCAAAGGTTCCTGTTTTATACTTCCCTCTATATTTATAAATAATTTCTTCAAGTAAATTCTTCCCTTCAAACCAAAAACCTCTTGTCTCCCAAAATAATCCCATTGCAGCGGCAATTCTTAATTCCATATCGGCATTTTTAACTTTCTGTGACCATTCTATAGCCATACGAATATTATGGTAGGCTTTTTCTATCCTGTTAAGCCATTCTCTCATCATATGCCCGTTAAGTTTTTCGTTAGCTTCCTCAATAAGCATAAGATAGTACTCTGCATGACGTTTAGCACAGCTGTCATACTCACCGCTATTGTTGAGGTTATTAAGTGCATATTCTCTGATTGTTACGATCATATCCAAATAGATATCTTCATTTTTGGCATTATTGAAGCTAATTCTAACTAAGCATTTATTTATCAGCATTCTGATACCGGCATTTATATCAAGGTCATCCAATCCTTCGCTTACTACCGTTTCAGCAGCCTTTTTAGTAAAGCTGCCTGCAAATATTCCCAGTCTGTTGAATAATTTCTTTTCTGCTTGACTGAGCATATTATAGCTCCACTCAATTACATTTTTAAGTGTCTGCTGCCTTTCAGGCACTACCGCCATTTCTTTCCAGGTCCATTTCAACCTCTCTCTGTTTTTAATAAGCATTTCTTCAATACTCAAATCTGTTATATTTGATGCAGCAAGCTCTATTGCCAGAGGTATGCCATCAAGGCTTTCACAAAGTTCTATTACAAGTGGAATATTTTTCTCAGTCAGAATAAAATCAGGTTTGACAGCCTGAGCTCTTGTTACAAAAAGAACAACTGCAGGATGTATAAACTCTTCCATGGAATTGCTATTTTCCGTCTTTTCTATATCCATAAACGGAATATTATATATGTATTCACCTGATATTCTCATAGCTTCTCTGCTTGTAACAACTATAGTCAATAGGGGTGCAGCCGCCAAAAGCTCCGATACAATTGAAGCTGCGTTTACAACCTGTTCAAAATTATCCAGAATAATCAAGCAGTGTTTTTCATGTAAATATTCTTTTAATGTTTCAAATATAAGCTGTCCTGGAGTTTCTTTAATATTAAGTTCAGCAGTAATGGCTGATATAACCATATCCGGTTGATTGATTGATGCTAAAGGAACAAAATATGCTCCGTCCTTATAATCATTGAGTCTTTCCTGTACAACTTGAATAGCAAGTCTAGTCTTTCCTATTCCACCGGTTCCAAGTATTGTTACAAGCCTGTTTTTATCCAACAGTTTATTTAATTCTTGTATTTCTTTCTCACGCCCAACAAACTCCGTTATATTCTTAGGAAGATTATTAGACGGCATTTGGGACTTTACACCAAGTTTTTTACTCAGGTAAACATTTTTATATCTCTCATCAACAATAAATTCATTGTTTTTATTAAGTTGAAATAAGCCCTGGCCATACAGGTATGATAGCCCGGCAAAAATATGCTTCGGAAGCCCATCTGTCTGGTTATTGAGCCATATTGAAAACTCTTCAGGCACCTCACATTTAAATATGTTCTTTAAGAGTTTAAATGTACCCGCCAATGTTAACGGTTTTATTTCATAAATCTCATATAACGATACCTTGAGGTTTTCAAAATTCCTTAAATCCTCTTTTTCATTGCTGTAAACAAGTCCTACTGATTCAAGCTTGCCATATATCATCATATATCTTATGAAATTAATAGTGGCATAATCTGTATATTTAAGATTGTCAACAATAAAAACAACTCCTTTCTTATTGTTGGCATTAACCAGGTTCATTAATATGTTCTCCATATAATCTATTGAAATTTGATCATTAATCCACTCAATTTCATTTAAATTCTTTATAACTCCATATGGCTGTGAGTTCAATTCTTCATTTGACGACAGCTTAATTGTTAATAAGCTCTCTTTTTCTGCCAGAGATAAAGCACGATCCAATAAAGCTGTTCGTCCTGCTCCGGAAGAACCCAAAACACCAAATATTCCTCGTCCCAAAGAAATCAGGCTTTCTATAAAGCTTTCCAATGAACTTATTACATGTTCCCTTTCTATAAGCAAATCGCCATTGGAAAAATTAATACAATTGCTTCCTAATTGAGATTCACTTACAATACACCCTCTTCCATTACGCTTTGCTTCATAGCATCTGTTGTCTGCCACACTTAAAAGAGTTTCAACAGACATTGCATCCTCAGGAAAAGAAGCTAATCCCATACTTAATGATAAAGTGATCTTAGGCTCTCCATCTATAGGTTCTGACTTAAATATATCATGTATTTTTGATAATAATGATAATGCCCCTTCTTTTGGAGTATTAGGAAAAATCAGTACAAATTCATCTCCTCCATATCTAAAGAGCATATCAGATTTTCCAGTAACAGTCTCAATTTTTTTAACCAAACTTATTAGGACTTCATCGCCTCTTTTATGTCCATATGCATCATTTATGCTCTTAAAATAATCAAGATCAATAAAACATACCGACAGAGGCAAATCACAACACTTTGCCCAATCAAATTCCTGCTGAAGTCTTTCATCAAGCATTGTCCGCGTATATGCTCCTGTAAGTGAATCGAATATTTCCTTATTATTATTTTCAATCCCCAACAAATTCAAATCATCCATAAACATTCTCCTGTAAATCTTATAATTAATGTTAAAATGATTGAACTATTACTTAGGATTCTTATTGATTTTTATTGATTCTTATTTCACTTGTGTATGCATTATCCTTAAATGTATATCGGAATTTTTTCTAATTTTTATAACATACAAATCAACATCGATTTATGCTTGACAAGGCAAATAGCTTGTATTTCAATGTAATTTAATCTATACATCATATTAATTTCGTTAAACCCATTGAAAATCTTTATAAAAAGTAGTAAAATATAATTGTAAGAGATTTATGTAATTAATTTAATAGTGAACATACTGATAAGGACAAACCTATCGAAAGATAGGGACGTAAAGCCCATGGGTCTAAGGTTTATACTATGATAGCCGGGTTGCCAAAGGTGTTAGGTTAGCTTTCTTTTATAAGCTTATACCAGCTCTGTTTGGCAAGTCAATCAGAGCTTTTTTGTTTACTTTTATTAATTACGTAAAACCCTTTCGAAAATGGCAAACCTTTCGAAAGAAAGGGACGCAAAGCTACAGGTCTACTGTTAATGACAATTTTAGTAAAGTCTTTTGATTTTATTAAAATTGCATTCCAGAAATTTCATAGGATTATCTTTCGGGCAGTAATTCTATTATTAAAAGCAATAAATGCTTTTAATTCCTAATTTTCAACTATGGCCAATACATCTTTATTCTCTTCTAAAATGGAAGTACTCTCTTTTGTAATCCTTGAAAATTACTGGACATAACTATGACGGCTGAGTAACCGAAAAAGGGGGATTTAGTATGAATCGATTTTTTAAGTTCTTTTTGATTTTAACCATCACTTCTGTATTTTCATTTGCACCATTTCAGATATCAAATGCGAATGAACCAATTTTGATTTCCGAAAACGGAGTATCTCTAATTAAAGCTCCTTCTACGGCCGATGGAAAAATAAATATTTCCGGCCAAACAACCAACAAAAAGATAAAAGCATTAATAATAAAGGATAATTATCAGGAATGGTTTGATATTGACCTGATAAACGGAAAATTCAATAAAGACATATGGCTCACTGAAGGAAAGGGCCAATATGAAGTCAATATAATGGTTAATTTGGAAGATAGAAAATACACCTACGGTCCGAGATTATACGTTGAAAATGTCACAGATGTCAATCGTTTCCTTGTTCCTACTAAAGATATAGATAGCAATGATCCCGAAATCTCCGACCTTGCAAAACGTCTTACTCGTCTCTCCAAAACCGACCGTGACAAAGCGAGAAATATATATAACTGGATTACCAGAAACATAAAGTATGACTATACCAAATATCGAAATCAGCTGGCCAATGATTATTCAGATGTCTATGGTGCAATAAATACATTCAAAACCAAAAAAGGCGTTTGCTATGACTTTTCAACTCTGTTTGCTGCCATGTCCAGATCTATCGGTTTGGAAACAAAGGTTATACGCGGCAACTATGTATCGGGTAAACGTCAGGAATATCATGCATGGAATGAAATATATCTAAAAGATGAAGGCAAGTGGATAAAATTAGATTCAACATTTGGATATGCTTTAAACAAAGACTATTTTGATAATCCGGATTTTGATGATGATCATGTAAAAATTGATGAATTATAAATTTACTTGCTAAATCTTGTATGACATAAATGAAGCCGGTTGCATGGAGGTGGTAAATTTTTCGCAACCGGCTTTTAATTTTGCTTTTAATTACCCTTTCAAAAGACCCTTCTCTGCAAAACTGATATACTTTTCCCCTGCAACAATAATGTGATCTACAACATGTATTGATATTGCTTCTAAAGCAATTCTAATCCTTTCAGTCACCTCAATGTCTGCACGTGAAGGTTTCATACTGCCTCCGGGATGGTTGTGGGCGAGAATAACGCTATTTGCCTGATGCCTTAGTGCCGTTTCAACAATAAGTCTGGGATATACAGGTGATTCGTTTATTGTCCCTTCTTGTATCAATGCTGAATAATTGACTCTGTTTTGGCTGTCTAAGCAAATAAGATAAAAGACTTCATATGTTCTTCCCATAAACAATGATACGGCAAACTGCCCGGCCTTTACAGAGCTGTCCAATACAGGCTTATCCCCCCATTTATCGTTAATATATCTTCTGGAAATGGAAGGGATCAACGAAAGAAGAAAAGCGGAATTTTCCCCTATTCCCTCCGTATTGCAGAGATCTTTTATATCTGCCTCAAAAACGCCTGATAACGAACCGAACTTTTTTAAAAGCCTGTGTGCTATTTCATTTGTATCTCTTCTCGGTATTGAATAAAAAAGAAGCAGCTCCAATACCTGATGAGGTTCAAAACCATCGAGCCCGTCTTTAATAAATCTTTCCCTCAGTCTTTTTCTATGGCCTTCATGCATATTATCACCTGTAAAATGACTTAATATATTACATGCGGTATTAATATAATACTATTTCGGCAATAATTTCTATTTTCTGAATATAAAATGATATTAAATGTTTATATCATTCAATAGTTATTTTTGAATTTAAAGGCACTATTTGAATCCATGTAAGGCCAGGGTTCAACACAATGGTTTTGCCGGCTTCATCGGTATAACTGGTCTGGGCAGATCTTGAATTTTTTGACCATTTGATTTTGATTGCATTACCGCATGTTATGTACCATCCATCACCGCTTCCTACATTCTTAAGGTCCTGTCTTCCTTTATCGTCATCCTTTATTCCGTAGTTGGCTACGTACTGGACGATTATGTTCTTAACTTCCAACTGTTTTTCGCTTACCCTTTCCATATGGGGTTTTCCGTTACGAGACTTCATATACACTTGATTTAATGCATCAAATTCAAATGTATTAAATATTCTTGAATTGTATCTAACCGTTACATTATCTGCTTTTCTATCCGTATTTAATTTTTCATCTTCTTGATTGTAGCTAAAGAGCAATTTTTTATCGGTGGACTCCTTGTACTTTGCCTTTTTTACAAAATTCACTACTTTTTCCATTGATGTATATGAATCCTGCCAATTCCCTTTATCCTTTGTCAAATCCCAGAAAACTTCTCCTCCATATCCCACACCGTTTATATTGTTGATTTTGAATTTTGAAATATCACTCATGGCCATAGGGCTCCAGCCGAAGTGCACATATATTGCATCATGCTCCATGACATAATCAAGGTAATAATGTCTTGAGCTTCTTACAGGACCGATCATGGTGGGATTGGTGCCCCAGAACACCGGCATCAATCTGGTTTCACCGCCCTCCACAGTAATCTCATAAATCAGTTGTGCCTTGTTTAAGCCACCTTGGGGTAATACTTTTTCGCCCTGATTGTCAATCATTACCGCTACCGGCCTTTCGCCTTCCTTTGGAAAAACAAAATCACTTATTTTTTTAGTAGGTGTCGGTTCAATTATTGGAGTATTTGTGTAAGTAGGAGTAAATTGTGTCGGTAAATTGGTAGGCTTTAAATCCTTATTCTCTCCGTCACATGCTGTTATGCTTGCTATAGCTATCAGAAGGCTAATTGATATAATAATTTTTCTAAGCATTAACTTCCCTCCAAAAAAATAATCCCCATATATAAACAGAAGGATCAATTTTTTCAAATTGGTCCCTCTTCTCATACATTTTTCTATGAACATTTTGCTACAAAATTCTATTCCGAAAAATCAAACTCATCTTCCATTCTGACTTTGAACTCTTCAAAAACCATGTTTAATTCACTTTCGTCATCAATACTAATGAAAGAATCTTCGCCTTCTTCGTTATGCTCTATCTTAAGAATCAATACCTCATCAGTATCACTATCCTCTTCTTCTTCCTCCACTTCAAGAGGTAAAAGAACAACATATTCGCTGCCATTCATTTCAATTGTATCAAGATGTTCAAACTCAACTTCCTCTCCGTTTTCGTCAACCAAAACTACTATACCATCTCTCTCTTCGGACATTTTCATCCCTCCTTTTCTTTATCAGAATACTATTATATCACAGTATAAAAAAGTTTCCCAATATTTTCTCACTAATTTGTAAACATTAAATATATTTAACATAATATTTAGATTTTATACATTTCCATAAGCAAGTGATATATTCTAAAGCAACCGATTTATAGGCTGTCTAAGTAATTTTGCAGTATATACACAGCAGCGATTTGGTCCTCTATAGCCTTTTTCTTTGATGTCTTTATTCCCATGTCATGCATAGCCCTGTTTGCTGCTTTAGTGGTCAATCTTTCATCCCATGGAATTACTTCAACATTTGACTGCTCTTTCAATAGATTTATAAATTCCATAGTTTTTTCTCCTCTTTCACCAACAGTGCCATTCATATTCTTAGGAAATCCAACAACACACCTTTCTGCCCGGTGCTCCATTATGATTTCAACTATTCTTTTTAAAGGTTTATTAATATCGGTATTCCATCTTATTGTCTCTACACCTCTTGCAATCATTCCTAAAGGGTCGCTTACAGCAACTCCTATTTTTTTATCTCCATAGTCGATACCAATAATTCTCATTTTTCCTCCATATTTATGAAATGTGTGGGTAATGCTATCTTATTTTTATTGCAAACATGGAACAAGCACTTGAACAATAACCGCATAAAACACACTTGTTCATGTCCGCCTGAGCTTTTCCGTCTACAACCTTCAGTGCCTTTTGACGGCATCTCTTAACACAGCTTCCGCATCCGTTGCACCAATAATCAATATGTAGTATTCTCTTTTTATTTGTCAAAGCATACCTTATACTTTCCGATACCTCTTCATTGTTGAAAATGCTTACATTCATTTTTACTTCTTCTATAGACTGCATGCCCAATGCAATGGAATGTATATAAGGTATTTTTAACACAAAGTCCATGCATTCGTCATACATTTTTAAGAGGTTGCCTCCACCTAATGGTTTCATGCTGTATATACCTTTTCCGGCATTATATGCCTTTTCTATTGCTGCCAGCATTTGGTCTACAGTTCCGTCACCTATTCCAAGGCCGGTCTTGTTCACCAATGGATGTATTACATCTATCTCAGGCATATCTGCCGCTGCCTCCACCACTTCAATATTATGGGTGGATACTCCTACAGCTTTTATAATGCCCTTCTCCTTTTGCTCCAAATAGTAATCAAGGGCATCTCTGTGCCCTCTTAAAGTCAGCCTTGTCTCCTGCTCGTGAAGCATGAAAATATCCAGTACATCAACATCCATTTCCCTCCTGGCTTTTTCCACACTATCCCTTGCGGATTCTTTGCTGTACGCATATGATTTGGTTGCAATCACAGGCTTGATTTTAGAGATTTTCATAGCTTCCCTAATATGTGGGTATGTTCCGTATAATTCAGCCGTATCAATGAAATTTACACCCATTTCAAATGCACTGGCGATAATTCTTGCTCCCTCATCTATTGAAAGATTAGCCTGCAACGGGCCTATAATGAGCCCTCCAAAACACAATCTGGATACTCTTAACCCAGTATTGCCTAAATTTACATAATTCATAATTTACCACCATAATTTCCCCGATATAAAATCAATAATGAGATTTCCATTTCATCATGTTGAATTAATTAAATATTTCCTTATTAAATATTCCCAATAAATTAAAAAAGGACATCCAAAAAAATTATTAGCAATAAGCTAATCTGCCCGGACTGCCCTAATAAATCGATTGTTCTTAAACAATACTAATTTATTTTTTTTCTTCCAAATAAAATCTCACTATCTCTTCTAAAAGCTCATCCCGTTCAAGTCTTCTTATTATGCTTCTTGCATTATCATGACTGGTTATGTAAGTAGGATCTCCCGAAAGTATGTATCCCACTATCTGGTTAATCGGATTATATCCTTTTTCCTTCAATGCATTATACACCAATGTCAATATTTCATGAGCAGAATTAAGTTTTTCCTTTTCAACTTTGAACATCATGGTCTCGTTATTAACCACTTATAACCACTCCCCCAACTACAAAGTGTTGTATGATTATTTAACGCTATATCTTACATTTATCGCCATAAAAACTGTGAGGTTGTTACATATCTTATTCAGATCTTTTCAGTAAAAGAAGACATATATTGCTTCAACAATCATAGAACCTTTAGGTTATTGAATAATAGTACTTTAGTACTAATATTATAATTGTAATACAAGCTTATAAAATATGCAAGAATCACCAGTCTTAATTTGACAACATTATCTAATCCTAATTATTTTTATCACATTTATAATTCACTTCTCGGTAATAATTGATTAGTGAATGCCTAATATTATAATATATTTCCCAGGATATAATCTTCTTTTGCCTCTACAAGCTCTACATCGCAGATTTTCCCCTTTATATCGCTTTCACCCTTAGGACTTGATACAACACGAGAAAAATTCATAGTCAAGCCTTCCATCTTCCCTTTATGTAAATTAAACTCCTGTTCAAACAATACCTTTACTACCCTGCCTTCCATTCTCCTATTAAATTCCAATAGATTTTTATCCGACAGTTTTAAAAGAATTGAGCTTCTCTCCTCTTTTTTTTCCGGCGTGACCTGATTTTTAAAAGTTGCAGCCAAAGTTCCCTTTCTAGGAGAATATTTAAAAACATGCATCTTTGTAAGAGCTATTTTTTTCAAAAACTCCAATGTTTCGTTAAATTCAATATCCGTTTCTCCCGGAAAACCAACCATTATATCGGTTGTTATTGATACATCAGGTATATTGTCCCTTAACATTTTTACAATATCTGCATACTCACTTGTGGTATATTTCCTGTTCATTCTTTTTAAAGTCTCGTCGCACCCGCTTTGAAGGGATATATGAAAATGAGGGCATAGCTTATTAAGGCTCCTAACTTTTTCAACAAACTCCTCATTAACCAGCTTAGGTTCTATTGATCCTAGCCTTATTCTTTCAATTCCTTCAAAATCATGAATATCCTTTATGATCTCAAGAAGAGAAGAACCTATATCCTTTCCATAGGACGCCAAATGGATGCCTGTAAGAACTATTTCCTTAAATCCGTTTTGTGCCAGGCCTTTTACTTCGTTTATAATATCATCCTTATTTCTGCTTCTTATGGGCCCTCTTGCATAAGGTATTATACAATATGAGCAGAAATTGTTACAGCCGTCCTGAATCTTCAGTATTGCTCTTGTTCTGTCCTTATATGAAGTCAAATCAAGCTTTTCAAATTCCTTAAAGCCTTTTATGTCATCAACATAATTTATTTTGCTGCTTCCTGCTTTTATTTCTTCAAGAAACTCCAATATTTTCCCCTTATCCTTGGTTCCAACCACCATATTAACTCCCGGTATTCTCTCCACCTCTTCCGGCGAAGTCTGAGCATAACAGCCCACAACTATAACAAAGGAATCGGGATTGATTTTCTTTGCCTTCCTTATGACATTTCGTGATTTTCTATCACTCATTCCTGTGACGGTACATGTGTTTATAACATATACATCCGCCATAGAATCAAAATCAACTATTTCATAGCCTGCATTCTCAAAAATCTCCGACATGGCACCGGTTTCATACTGGTTAACTTTACAACCAAGCGTAAAAAAAGCAACTCTTTTCATTAAATTTCCCTCAATAATGTTTTATATATTTTGAATCAAAAGTTTGTTAAGTATGCACAATTAAAAGCAAAACCCTTATAACAATGGCATTTCAACTACTTTATTATAAATCATAGTACATGATTTAACAATATCATCATTGACTTAGCACCAAAAACAGGATAATATTAATTTGAGATTGTTGTTATAATTACGTATTTTATAGTAATACCAGCATTTAGAGAAAAGGGGGTTTGGATCATGAAATCATTTAACATTATTTTAAAATCCATTAATGATGTCAAAGACTTTGTTAATATCGTAAACAAATATGATTTTGATGTTGATTTGACATCAGGACGTTATGTTGTTGATGCTAAATCAATTATGGGAATATTTAGCTTGGACCTTGCAAAACCGATAAAAGTTGATGTACATTCAGACGATTGTGAAAAATTCTGTGAAGAGATTAAAAACTTTATAGAATAATAACAAAAATCAATATACTAATGAATATGGCTTCTGGCTTTGATCAGTCAAAACAGAAGCCATATTTTATTTTGCCTTTTATTTTGTCATAGTTTTATATCATAGATCCTTTTCACTTATAACTTCAATACCGTTTCTCAATAACAGCTCTGAAGTCACTCCATTGCCATCCGTCAGTTTTTTGGAAAATGTGCCGTCATAAACTTTTCCACAGCCGCAGGAAGGGCTTTTTGACTTTAATATGGCTTTCTTAGCATTAAGGAGCAAAGCGATTTTTAAAGTTTCCTGTGCCCCTTTTAAAAGCTCCGCAGTCATATCCCTGCCATCCTCTCTTATCACACGGCCTTTAGAATCTAAAACATCAGCACCCGAACCGTTTACTATTTCCGTCTTAAGCCTTGGAGTCGGACACCCTCCTAGCTGCTCGGGACATACAGGTATGGCTTGTCCTTTTGAAACAAGCTCAATTATTCTGTCATCGGCATTGTTTCCACCATCATATTTACAGTTGATCCCCGCCAAACATGCACTAACAATTATCATTTGATTACCTTCTCACTTTTCTTCCTTTTATATTCATTTTTACCTTGCGACTGACTTTATCCCACTTTCTCGGCCTCTTCTTCTTTTTCTCGGAAGCATCATCATCGGCGTTATCATCTATATCTTCTATATCTTCTATATCCTCTATATCTTCTAAATCATCAATATCATCTACATCGTTGTACGCATTATTGTCTGCACCTTCCATATCGTTTTCATTTACCAATACAAACTCAAGCTGTCTCTTTACAATATCCGCTTTTGCAAGCTGTACATGCACAACATCTCCTATACGGTAAATTTTTCTGTTTCTCTCTCCAAACAACAGATATTGCTCTTCGTCAAAAACATAATAATCGTCTTCCATGCTGCTCATTCTGACAAGACCTTCTATTGTATTTTCAAGTTCTACAAACATACCGAAGGATGTCACACTTGATATTATGCCTTCAAAGACCTCACCCTCATGCTTTTTCATATATTCAACTTTCTTCAAGTCTTCTGTTTCTCTTTCTGCTTCTTCTGCTGCTCTCTCCCTTTCGGAACAATGTCTTGCAATATCGGGCAGCCGTTCATTAAGCTCGTTTTCCCTGTTCTCATTTAATTTACCTTTGAGATATTCTTTCATTATTCTGTGAATTATAAGATCAGGGTATCTCCTTATAGGCGAAGTAAAATGACAATAGAATTTTGCTGCAAGCCCGAAGTGCCCCTCTATTTCATGGCTATACCTGGCTTTCTGCAAGGACCTTAACATAACCGTACTTATAATTCTTTCCTCTTTGGTTCCTTTAATTCTGCTCAATAAATCCTGGAATGCTTTTGGATGCACTTGTCCTGAGCCTTTTAAATGATATCCTAACTTGTTTATAAATTCACTGAATGAACGAATTTTTTCAATATCGGGCTCTTCATGTATCCTGTACACAAATGGAGCATTTGCCCAATAAAAATGTTCTGCAACAGTTTCGTTACAAATAAGCATAAACTCTTCGATTATCTTGTTTGCAATTGTATATTCATATTTCTTTATTTCAATGGGCTCTCCCTTTTCATTAAGTATTATCTTGGCCTCATCAAAATCAAAGTCAATAGCACCTCTGGAAAATCTCTTCTTTCTTAATATCAAAGCAAGTTCCTTCATCAATTCAAAGTCATCGATAAGATAATCATACCTTTGACAAAGCTCCGGATCCTTTTGCTCAAGAATTTTGTAGACGTTTGTATATGTCATTCTTTCATTAATATTTATAACGCTTTCAAAAATTTCATGATTTATAATCCTGCCTCGCTTATCAATATCCATAATTACGGAAAATGCCAGTCTATCAACCTTAGGATTAAGACTGCAAATTCCATTTGACAGTTTTTTAGGCAGCATGGGTATAACCCTGTCCACAAGATACACACTGGTTCCTCTTTTTAATGCCTCAATATCCAATGGGGAATTTTCAGTAACATAATAGCTCACATCGGCAATATGTACCCCCAGCCTGAAATTACCGTCCGGGAGCCTTTCCACCGAAACAGCATCATCCAAATCCTTTGCATCCTCACCGTCTATTGTAACCATTCTCAATTCCCTTAGGTCACGTCTGCCTTTAATCATATCTTCACTAACCGTATCGCTTATTTTTTCAGCCTGTTTTAATGCAGCTTCATCAAACTCCTGAGCAAGGTTATGAGCCTTTATTATAGATAAAATATCATTGCCCGGATCATCCTTGTGTCCTATTATTTCTGTGATTCTGCCTTCTGCATTTCTTCTCTTCTCAGGCCATTTTATAAGCTCAACTACAACCTTCTCACCTGTTTTTGCACCATTAATCTCATCCTTTGGAATAAAAATATCAGAGGCTATTCTTCTATCATCCGGCACTACAAATCCAAAATACTTGCTGCTTTCAAATGTTCCGACAATGAAGTTATTGGCTCTTTTCAATATTTTAATTACTTCGCCTTCAGCCCTTTTGCCTCCTGTGTTCGACTTGTTTATACGTGCAATCACCCGGTCATTATGCATGGCACCGTTTAATGCATCACCGGAAATAAACACATCACCGGCTTCTTCATCATCGGGTATTACAAACCCGAATCCTCTGTCGCTTCCTTGCAATCTTCCCGTTATTAGACTCATTCTTTCGGGGATGCCATATCTGTCCTTCCTGGTCTTATATATTTTTCCTTCTTCCTCCAGCTCCTTTAAAACCTCCTCAAATTCATTTATATCAGAAGCGGGAACATCCAGAACAGTCACAAGTTCTTTAAAGAGAAGAGGTTTGTATGCAGCTTCCTTCATAAACAATACTATTCTTTTTTTTCTTTCATTCCTCAATTCACTCATAAAAAACTATTCCTTCCGTTTATTTTTTATTGTTCCCAGGGTTATTTGCACTATACTGCAAAATATATATGATTTTTATAAAATTTCTTTTTAAGTACCTATATTAAGATACCTAAAATATTGAATAACTAAACATAAAATAAAAACAACTACCAATCTTGATAGTTGTCTTGTATAACCAGTGTAATTTTTCTATTAATTGCTTAAAAGCAACTCCAAAGCTATTGAAGTAACAAGAAACAATATAGCGGCTACAGCTGTCCACTTGCTCAGCAATGCATCAATGGTTCTACCTTTATTCTTTCCGAAAAAGGTTTCCGCACCTCCTGCGATTGAACCGGACAAACCTGCCTGCTTACCTGATTGTAACAAAACCACTACTATTAGAACTAAAGCTAATAATATATGAAATACATTTACAATTATATCTACTACACTCATTATAAAGCACCTCCATGGCAAATTAACAAATAAAATTGTAACACATATAAAAATAAAAAACAAGCATTATATGATACTATTTTTAATGTTTTCCATATTATTATTCACTTATTATAGAATTTTTCCCGCGTAACATGCAAAAACAGGCATGCTTTTTGGACACGCCTGTTCTTTGGAATTTATAATTATCAGATAAAAATTATTTATTCTTAAGATTAAACCATGCATCAAGACCTGGATACTGGCTAACTGAACCGAGCTCTTCTTCGATCCTTAAGAGCTGGTTGTATTTTGCAACACGGTCAGTTCTTGAAGGAGCACCTGTCTTAATCTGGCCTGCATTTAAAGCAACAGCTATGTCGGATATTGTAGCATCTTCAGTTTCACCTGATCTGTGAGATACAACAGCTGTATATCCTGCTCTGTTAGCCATTTGTATAGCATCAAGAGTTTCAGTAAGAGTTCCGATCTGATTAACTTTTATAAGTATGGAATTAGCCACTCCAAGGTCAATTCCCTTCTTTAATCTTTCAGTATTTGTAACAAAAAGGTCATCCCCTACCAACTGAATCTTGGAACCGATTGCTTCTGTAAGCATCTTCCAACCATCCCAGTCTTCTTCAGAAACACCGTCTTCCAATGATATAATAGGATATTTGTTAGCCAAATCAGACCAGAAAGCAACCATTTCTTCCTTAGTCTTCATTATATCAGCTTTCCAGAAATAGTATTTTCCTTCCTGTCCTTTTTCTTTAGCTGCTTCATACATTTCTGTTGCAGCTGCATCTATAGCTATTCTGAAGTCAGCACCAGGCTTGTACCCTGCTTTTTCAACAGCTTCCAATATAACCTGAATAGCTTCTTCGTCAGTCTTAAGGTTAGGTGCAAATCCACCTTCATCACCAACTGCAGTGCTATATCCTTTGCTGCTCAATACCTTCTTCAAATTATGGAAAACTTCTGCACACATTTGAAGTGCTTGTTTAAAGCTTTGAGCACCAACAGGCATAATCATGAATTCCTGAATATTAACGCTGTTATCGGCATGCTTTCCACCATTGATGATGTTCATCATAGGAACAGGAAGAACTTTCGCATTTACACCGCCGATATACTGGTAGAGGCTTAATCCGAGTGCTTCAGCAGCAGCTTTTGCAACAGCCATAGATACACCAAGAATAGCATTTGCTCCTAATTTTTCTTTATTAGGAGTTCCGTCCAGAGCAATCATAGCTGTATCTATTGCCACCTGATCAAATACATTCATACCTTCAATTTCCGGTGCAATAATGTTGTTAACATTATCGACTGCCTTTTGAACACCTTTTCCTAAGTATCTGCTCTTGTCACCATCTCTTAATTCTATTGCTTCAAAAGCACCTGTTGAAGCTCCTGATGGAACTGCAGCTCTTCCTAAGAAGCCTCCTTCAGCTATTACTTCAACTTCAACAGTAGGATTGCCTCTTGAATCAAGTATTTCTCTAGCAAATACGCTTTCAATTTCTAGATATTGTTTCATTGCATAATCTCCTTCCATTCTTAAAATATAACATTAATAGAATAACTTAAGTCTTGACAATTGTAAATATTAATTTGCAAAATGCTTGTTAATTTTTTAACTCTATTTATTGTTTATTATATTTTTAAAATTATTTTAATATGTAGATATTTTAAATCCATATTTGTGTTTTAGATTGAAATAAAATGGTATAAATAAAACAACATATATAGAAAATATATAAAATGAATTGATCCATAAATGGAATAAGGAGGTATTGTACATGAATCGTATTGTTGGAATTAAAGCACCTGATTTTAATATGGAATGCGTTGCCGGAAACGGCGAAGAGTTTATAAATGTTTCATTAGATGATTACAGAGGAAAATGGCTTGTGTTATTTTTCTATCCTCTGGATTTCACTTTTGTTTGCCCTACTGAAATAACTGCCATTAGCAGAAGAATTGAAGAATTTAAAAAGGCCGGTGCAGATGTTCTTGGGGTCAGTATAGACAGCAAGTTCTCACACAAAGCATGGATTAACGCTCCTGTTGAAAACGGCGGCCTTGGAAAAATCAATTTTCCCATAGCCTCGGATATCACAAAAGAAGTATCTCAAAAATACGGTGTTCTTATTGAAGAAGCAGGAATTGCACTTAGAGGCCTATTCATCATTGATCCCGACGGCATCGTAAGATATTCCGTTGTCCATGACCTCAATATAGGAAGAAGTGTGGATGAAACATTAAGGGTTCTCCAAGCACTTAAGACGGGAGGTCTATGCCCTATTGACTGGCATCCCGGGGACAAGCTTCTCGAATAAATTTGAAACGCAGCCCATAAAACATAAAATCCTCCAAAGGAAGTCCTTCTTATTTTATATGGATTTCCTTGGAGGATTTATTTTTTCTTTAATGTATTATTTACCTTGCAATCAAAGAACTTCCTGTCATTTCTTTTGGTTTTTCCACTCCCATTATATCAAGCATTGTAGGAGTTAGATCCGAAAGTCTTCCTGATTTAAGCTTTAAATCGCCCAAACCGACGCCTATTAAAGGAACTTCATTTGTTGTATGTGCAGTAAACGGTCCGCCCGTATCATAATCAATCATCTGTTCAGAGTTACCGTGGTCTGCAGTTATGAGTGCAACCCCGTTCTGTGCTTTAATGGCATCTACAACCTTGCCGACACATTCATCAACTGCTTCAATAGCAGCCACTGCAGCTTCCATTACACCTGTATGACCAACCATATCAGGATTTGCAAAATTCAATATTATAACATCATATTCCTTTGAGTTAATTCTTTTTACAGCCTCTTCAGCTACTTCATACGCACTCATCTCAGGCTTCAAATCATAAGTGGCCACCTTTGGTGATGGAATAAGTGCCCTGTCCTCACCGGGATAAACTTTCTCCACTCCACCGTTAAAGAAAAATGTAACATGTGCATACTTTTCTGTTTCGGCAATCCTAAGCTGCTTGTAGCCAAGCTTGCTTATGTATTCGCCAAATGTATTTTCCAGTGACTCCGGCTTAAATGCTACAACTGCATTTTCTATTGTCTTGTCATACTGAGTCATGCAAACAAAGTGTACAGGGAAATAACCCTTTTCTCTCTCAAAACCTTTAAAGTCTACATCGGTAAATGTTCTTGTAATTTCTCTAGCTCTGTCGGGTCTGAAGTTAAAGAATATAATAGAGTCATTCTTTTCTATTAGAGCAACAGGCTTACCGTTTTCCAGTATAGCAGTAGGCTTTACGAACTCATCAAACTCACCTCTATCGTAAGATGCTTGTACAGCCTCACCTGCACTTGATGCTGTTAAACCCTTTCCGGCAGTCATAACATCATATGCCATTTGTACTCTATCCCATCTGTTATCTCTGTCCATGGCATAATAACGGCCCATAACAGATGCTATCTTACCTGTACCGATTTCTTTGAGCTTGGCTTCAAGCTCTTCCACGAAGGCCTTTGAACTGTCGGGAGGCACATCCCTTCCGTCAAAGAAGCAATGAACATATACATCCTTAAGTCCCTGTCTTTTTGCCAACTCAATCAATGCATAAAGATGTGTGTTATGGCTGTGAACGCCTCCATCTGAAAGAAGTCCAAACAAATGAAGCTTTGAATTGTTCTTTTTACAATTTTCTACTGCATCAAGGAATTCCTTCTTTTCAAAAAAGTCTCCATCTTCAATGGATTTTGTTATCCTTGTAAGCTCTTGATATACTATTCTTCCTGCACCAATATTGGTGTGACCCACCTCGGAATTGCCCATCTGGCCTGTAGGAAGCCCTACATCCATACCACTGCATTTTATTGTGGTATTGGTACACTCCTTAAGATATCTGTCAATATTGGGCGTTTTTGCAGCCTTTATGGCATTTCCTTCTTCCCTGGGGTTTATGCCGAAGCCGTCCAATATAATTAACGCAACCAGTTTATCCTTCATATTTAAAACACTCCATTCATATTTTCCAATCCACATTTATATAACAAAAACAACCCCTTCTATATTAAAAGTGCTTTGAGACGCCTTTAATACAAAAAGAAGAAGGTTGTTTTATTCTCTATAAAAATTAACCGTTATACTTAACGATCTTTTCAAAATCATCAAGCTTAAGGCTTGCTCCACCAACAAGACCGCCGTCAATATTAGGCATATTGAAAAGGTCATGTGCATTTGCAGCATTTACGCTTCCGCCATAAAGAATACGTGTAGCTTCTGCAACTTCGCTGCCGTATACTTCTTTAACGCATTCTCTTATAATAGCACAAACTTCTTCAGCTTGTTCATTTGTTGCAGTCTTACCTGTTCCGATAGCCCAAATTGGTTCATAAGCTATAACAGTCTTTTTAACCTGATCTGCTGAAAGGCCTAAAAGTGCTATTTTAACCTGCATTCTAACCAGGTCTGCAGTAACTCCCTGCTCCCTCTGATCTAAGGATTCTCCGCAGCATACTATAGGAGTTAAACCGTATTTGAATGCAGAATGAACTTTTTTGTTAACAGTTTCGTCAGTTTCCGCAAAGTATTGTCTTCTTTCTGAGTGACCGATTATAACATATTCAATTCCCATTTCTGCAAGCATTGGGCCCGATACTTCACCAGTAAATGCACCCTTCTCTTCCCAGTGCATATTCTGAGCAGCTACCTTTATATTTGAGCCTGCTGCTGCCTTCTTTACATCTGACAATGCAACAAATGGAACCCCTACTACAACTTCGGAATAAGCTCCTTCAACTCTTGCTTTTAACGCCCCAACAAATTCTGCAGCTTCATTTGGAGTTTTATTCATTTTCCAATTTCCTGCAGCCATTTTAATTCTTGCCATTTTCATCTCTCCTTATTTATTCAATAATACATCTATTCCAGGCAGTACCTTTCCTTCAAGGAACTCTAAAGAAGCTCCTCCGCCTGTAGAAATATGAGTAATCTTATCGGCAAATCCAAGCTGTTCTACTGCTGCTGCAGAGTCTCCGCCACCTACGATAGATGTAGCTCCTGACTCAGCAACTGCTTTTGCAATTTCCTTTGTACCAATTGCAAAGTTAGGGAATTCGAACACTCCCATTGGTCCATTCCATACAACTGTTTTTGCTTCCTTTAAAACGTTTGAGAAAAGTTCTATTGATTTCGGACCAATATCAAGTCCCATATAATCAGCAGGAATTTGTGTAGAACATACTACTTTTGATTCAGTGTCGTTATTGAACTCTTTACCGACTCTATTATCTACCGGAAGTAACAGCTTAACGCCCTTCTTCTCAGCTTTTTCCAAAAGGCTCTTTGCAAGATCAAGTTTATCAGCTTCACAAATTGATGTTCCTACATCGTTACCCTGAGCTTTAATAAATGTATAAGCCATACCACCGCCAATAATGAGGGTATCAACCTTGTCTATAAGGTTTTCGATAACGGCAATCTTATCTGAAACCTTTGCTCCACCCAATATAGCAACAAAAGGTCTTGCAGGGTTTGAAAGTGCTTTGCCCATAACATCGATTTCCTTTTGAATGAGATATCCGCAAACTGCCGGGAGATAGTCTGCCAATCCTGCAGTTGAAGCATGTGCTCTGTGTGCTGTACCGAAAGCATCATTAACGTATATTTCAGCTAATGTTGAAAGCTCTTTTGCAAATGCAGGATCATTCTTTTCTTCTTCCTTATGGAATCTTACATTTTCAAGCATAAGAACTTCGCCTTCTTTTAATGCAGCAGCTTTAGCTTTAGCATCTTCTCCAATAACATCCGAAGCCATGATAACAGGTTTGCCTAAGAGCTCACTAAGTCTTACAGCTGTAGGCTTCATGCTGAATTTGTCCTCAAAACCGTTATTTGGTCTTCCAAGATGTGATACCAAAATGGTCTTTGCACCCTTATCTACAAGATATTTAATTGTAGGAAGAGCACCAACTATTCTCTTATCATCTGTTATATTCTTATTTGCATCTAATGGAACGTTAAAATCAACCCTTACAATAACTTTTTTACCTTTAACATCAATATCTTCGATTGACTTTTTATTATAGCTCATTTTATTCATTCCTTTCTTTTAAATATTGTAGTATTTTTTGATGTATCTATAAACCTGAAATATCTAAAAAGCCCATCCCAAAACCACTCCCTGCTGGTCGGGTTGAAGGATGGACTCATCAATTAGTAATTCATTTATTTATGGATAAAACACTAAGATGCTTGTTATCCACCAATTATTGTGCATCAACCTTTGACATATGAATGATAAGGTCTACTACTTTGTTTGAATATCCCCACTCATTGTCATACCATGATACGAGCTTAACGAAGTTGCCGTTCAAAGCAATACCTGCTTTTGCATCGAATATTGAAGTACGTGCATCATGAATGAAGTCTGATGAAACAACATCATCTTCAGTGTATCCAAGGATACCCTTTAATTCGTTTTCAGATGCCTTTTTGATAGCAGCCTTTATTTCATCATATGTTGCAGCTTTTTCAAGTCTTACTGTGAGGTCAACAACTGAAACGTCAGCTGTTGGAACTCTGAATGCCATACCTGTAAGCTTTCCGTTTAATTCAGGAATAACCTTACCAACTGCTTTAGCAGCACCTGTGGATGAAGGAATAATGTTGAAACCTGCACCACGTCCACCTCTCCAGTCTTTCATTGAAGGACCGTCAACAGTCTTCTGAGTAGCAGTTACAGCATGAACTGTAGTCATCAAACCTTCGATTATACCGAAGTTGTCATTGATAACCTTAGCCAAAGGAGCTAAGCAGTTTGTAGTACATGATGCATTTGAAACAATATTCATGTCTTTAGTGTATTTGTCGTTGTTAACTCCCATAACGAACATTGGAGCATCTGCTGATGGAGCACTGATTACAACTTTCTTTGCTCCGCCTTTGAAGTGAGCTGAAGCTTTTTCAGTAGTTGTGAATACACCTGTTGACTCAACTATATATTCAGCTCCACAGCTTGACCATGCAATTTCTGCAGGATCTTTAGAAGCAAATACAGCGATTTTCTTTCCGTTTACTACTAACTTACCGTCTTCTGAAGATATTTCACCTTCAAATTTTCCATGAACTGTGTCATATCTCAACATATATTTCATGTACTCAAGATCGATAAATGGGTCATTAATACCAGTTACTTCTACGTTCGGATTGTTAATCGCAGCTCTGAATACAAGACGTCCTATACGTCCAAAACCATTAATACCTATTTTTACAGCCATCAAAAATCATCCTCCTATATGTTATTAGTTAATTTGTTATAGTGAAATATATTTCCATCACTATCGTGCAGCTATTATGTAGCTAACGCACTAATCCCCACTTTATGGCTTTTTTATTTTTTGCCAATGTTATTCTATATTATTTTTTTTTATTTTTCAATAGAAATTAGGCAATTTTATTAAATTTTTAACAATCTTTTTCCTCTAAAGGTAATCACATAATTATTCACAAGTATATTATTAAAAATTTGTTATCCTTTCTACAATATTTTAGAAGGATATTTAACCATTAAAGTAGAATAACAATATAATACCCAAATTTTAAGCAAGTTATGAATACTTGTTCTTCTTGTTTTCAAAATTTTGAAACCTATGCTGGTTAGACATTATTATGATATACTTATACATGTACACTATACACATAATGATTTCTATTCTTACGGAGGGATTTAAATGAATATTAAAGCCGGTGAAATTGTATCCATACGTCATTGTTCCGGTACAAAGCTTTACAAAAGCATTGTTCTTGACACACTTGACGATACATTATCTGTAAAACTTTTTGAAGAAGTTGCACTTCTTAACTGTTCTCCCGGCGATCCAGTTGTTCTAGGGTGTGAACTTAACAATGAAGTTTATTTGGGAAGTTGTAACCTCTTAGATATTGATAAGGATAACAATAAACTTTCATTAAAGATAGACAATTATGAAACTCTCACCAACAAGAGGCTTTATGAAAGATTCCCCGTTTCCATTTATGCTGATGTAAGGATTGGAGAGTCTCAAAAAAGGAATCTCGTTCTGGTTAAAAATATAAGCATAAACGGTCTGATGATTAACACTAAATGTGATTTTCCATTATATCAGGAATTGAAGTTTGAACTTCATCTAGATATTAAGCTTCATTTAAAAGCAGCCATTATTAGGAAATCCAAAGATACCAATAATTATGAATATGGCCTTAAAATTATATATACCGATGTAAACACTCCAAAACTCTTGAAGAAGCTCATACTTATATTAAAGCAGGAGCAGGAAGATTTTATCAAGAAAATGAAGGAGCCGAACTAATCAGACATCAGATACCAGAAGTCAGATACCAGAAGTCAGATACCAGAAGTCAGATATCAGAAGTCAGATATCAGAAATGAATTTTAATACATAGTTTAATTTATAGTTTAATACATAGTATATAAAAAATGAAAATCCCTATGTACCTTACTTTAGGTTATAGGGATTTTTGGGTTAGTGATTTGTTTTTATTTCTACTCCCTGAAAATTCATTATGCGGTCAATCATTGCAATTAATGAGTTTATTCCTTCCTCGTCAATTATTTTACTGCCTAAAGCTTTACCGTCATTTTTTATGAAAGGACAAAAACCGCTTCCCACAAGAATCATTTCATTCAACATAATGTTGAGTGAAATTTGAGCCCATGCGATTTCATGAGAATACCTTCTTCCGGTGATAATTACTCCCGACAGTTTATTCCTAAGCGGCCGTTTAAATCTTAAATAGCCCACTCCTGCCCTCTCTAGGAATCTTTGCATTATAGAACTCAATCCGAATGCATTTACAGGAAAAGCATAAATAATGACATCTGCATCAAGCATTTTTTGAACAATGCCAAAAACACTATCATTGATATAGCATTTTCCATCCTCATCACACTTATAACAGGATGTGCAATTTTTAATTTCCTCTTCACATAAATAAACCACCTGAGTATCTGCGTGAGGATATTTAGCTTTTATATGATTAACACATATATCAATTGCCCCTTCGGTGCTGCCTTTTCTTCGTAGTGCCCCATTAAGAAACAAAACATTCATAACATCATTTCCTTCCAAGCATTTAATATTAACTTCCCATCATGCTATGATTCATATTTATTTTTCTTTATTTTTACGTTGCTCAAATTCACTCATTTCAAAAGAAATAAATGAATGTACTATAAAGTCATATATTTTCTCAATCAAATCAGGGTCTATTTTCTCTTCTTCTGCCGTTTTTCTTACCTTATTCAAAACATCCTTTATTCTGTCTTCTGCAATAACATCCTTAGAAGACTTTTTGTACTTGGACGCTTCCTTTACAAACCCATATCTCTTGGCAAAGAGCTTAACAACCTGCCTGTCGATTTCATCAATACTTGAACGTATAAACTTCATTCTCTCAGCCGCTTCATTATTTTCCATTTTCATCCACCCTTTCACAATAGCATAACAAATAAAATATTATAATCCCATCAGATAGTCTACAGAGTCTTTGATTACCTCTAATCCATTTTGTGTTAATACAGACTCAAAATGGAATTGATAACTTATACAATTTATTCCTTTATAAGCATATATCTTTCCGTCTTCTCCCTTTGAAACAATTGCATTGGGATTTCCGTTATCAAGAGCAAAATATGAATTGTAAAATCCAACATTTTGGGGTTTGCCAAATAAATCGATTTCTTTTTGCATACCTTGAAAAGGAATCTGTGCCCTCGTCAATTCGTAGCCTAAAGATTTGAGCAAAATCTGATGTCCAAGACAAACGCCCATTATTTTAGCACCATTTTTCAATAATTCTTTGGTTATTCCATATAGAACAACCATTTTATCATGTTTTTCATTGTTAGGATCACCAGGGCCCGGCCCTATTAGCACAATATCTGTATCAGGATTAAATTTATAATCATAATATTTGTATACTTTCGTAATATAGCCCAAAGAATCAAGCATGTGCTTTATCATATATATGAAATCATCTTCATTGTCTATTAAGTCTAGAGTTATAGTACTTTTTTCCACCTTTTCCTTAATGTACGTTTTAAGCCAGAATTTTGATAAGTACTTGTTTCTGCTCATTAATTTGTTTTGAATAGCCTCATCAACTTGAAGGGACTCAGTTTGAATCTTCTTTTTATTGAGCATTGCATTAATCAATCCCTGAGCCTTAGCTTTGAGTTCTTTGGTTTCCTGCTCCGGCACCGAATCCCTTACTATGCTGTTTCCGCTTTGAATGACAAACTCACCGGTCCTTTTAATTTCTATAGTCCTTATTGTAATTGCGTTGTCCATATATGTCTGATCGTTTTTATCCTTTCCGAATAGACATATAACACTTGAATAATATCCCCTGGACTCCTTTTCATATCGCTTAACTATTCTGGCAGCATTTTGCAAAGGGCTTCCCACCATAGTAGCGGCAAACAAGGATTCTTTTAGTGCCAGCCAGATATCTGTTCTGCCAAATCCCTCAAGAATATATTCAGTATGTATAAGCGTACCCATCTCCTTTAAAAACGGTCCAATAACTTTTCCTCCATCCGGACAAAGTTTGCAGATAATTTTCAATTCTTCATCCAACACTTGAAACAATTCATTAACCTCTTTAGGGTCAGTTATAAATTCCTCAAGCCTTTCTCTCAAGTTTCCGCCTGATTTTGGTAATGTGCCGCTGATAGGGTTCATTAATGTTGTTTGTCCGTTGACGGTAATATGTCTTTCGGGAGAAGCACCAATATAGACATTATCTCCCGTGAAAAAAATAAAGTTCCAATAGCTCCCGGTTTCATTTTCAATAAGTCTTCTCAAGATAGAAAAAGAATACTTAAAATTAAAGTCTTTTATCTTTCCGAAAAACTTTCTTGACATCAAAAAGTTTGATCCTTCACCATTGTTTATTTCATTTTTGATTACTGCTCGAATGGTGTTCTCAAACTCTTCATCCGTCATATTCGAATCAAGATTACCATCCAAATCAAGAATTATTTCCGGAACAACCTCTAAGAAATATTGGAGGTCAACAGGTATTGTTTCTTCGATCCTGAGAGTAATTATTTTCTCGCCTTCATCATGAGCTTCAAAGCCCTTTTCTTTAATCTGGCAAAACGGCAGCATTGAAATATAATTTGCACCTGTTTTCTCTAATGGAGGAAGATGGGAAATTAAATCATGCTTTTCAATATATCCCTTGTATACAAATAGAGTATCTTCTTTATTTATCATACAAAAAGGAGATTTGAAAAGCTCGTAAAGATCTTCAACAGAAACCCTTTGCTTTCCATTGAAATAAATATCACTATTATTCATAGTTGTCATCCTTTCCCTTTCATTTTGTGAAATCACGTTGTATTAGAAATCAATGACAACCGATATTTAAAGAAATGATTTTAGAAATATACCCAAAATCCATATATAATCGGCTCATCTCAACTAATCTCAACTAATCTCAGCTAATCTCTTCTAAACTAAGGTATACCTTAGATGGGATTATACCACAAAAAAATTAGTTTTTCAATATTTTTGATTCTTGATTAAAATTTGTATTCATTAAACGGTCCAGGTCTTTTAAGCGAATCATCCAATCCAAATGATAATTGGAAATGTCCTAAATGCGGAAAAAGCAATGCAAATATCGATTACAAATGCAAAAATTGCAACTACAGCATTGTATAATGCTGTAGTTGCAATTTTCACCCTAATAAAACCTATTTTTTGCTCATAGTTAATGCCTATATATTTTTTATTTGATGCTCAAGCACTAAGTCTTGAAACTCATCCTTCGATAATTTTTGTTCCAACACCATAGGTTTTGTCAATACTTTACCGTTTTTAACGGTGCAAGTATAAATTGCCTTGAAATCTTCACATTCATCAATATCCACATATTTTGAACATACCGCCTGCTCTTCAACTTCCCATCCCGGCAATATTCCATTGACAAACTTTAATAATACCTTATTGTCTTTAATATATTCATGTTCTGCTAATATCTCCCACATACTGTCAACATCATCTAACTGGCTGTCCCATTTTAAGAAAAATTGCACATTATAGACATCCTGAATATATTTATCGTCTTTAGGAATTTCTTTATAAAACGATTCCTTTGTGGATAAAAAGTCCGCATCTGTTTTTGATTTCTGTCTTGTAATAATAACATAATGCGATTTTTCATCTAAAATATGATATAAATTGTTTTTATAAATCATATACATAATTATTCTCTCCCATCATTCGACTATTTCATATCTTTTATCAATTTTGTTCCACACTGCATGCAATGATTCATTTCCATCCTTATCAACCTTAAATATCGCTCCATCAGTTATTTCCTGACCACGACCATATGTATATTCAGGAAGCAAATGACTTTCGCTTCCAAGAAATCCCGTTCCGGTACATGGAGGCTGTGTGTATGCATTTATTACGGGATAATCGCTATTACTCGGACAATAATTGCTTGTACACCTCATAACATACATGCTATCTCCATTTTGTGCCTTTTCCAAGAATTTATTCCCATTATAATCTAACCGCAAATTCTTATATGCCTCATCTGCATTGTTTGTAAAAGGTGCAACATCGGACGCTTTTGATGCACACCCCGATATTACCCTTCTGGGATTGTCCTTATCTAGATATTGTTGCAATTGATTTTCGTCAATAACTTTTTGCATGATTGTATCTTCTTTTACAGGGCTAAGATTTTTACGATATTCGGCTAATTCATTTAAGCAGCTTTTATCTTTATCACTTAGTTTTATATTATCATTATTTGACAAATGCCCATCCAAATTTTCATTTAATGCACATGTCGTCCTGTAATTAGCTGAAGTCAATGCATCATGCTTTGCTTTGTCAATTGATGCATCAAAGCTGTCTTCAACTTTAAACTGATCCCCACGAAACTTTTCATTTATAGCAAGATTTTTGCCTTCAAGTTTTTTACCGCTTGATGATACTCCGAGATTGGTTAATTTTGCTCCACCAGTAGGTCCTTTCGCTGCCTCACTACCCTTAAATACAGGTGGATGTGCTGAATTGCTTTTTTGATTGCTTACAGATGCAGTTTTTTGTTCTTGTGAAGCTTTTTCTTCCGAAGCATTATCGCTATCAGATTCAGTATTTGCTGAAGCATCGCTTGAACTATTACCCGCCGATGACACATCAGTCATACTTGAACATTCAATATCCGATCCAATAAACTCATTTAAATCAATTGAAAAGTATCCAACACCGTCATGACTTGAGAATGTCTCAGAATAACCGACAACAAATGCTTCTTTAAAGCAAATTTTTCTCACAAGCATACCATCTTCATTAATTTCTTCTACTTCAACTTTTTTGTACGACTTATTGTTATTTGAAGGAATAAGTGCCCATTGATAAAGCCCTATAGTTTGCTCATCAGTACCTACTACACCCATAATTGTCATTCTATTTTTACACCTTGTTCTAGCATTATAAAGAACATCCGATGGAGTATCAACATTACAAGATACTGACTCAATACATTTTTCAAGGACAATATTACCATCTATTGTAACCTTAAATGCCATAATTTAACCCTCCATAATTACACAAAAGTGTCAACGCCTTTACATTAATAATAATAACATAACATGCATTTTTTTTCATTTATTATTTTGATAAATAACTTTGTCGTAATTTTAAAAATAAATCCATAACATGTCAATTTGATTTTTATACATTTCATGATTAATTTCATACATTTGTTAACGGAAAGCCCGGTAATTTTCTTGCAAGTACTAAAATTCCTGCAGATATAATAAGGTATGACTGGACTATTGTAAAAGCACCACTCTGGTACGACTCACTGATACCGAGTAAAGAATATGCCATACTACTGACACAAGACTATCCAAGAGAAGCAAGATACGAATGGGCAACAGCACATGTGGACAGTCGTTATAAATTTGGAAAGCGAGGAACTGATTGGATATATATCGATGAATCAGGTCTAGGAGACGGATGGATGAAGGTCTGGTGTCATAATGATTTGAATATTACCGATCTTTCTCACAATAATTTACAGGGAAACGGCTTTGGAAACAGTTATGATGAGATAAAAAGATATCAAACCTTCTTTGTATCGGGAAAACATAATACCATATGGAGTATTGATTTAAAACTTCGAAAAGTCGTAGGCAGTACGCAAAGTGATATAAAAGTGGAGCTTTATAAAGCAAGCAACAAAGTCCCTACAGGTTCTGCTCTTGCATCGGCTATAATTCCCGCTTCTAAAATTTATTCATCCTGGACTTTAGTATCGGTGCCTCTTCAATATACTGCACTAGATTTTAAAGGGGAATATGCTATTGTCCTAAGCCAAACAACCCCTCAAGCATCAAGATATGAATGGGCTGTAGGTCATGTCAGCAGCGATACATCGTTTGGAAAATGGACCGGATATACATGGGTTAATGAATCCTCCCTCGGTGACGGCTATCTGAAAGTAAATCTCAGCACAGATTTTGATACTATTATCGATCAGACCAATGATGGCGAATCTGCCAACGGATTTGGAAATACTTTTGACGAAATAAAAAGATTTCAAACTTTTATTGTAGATTCATATATACAAAAAATAACCGGTGTAGATTTAATGCTCCATTGAAATACAACAGACTGGTAAAAGGCAAAGAATATTCAAAAGATATTAATCATTATTCTCAATACGGTTACAGCTTCGGTAATTACTATAATGATATAAAAAGATACCAGACTTTCACACTGCCACATTCTTCATGCAGTTTAAAAAGTATTGATTTGAAGCTTAGAAAAACAGGCGGCAGCAATCAAAGTGATTTAATTGTACAAGTTTACGAGGTCTATAACAATGTAACGACTAATCCTATTACAGTCACTATTATACCGTCCACACAGATAGGTAACGATTGGACTATCGTAACCGCTGACATGAATTGTGAATTAAAATCAGGTAAAACATATGCCGTAGTACTGAGCCAAAGAACAGAAGGCACCTCAAGATATGAATTGGCAACGGGATATGTCGACCAGCTTGTGGATTTCGGTAGATGGAACGGGTATCAATGGATTAATGAATGGCCACTTGGAGCCGGCTGGATTTCAATTAAATATAATGTCTATCCTCAGATAAATTGACCAAGTTTTGAAACTCTTCCTTAGATACTTTTTGGACTCATCAATACTTTACCGTTTTTAACGGTGCACGTATAGTTCGCCTTGAAATCTTATAAATATCCTCAACATATTTATCATCTTTCGGAATTTCTTTATAAATGACTCCTTTGTTGATAAAAAATCTGCATCTGCTTTTGATTTCTGTCTTGTAACTATAACATAATGTTTTTTTCATCCAAAATATAATATAAATTGTTTTTATAAAACATAAACATAATATTTTCTCCCATCGAAAAAAGCTTTTAAATTTGACTATTAAACCGATATTATTACTATAACTTATACCCATAAATCTTCCAAAATAAATACTATTGTATTCAAACACGCACGTATATTCATACTCTACAATTTACTTTAGGTCATTTATCTGGAAATTTTAAAAAAATAAAGAAGGAATTTTGCTTTTTAGTGTAGAATAAATATTAACTATACGTCAACAATATTACAAATTAATCTCATAAAAAGCTCTTCATCGTTTAAGTAATAATTAATGATTGTTGGATTAATTCTGAACATCGAAAGGAGCAATAATATGTTGATGCAATGTTGTAATGAGTCTTCA
>ERZ795046.419-NODE-419-length-52533-cov-5.477381_pt1 | contig 52533 bp, 46 predicted proteins | sample MGYA00375130_ERZ795046 | MGnify/ENA primary metagenome ERZ795046 (study PRJEB30175, sample SAMN05720202) | activated sludge metagenome | isolation source: anaerobic digester from wastewater treatment plant | place: Japan | collected 2015-05-15 ... | reverse complement strand
TAAATTTTAATATTGATGTACAATAATTATGTTCGGGATTCAAATTTAAATCCTGTTAATTTTCAATTTTTATATATTAAATTAATTGAAAGAGGTGTTAAAGTTCATGAAGATTATGAGATTTATAGCAACTTCAGCAGTTACAGCGTGCCTCATTGCAACAAGTGTATTTGCAGTAAATCCTGTAAGTGCAAGCACTCCAACTCCAACAAAAACTACAGTAACTCCAACAAAGACTACGGTGACTCCAAGCAGTAAAAAAGGAAAGCTGTCTGATAAAGAAGGAGAAAATAGAAAAGATCATAAAAGAGCTGGATGCTTTGATAAAATGATGGGTGAATGCCTGTCAAACCTAGTAAAAGAAAAGGTAATAACAAGTGAACAAAAAAACTCAATAGAGAATGCTATAAAATCAGCAAGAGAAGATAAAAAAGATCTAAAGGGAGTATTTGATGATCTGGTAAAGGCAGGAACAATAACCCAAGCACAGAAAGATGCATTAATAAAGGAAATGATGAAATCTAAATGCAAGCACATGGAAAAGCATAAGAACAGAGATTCTGATAATTCTTCAACACCTAAAGAGACACCTAAAACAACACCGACTCAGAAGGGAAGATAATATTTTAATCCTTACTTAAGGAATCCTTCTAAGGTATTAATATATTTTTAAAAGCACCTGCAATTCTAAAACGATAAAACTTGCAGGTGCTTTTAGTATTTTTTGAAAGGCTTAGCATGATATCCAAAAAACCTCCAATATAAGCAAAATAAGTTTGTTTTCCGGTAGAAAATGAAATATAATTAATAAAGGCAATATGAAAAGATCATTTTCATATGATGATACTTTTTTGAATTCTTAATAATTTCTTAGGGAGAGGTCAAAATGAACGATATCTTTGAATTCATAGGAAATTGTTTAAAAAGCACTTATGTAGAGCTGTTTCTGTATCTGGTTTTGCCTGTTTTCCTCATAGTTTGGCTGTGGAAATCAAAAAACAGAAGTAAATTTGGACTTTTAATAAAGATGGTTGCAATAGGAACTTTTATTCTGGCTTTATTTTGGACACCTTTCAGGGAATCATCTGTGGGTTATTACACAAACTATATTCTGCTGGCATTATTTTTGGCTTCTGCAGTTGTGGCGTTTATTAAGGGTAGAGGAATGAAATTTTTTAGTGATGCAACTATAAAAGGTATAGTCCTTGCTATTCCCGGGATCATTTCCATATTGCTTATGGGGTATGTCAACGTAATTGGAATAAGGGGCTTTTTCTATGATGAAGAGCCAATAGAGCTGATGTTTCCATTTAAAAACGGAGCCTATGCGGTAATGCAGGGAGGTAATGGAGCCTCAAGCTTTCTTGCCAATTATCACTATCATGCATGGAAATTTGGAACAGAAGAAGATACATTAAATAAGTTCTCAACAGATATTGTTAAATTAAATAAATTTGGCTTTTGCTTTAATACACTGGATTTTTTGTTTAATAATGATTTGCCAAAAGACTTAAACAAGTATGAGATGTTTTCCGAACCTTTATATAGTCCATGCGAAGGTGAGGTATGGAGCGTAGAAGATGGGAATGATGATCTTGATCCTTCAAAAAATGAACTCTATGTTCCAAGCAATAATATCGTTATAAAATATAAAGAAAATTATTATATAGCATTGCATCATTTGAAAAAAGAAAGCATAAAGGTTGCTCTAGGTGATAAAGTAAAGCAGGGACAGCTTCTAGGGGAGATTGGTAACAGCGGTAACACAACCATACCACATCTGCATATTCAGGTATGGAAAAATGAAGGGACAACTTATTTAGGAGTTCCTATTAACTTTAATGGAAGTTTCCCGGTAAAAAATAAAGTGTATTTCAAGTAGTATGATTATGCACAATTGAAAAATGATTTGAATTGTGATATATTAAACCTACTAATGGAATCATGAAGATTCCCAAGTTTACTTAATTATAATTTTTAATTATAATTTTTACCACTACGAAATTGACTTAAGAAAACCCATGAAGGGATTAACTTTAACTTACCCTTTTTGGGTTATTATTTTATAGAGGAGTTGATAACATGCATATGGCTGATGCGTTGATTTCTCCGCTGGTTGGAGGAACAATGATGGCTGCGACTACTGCAGTTGCAGCATATTCCATTAAAAAAGTACAGAATGATATGGATGAGAAGAAAATTCCATTAATGGGAGTAATGGGTGCATTTATATTTGCCGCACAAATGATAAATTTCTCAATACCCGGAACAGGATCAAGCGGACATCTTGGAGGAGGGCTGCTTCTTGCAATAATGCTTGGGCCTTATGGCGGGTTTCTTACAATGGCATCCATATTGTTGATTCAGGCACTTCTTTTTGGTGACGGCGGACTTTTAGCTTACGGATGTAATGTATTTAATCTGGGCTTTTATACCTGTTTTATTGCGTACCCGTTTATTTATAAAAAATTTGTTAAAAAGACTGTGAGCACCGGACGAATACTTGCAGCATCATTGATATCATCGGTAGTTGGTCTGCAGATGGGCTCCTTAAGCGTTGTTCTTGAAACTGTTTTATCCGGTAAAACAGACCTACCATTTAAAACATTCTTAATGTTTATGCAGCCTATACACATTGCAATAGGAATAATTGAAGGCTTTATTACCGCAGCTGTTGTGGCTTTTATACGGAATTCAAGGCCTGAGATTTTGGAGAGGGCGGCTTCAGGAGAAAGATTAGGTGCAGTATCCTTAAAGAAAATATTGATTGTATTTTTTGTTTTGGCTTTGATCATTGGAGGAGGACTTTCATGGCTTGCTTCATCAAATCCTGACGGTCTTGAATGGTCTATTTTTAAGACTTCAGGCAAGCCGGAAATTGAAGCTTCGGGTGGCATTTATGATACCATGTCCAATGTACAAAGTAAAACTGCTCTATTGCCCGATTATGAACTTAAAACTTTGTCCGGTATTGTTGGAAGCGTTGTAACCATAGGGTTTGTTGCTTTGGTAGGCTTTATTGCAAATGCATTAAGAAGAAGAAAAATAAATTTAAAATCGAGGATTTGATTATTATGTCAGGCATTGTGAATTCATTATACAATATGAAGCATATGGATGATCTGGCACGCAGAGAATCTCCCATACACGATATTCATCCTCTTATAAAGCTCATTACTACAGTTGTTTTTATAACTGTAGTAATGTCATTTGGCAGGTATGATATAGGTCGGCTTCTACCGTTTTTTTTATATCCTGTTATAATTGTTATTGTATCGGATTTGCCCAAAGCACCGATATTAAAAAGGATTATTATTATAGAGCCGTTTATTATAGGTGTAGGAATACTAAATCCTTTGCTTGAAAGTGAAACATTTATTGTTGGCGGAATTGAGCTATCTAAGGGATGGATCACATTCGGTTCTATTTTTATAAAGTCGTTGTTGGCTGTTACTGCAGCTTTGCTGCTCTTAGCAACGACAGGCATGGATAAAATAGCCGGTGCCTTAAGGACGTTAAGAGTTCCAAAGATATTTGTACTACAGTTGTTATTGACATATAGGTACATATCTGTTTTGACGGAAGAAGTTGCAAGGATGTTAAGAGCCTATTCAATACGTGCTCCACAGCAGAAGGGCATACATAGAAGTGCCTGGGCTTCATTTTCGGGACAACTTATTATAAGGACATTTGACAGGGCACAGAGGGTTTATCATGCAATGTGTGCCCGGGGATTTACAGGTGACTTTAACTTCGGAAGTGTTTTGAAAGTAAATTTAAAGGATAATATATATTGGGTTTGTTGGATAATATTTTTTGCAGCGGCAAGATTGTTTGATTTGCCTGTGCTTATAGGTTCAATGATTACAGGAGTGTTTTTTGTATGAGTCATCATAAATTGGAGATAAAAGATTTGCATTTTTCATATCCCGACGGGCACAAGGCCATAGATGGCATAACAATTAGTATCGGCCATGGAGAGTCTGTTGGGATTATAGGAGCTAATGGGGCAGGTAAATCCACCCTGCTTATGCTGCTTATGGGAATTCTCTTTCCCGATAAGGGAGAGATTGTTGTCGGTGATATACCGGTAAACAAAAAAACACTGCCTTTTATAAGACAAAGAGTAGGAATGGTTTTTCAGGACCCTGATGATCAGCTTTTTATGCCTACGGTATATGATGACGTGGCCTTTGGACCTAGAAATTATAAGCTAGATGAGAAAGATGTTGAAAAAAAGGTGCTTGATGCATTGGATAAGGTTGGAATATTGCATTTGAAAGACCGAGCACCTTTCAAGTTGTCGGGAGGAGAAAAACGTGCTGCAGCCATAGCAACTGTGCTTTCCATGACACCTGATATACTTGTTATGGATGAACCTACCTCTGCACTTGACCATAGGGCGAGAAAAAATATTATGGGTATATTAAGAAGTTTTGAGCATACAAAGATTATTACCAGTCATGATCTCGATATGTTGATGGAGATATGCAATAGGATTGTTGTTATTAAGGATGGTAAGGTATCGGCTGATGGAACAGCTATGGATGTTTTAACCGACAGCAGGCTTTTGGATAGCTGTGGGCTTGATGTTCCCCTTTCTCTACAGAATTGCCCTAAATGCGGAAGGGGCAAAGTTTAATGGTATATAATTTATCTGAATTTATAATCTGAATTTAGATGCATAACATATTGAATTATGTTGAATATAGGTATATAATTAAGGTTGCGAATAAAATATTCGTTAGGTGAGGTTCCTATACAAATATACGCTGCTGCCCGGAAACATCGAGAGATGCCAATGGGTCAACAGGTACTACCGAAATAAGGTTTTACTTAATGTAGCTGGAATTGTATTCCAAAGTTGTATAGTGCTAAAGCTCAACGAGTGAAGGAGCTATAATGGCGTTTTTCCGTCACTCTTTGTTGGCGGTTTTTTTAATGTTAAGAAAATTGTCAATTCAATTATCTTTAATGAATTAAAGATAATTATAAGCTGAATTGATGGAGGTGAACGGTATGGACTATGACCCTGATAGTAGTAACTTAAAAGGATTTTTATTAATGTTCAAAGGTTTATTTGTCATGCCGTTAACCATAATTATGGCGTAATTGACAGATAAACCCTCAGTTTTCCGGTTGATTTTATTGAAGAGGGTGATTGTATGATTGAAATCTTTAAATCAGTTAATAACCAGATAGTTCAAACAAGCACATTTGATGAAGGTGTGTGGGTAAATCTGGTAAAACCTAGTGAGGAAGAAATCGAAAAAGTTAGAAGTGCATTAAATGTCGATATAGATTTTTTAAAGGCCGCACTCGATGAAGAAGAACGTGCGAGAATAGAAAGTGACAATGGACAGACTCTTATAATTGTTGATATGCCTGTTGTAGAAAAAGAGGGTAAAATGAATGTTTATACTACTATTCCTCTTGGCATTATACTTATCAAGCATATAATTATAACTGTTTGTTTGAAGGAAGATACATTGCTTAAAGATTTTATGAGCAACAAGGTTAAAGCTTTTTTTACACAGTACAAGACGAGATTTGTGCTTCAGATACTCCATAAAAATGCTACACGGTATCTTCAGTTTCTAAAGCATATTGACAAGACCAGTACAAGGATAGAGCAGGATTTGCACAAGTCCATGAAGAACAAGGAGCTCATTCAGATGCTAAAGCTTGAGAAGAGTCTCGTTTACTTCTCTACGGCTCTAAAGTCAAATGAAGTTGTCCTTGAAAAGCTTATGAAATACGAGCATATTAAGAACTATCCGGAAGATACCGATCTTCTTGAGGATGTAATAATTGAAAACAAACAGGCTATAGAAATGGCCAACATATATAGCAACATATTAACCGGCACAATGGATGCTTTTGCTTCTATTATTTCAAACAATTTAAATATTGTGATGAAATTTTTAACATCTGTAACCATTGTGATGGCTATACCCACTATGATATCAAGCTTTTTTGGAATGAATGTAGATTTGCCGCTTTCGGGAAAAGCTTCTTTTTGGCTGATTGCAGCTGTAGCATTTGCAATGTCATCTGCAACCGGACTGTTTTTGTATAAGAAAAAGATGTTCTAAATTTATAAAAGTTATTAAGTTTGTTTTTGTTGAAAGGCTTTTAATTTTATATAATGTATAAAAACCTGCATGAGCTAAAATCCATGTGGGTTTTATTATGGTGTAATTTTTATAAAAAATAGAAAATAAAAATAAAAAACTATATAAATTGTAGAAAATAGGTGTATAATATAAATGCAAATGCAAATCATTACTATTTAAATGGGTATTAATATTACATTTAGCGGAGATAAATGCAAATGATTAATTGCATTTAATATATTTAGATTAGGAGAAGTGATTTATGAATAAGTATATACGGCTATTTTTGGTTGTTTTTATTGGGGCTTTTCTGTTTTCGTCTTGCGGTAACTCTCCTGAAACTACAAATACCGGCAAACAAAAGGAATTTACAATTGTAACATCATTCTACCCCATATATGTGTCTGCAATAAATGTAGCAAAGGATATTCCGGGTGTGAGGGTGAAAAACATGACAGAGCCACAGACAGGCTGCCTTCACGATTACCAGTTGTCTCCGGCAGATTTGAAGACTCTTGAAAGTGCCGATGTTTTTGTAATAAATGGTGCAGGAATGGAAGCTTTTATGGATAAGGTCATAAGTCAGATGCCAAAACTGAAGGTTGTAGAGGCTTCAAAGGGAATAGAGCTTATCAAAAATTCATCCGATGGTGAAGAGAATCCCCATGTATGGGTGAGCATATCTGAAGCTATTAAGCAGGTCAAAAATATTAGTGAAGAATTGGCTTTGATAAATCCGCAAAATGCAGATAAGTACAGGAAAAACAGTGAAGATTATATTAAAAAGCTGGAAGCCTTGAAGGAAAAAATGCATAATGAGCTTGACGGTATAAAAAACAGAGATATTGTAACATTTCATGAGTCATTTCCATACTTTGCAAAAGAGTTTAACCTGAATATTGTTGCGGTTATAGAACGTGAGCCCGGATCTGAACCAAGTGCGGGTGAAATAGCCGATACTATAAATATAATTAAAAAGACAAATGTAAAGGCCTTATTTGCTGAGCCTCAGTATTCTAAAAAGGCTGCCGAGTCCATAGCAAATCAGACAGGAGCAAAGGTATTTACTCTTGATCCCATTGTCACAGGCTCCGAGGATGGAGATGTTGATGGGTACATTAATAAAATGGAAGAAAATCTAAAATCTTTGTTAGAGGCATTGAAAATATGAAGAATGAAAACATGTTTCATAATGATTGTGCAAATAAAAGTCCACATCAAAAAGACAAAGGATGTAAAGATGCCTGTTGTGGATTTTGCTGCACAAAATTGAAGAATTTCGGTGTAGTTATAGGAAAAACTGAGATATTAAGGGATGTAAATCTTCACATTCATTGTGGGGAGTTGACTGCCATAATAGGACCAAACGGTGCTGGAAAAAGCACTCTCTTAAAGGCTATGCTTGGCGATTTGAAGGCTACGGGTGAACTCAAATACATTGATGCAAAAGGCAGGCGTAACGGCAAACCTCTTATCGGTTATGTTCCTCAGTATCTAAATTTTGATGTTGGTTCGCCTACGAGTGTGCTTGATTTGTTCATGGCATGCCGTTTTAAATTTCCGGTGTGGCTTCATGCTCCTAAAAGGATTATAAGGCATGTAGAAGAAGCACTGTCAAGGGTGAAGGCTGATCAACTTATTAACAGAAGGCTCGGAGCACTATCGGGAGGAGAGCTCCAGAGAGTATTGCTGGCTCTTGCACTCGATCCCATTCCCGATTTGTTGTTATTGGATGAACCGGTTTCAGGGATTGACCATAATGGATTGGCAATATTTTATGAAACAGTTTCACAGCTTAGAAAGAATTATGATCTGTCCATAATACTGATTTCCCATGACCTTGATCTTGTGTATAAATATGCGGACAGGGTTGTTTTGCTGAAAAAAACAGTTCTTGAAAACGGTAAGCCTCAAGATGTTTTCCAAAGTGAGAATTTCAAAGAGGTGTTTTCACTAAAATGGAAAGATGCTGATGCACAGGGGAGGGAAGAACAATAATGGACATTTGGTACAGTATCATAGACATGCTTCCCTTTGAATGGACGGGACATACATTTATGAAAAATGCCTTGCTGGCAATTATACTTATTTCGCCTGTGTTCGGTATTCTAGGAACAATGGTTGTAAACAACAGGATGGCTTTTTTTTCCGATGCATTGGGGCATGGAGCATTTACCGGTGTGGCCATTGGCAGTATTATGGGCTTGGTTCAGCCTCTTTGGTCCGCTGTTATTTTTTCCGTTGTGTTTTCAATAGGAATCGCAGTAATAAAATACAGGAGTCGAATGGCAAGTGACACTGTAATAGGAGTGTTTTCGTCAACGGCGGTTGCATTGGGTATATTCATACAGACATCGGGCGGTAAGAGTTTTGGAAAAGCAATGACATATCTCATAGGCGACATATTGAGTATTCTTCCAAGCGAGATATTATTGGCATTTTTACTTTTGATTTTTATTACTGTATTATGGATTGTAATATTCAATAAGCTTATGGTAGTGAGCGTAAACCCATCTCTTGCGGGAAGCAGGGGAATACATACTTTTTGGAATGAACTTATTTTCAGCATGGTTATTGCGGTTGTGGTTACGGTATCCATGTCCTGGATTGGGCTTATGGTGATTAATTCATTTTTGGTTTTGCCTGCTGCGGCTGCGAGAAACATAGCAAAGAATCAGCGGCAGTATCATTTGTTGACGATTGTAATTTCTGTCGTATCAGGCATCTCTGGTCTTATTGCATCGTACTATATTGAAACAGCTTCCGGTGCTACCATTGTATTGATTGCTGCAGTTATATTCTTTGCAACATTTGTTTACAGGAAGAGGTTTGATTAAGGATTCTTAAGTATCTTGAAGATGGGAAAGGATGCATAGGCTTGGAAACAAAAAAATATAGAGAATTATTAAAAAAAGAAAATTTGAGAAACACAAAACACAGAAATTCAATTCTTGAAGTTATTGAAGAAAACAGACAGCCCATGACTGCGGATACAATCTACGTAAAGCTTAGAGAACAAGGTGTATCCATAAGTCTTTCAACTGTTTATCGAGTTCTGGATACTTTAATAGGAAAAGGTCTCGTGGTTAAGACCAGTGTAACCGATGATAATAAAGGACTTTATGAAATAAACACAATGGAGCACAAACACCACCTTTTATGCACAAAATGCAGGAAAATGCTTTCTGTGGATGGGTGCCCGCTCGAGGAATATGAAAAAATGCTGGAGGAGAAACTGGGTTTTTCAATTAAAGGTCACAAGTTGGAGATGTTTGGTTTGTGTGATAAATGCAAGGAAAATAATACTGAGTACTGAAACTAATTTTTGTTGTTTATTTCTTATTTATACAAATTAAGTATACAAACAAAGGGCTTTTGCACACTATCTTAAAGTAGTTTTGCATCAGCCCGCTTTAATGGAGACTATGGGATTTGAACCCACAACTTCTACAATGCCATTGTAGCACTCTCCCATTGAGTTAAGCCCCCGTGTAATTATTAGTCAAAAACTTCTATAATACCAACTCTACCAAAACCATCAAAACTAACTCTTCGAAAAATAAGATATTCATATATTTCTGTCCATCTTTTGATATCAACGACAGTAATGCAACCTGCAGAGACCATACCAGTGTGCAAATACCTATCGTCTACATAGCCGCCATCTAAATATGTTATCCTAAACCATGATGTTGCGTATTTTGTTTGATCTTTATAAGTGTTGCCATTTCTGGAGTGAGGCTCGTCAGGCATTTCCAAATAATATTTACCACTTGGAATGGCACCTTCTGAAGAAACGTTATCATAACCACCAGATCCTGAAAAAGCGTTATATGTTTCTCCGTTAACCTCAAGCTTCTTTTTACTTTTATAGAATTTAAGCTCTGCCTTAGGCAGTGTCCTGTTTCTGGATGTTAGATAGGAGCCATACATCATGTTGAAGAAAGACTTCTTTTTTACAGATGCATGTTTCGTTTTATATTTACCTTCAAGTATGGTAAAGTAATCGCGTTCATCAGACTCAGCATATAATCTTACCCTAGTTCCTTGTGGAAGGTAAATAATAGTATTGCTGTCCTCTGAACGTACACGACGCCAACCATCTTCTTTTGCTATATCAATAAAACATTCTCTAGACAAAGTTTTATTAGTTATATCGGCAGCTATTTTTTCACCAATTTTTTCACCCATTTTGCCAGCTATTATTTGCATTTTTTTAATCTCCCTTATTCCAACTCTACTGTGAAAAAATCAATCAATTATCTTACATAGATAATTTTATAATAATACATATATATTTATGTTGTCAAATGCAAATATAAAGTTATAAAGTAGTATTTATACGTATATAAGCTAATGCTAAAACCGTATGCTTGATGACAAAACAGCTTTAAAATGGTAAAATAACATAATTGGTTTACTAAATGGGTAAATTTATAGTTAAGGAGGAATGTACATGTTTGAACTGTTGAAATCCAGAAGAAGCATAAGAAAATTTCAGAATAAAGAGATTGAGAAGGAAAAGATAGATACAATACTAAAAAGTGCACTCCTTTCACCTTCATCGAGATCAAGAAGGCCCTGGGAGTTTATTGTGGTGACAGATAAGGAACTTTTAAAAAAACTTTCCCAATGTAGGGAACATAGCTCGGATTTTTTAGAAGGAGCACCTGTTGGGATAGTTGTTATTGCAGATCCGGAAGTTTGTGATGTATGGATAGAGGACGCTTCAATAGCAGCTATAATTATTCAGCTGTCTGCACAATCTCTTCAGCTGGGGTCATGCTGGATTCAAGTAAGAGACAGATATCATTCCGAAAATGTTACAGCTGGCGACTATATAAAAGAAGTCTTGGGCATACCGTCAAGATATAACGTTGAGTGTATGATAGCCATAGGCTATCCTGCAGAAAATAAAAAAGCATATGATATAAACGGTTTGCCTTATGGGAAAATTCATTATAACGGTTATTAATTCGTCATTGTAATTATATTGAAATATATTTTCATAATGGCTAAATTGAATACGGTTAAGTTGAATATTTTGGAGGAAATTGATGATTCAGGAATTATTAAAAGCTTTTATACTCGTTTTCATAGCCGAAATGGGGGATAAGACACAGATTCTCGCTATGGCTTTTGCAACCAAATATCCAGCAAGAAAGGTATTGGCAGGGATTTTTGCTGGATGCTTGCTAAATCATGGTTTGGCGGTTCTTTTGGGAAGCTCTGTTTCAAAGGTGATACCTTTAAACACCGTTCAGGTAATTGCAGGCTTTGCTTTTGTGCTCTTTGCACTGTGGACAATTAAGCCGGAATCGGATGAAGATGAGGATGAAAGCAAAAAATCCAGGTTCGGACCTGTTATTACTGTTGCAACTGCTTTTTTTATTGGGGAATTGGGGGACAAGACCCAGCTTACGGCTATTACCCTGGCAGCCGATGCAATGTATCCTCTTGTAATACTTGCAGGGACTGTTACCGGAATGGTGGCAACAGGAGGTTTAGGTATCATTGTTGGAAAGAAACTTGGGGATAAAATACCTGAATTTGGGATTAAAATTATTGCAGCCTCCGTATTTATGATGTTTGGTGTAACCAAGCTATATAACACTGTGCCTAAAGAATACCTTGAAATACAGTATATTTTGATTTTTGCCGCTTTAGTATCGATTACGGCTTTCATGTTTTTAAAATCCTCATTGGCAAAAAGGAAAGAGGGCAAGGAGTCTTTGTTAAAAAAGACTTCGAGGGAGCTTTACAATTATTATAATCGGACAAGGGAACAGGTTGAGGATATATGTCTCGGAGAAAATAAATGCGGAAAATGTAAGGGGAAAAATTGTATTATAGGATATACCAAATTATTAATAGAGAATGGTTTGGATGGAATGGGTTCGGTAAGTCTTGAATCCCTCGGAAAGGAATTGGGTAAAGGCAATGATAAAGACTACAATAGAGAGTTGGTTCTTCAAACATTAAGCAGCACTCTTCTGTTTATAAAAAATCATCCGGAAAATCCTGATGTAAAAAATTTACATGATATTAGGAAGAATCTTGAGATGATACTATTTGGCGAAAGCTTTGAAAATATAGATGACTGGAAGAAGTATGAAACGGATTTGAAAGCTATGGATAAAGATATTGCAGAAAAGCTCATATCAGAAATGAGAAAACAGTAACTTGTCCGTTAAGCGGTGTAAGCTACATAAATAAACGCCAAAGCTGCAGAGAATAACGAGTTTCTCTGCAGCTTTGGCATTTGGTGGTAATTATGTACTTTTTTAAGAAAACCGATTAACATTTGCAGTTGTTGTTATATCCTCCGAATCCCCCGAAAATTCCAGGGCAGAAGCAAATAACAAGTATAAGGATTATAATAATCCAAAAAAAGTCACTTCCAAAGCCGAAAAAACCCCCGCATCCTCTTTCATTTTCCATTGAGCTCACTCCTTGTAATACTAATTACATTTCATAGTATGAAAAGCTCATAATAAAAGTTCCATATTAAAATATTTGTCTATCATAAAGGAACTTTTTTCTTATAATTATATATAATACCAATAGGCTATATAAATATGAGGTGCTCTTTATGATAATACCAATAAAGCTTGCAGGAGTTGCACTTGCGTGTAAAACGCTTCAGCTATACGGTGCTAGAAGAAATGACCATTCGATTCCACGTCCAAATTTAATTAGTGTATTTTCACAGGCCATTGCATCAAAATTTAAGGCTAAACAAAGAAATACTCATGAAGACTATATGACTGTAATTACAAATACCATACCTCAGGAAGCGAGGCTTCTAACTCCTACATACAGGACAAATTCAAATGCTTATGAGCTTTGGGATATTGATGGGGACAGGGAAAACGAGCTTGTAACAAGTTACATACTTAACGATGAGATCACTACTATTGTAATTAAAAATCAAAATGATTTATGGAATATTGCTTCCGAAATTAAGATTCCGGGAACGGCATTAAATTACAGGTCATTGGCTAATGTTGTGGGAAAAGGAAAACAGTTGCTTATTGGATATGAGGATAAAGACGGCAATAAGGAAATTGCTGCTTATACATTAAGTGACTATGATGCCAAAAAGCTATTTTCTCATAGGTACAACAAATTTGATTTTTTAAAGCTGCCTGATAGATACGGCGAGAATTCCAATAGTCATATGATATTCTGGAATAAAAACCAAAGAGGAAGTTACGATGTTGATATAAAAAGATGGGATGGTAATAGTCTTAAAGATCCTAAAAATTATAAGGATGTTTTAATAAAAGGAGTGTTACCCCTTTATGCCAAAAAGCTTAAGAGAAACCCGGAGAAGCCGGATAACTGGTATCGTTTTGCAGTAGCATTGGAGAATGCAGGCCTTAAAAAAGAGGCATTATATATAATAAAAAAAGCCAGGCTGCTGAAGTTATCAAATGAAGTATTGCAGGACTTTGATGAGCTGGAGCAAAAAATAAGACAATCGACATAATAATTTTCACAAAGTTATGCTGTAAACAAGGTACGTTAAAAGCAATGTGCACTATAAACGATAACCCCCGCTTCATAACGGGGGTTATCGTTTATGTTCCTGAAATTAAGGTTTGATTCATGTGCAATAAAGCTGCTATTGATATTCGGAATAACTTTATTAGCAGCCTACATTATCACATGCAGGTCCTGTACAGCCCCAGAAGAGCAATAAGAACAGGATAATAAAGAATAAAATTTCCGAATTATCAAACAAACCGCCAAAACCTCTTTTTTCGCTCATTTATAACACTTCCATTCTAATATGAATATTAATAGTATTTAAGCCTAATATAAAATATTCATAATTAGGATTTTAGTGCATGTACCATATTTATGTGAAAATCATTATATGTTGATTTGAAAGAGCTCACGTATTTCAGCTTCACTGAGCTGTGTTACGAGATTTTCACCGGCATGGATGACATTATTTATGAGATCCTTCTTCTTTTCCTGTAACTCAAGTATTCTTTCTTCAATTGTTCCTTTAGCAACAATCTTGAATACCTGTACGGCTTTTGTTTGGCCTATTCTATATGCTCTGTCGGTGGCCTGTTCCTCTACAGAAGGATTCCACCATGGATCAAAATGTATTACAATATCTGCTGCGATGAGATTTAAACCTGTGCCGCCGGCTTTTAAAGATATTAGGAAAACAGGTTTTTCCAATGAATTATATGAGTTTACCATTTTAATCCTGTCTTCTGCTTTAGTGGTTCCATCCAGATAAAAATAGGGAATTTTCAATTTGTTTAGCTCTGCTCCTATAATCTGAAGCATGGATGTAAATTGTGAAAAAATAAGCATTCTATGGCCCGATTCTATGGAGTTTTCTACCAGCTCCATGAGAACCTCCAGCTTACCGCTTCCACCCTTGTAGTTAGCGATGAATGTTGCAGGATGACAGCATAGCTGCCTTAATCTCGTCAATATGGACAATATTTTAATTTTGCTCTTTTCAATTCCGTTATTTTTGATTTCTGCCGCCACTTCGCCCTGTGCTTTTTTCAGATAGGCTGCATACAGCTTTTTCTGGTCCGTAGTCATTTCTGCTATTGTTTTACTCTCTATTTTAGCGGGAAGCTCTTTTAAAACATCCTTTTTAAGCCTCCTTAATATAAAGGGCTTTATGAACTGAGAGAGCCTTTTAAGAGCCTCTTTATCATTATTTTTTACGATGGGTGACTCAAACCTTTTTATAAACTTATGATGGCTCATAAGATACCCGGGCATTATGAAATCAAAAACAGACCAAAGCTCTGTAAGGGTGTTTTCTATAGGAGTACCGGTCAATGCAAAATAACTTTTTGCCCTTAAACTTTTAACCGAGCCTGCATTTAATGTGGCAGGATTTTTTATGTGCTGAGCCTCGTCGATGAAAACATAGCTGAATTCAATGTTTTGATAAAGCTCTATATCTCTCTTCAAGGACCCATAGGATGTTACGGCGATATCATAATTGTGAATTTCATCAATAAGCCTAATTCTTTCGGCTTTTGTACCTGATATTATGGTTGTGGATAAATCCGGCACAAATTTTTCGACTTCAGCCCTCCAGTTGTATATCAATGATGTTGGGGCAACTACCAGGCAAGGTTTGGCATCATCGGTCTTTTCGCTCTTTATAAAGCTTAATACCTGCAATGTCTTTCCAAGGCCCATATCATCGGCTAAAATTCCGCCGAAGCCATACTGGGAAAGTGTTTTAAGCCATTTGTATCCGAACTTCTGGTAATCCCTTAACACTCCTTCAAGTTCCGGAGCAAGCTTTATATTAATGTCTTTAGGATTTAATATTTCACTTATCAGCCTCTCGTAATCTGCATCCTTAGATACCAGTTTAAATTTCTTTTCCTCCAGATAATTGTTGAGAAACAAAGCTCTGTTTGACGGAATATTTATTTTTGAATCTTTTATTTTTTTCTCATTTATATCAATGTCGGAAAAAAGAATGGATAAATCCATGAGCTGCTTGTTATCGAGCCTTAGGATTGATCCGTCCTTAAGCCTGTAATACTTTTTCTTTTCCCTGACAGAGTCTAAAAGGTTCAATATTTCATCATTATCAAAATCATCTACATTAAAATCAAATTCCAAAAGGTTTGAATCGGTGTTAAGCCTTATACCCATTTGGATATTCTTAACATTTTTTATCCTTATGGACTTGAATGCATCGGAATAATATAACTCGGCATATTCTTTTAGTATATCTATTTTTCCAGATATCAGCTCGGCAATATCTTCTTCCGCTACACTGTAAAACAGATCGCCTTTTTGATGCATACCGCATGAGTTTAAAAGACCAATAATTTTATTCTCCTTCTCTATGTCCCTAAGTATTAAATCGGATGAATTTTCAGACATGCCGGGTTTTAGAGTTTTATCGCCGTATATGAAGCGAACTTTGGCACATATACCTTTTCTGGTAATATCAAAATATATTTTGCATTGAAGCTCCTGCTCCAAAATCTTTTGTGACAATTTCGGGTCAATTTCAACATGGCAGGATTCTCTCACCGAAGGTATGAACTCTTTCAAAAAATGAACCCTGTCTTCTTTGCGTATTCTATATATAGGATTTTTTTTCTCACTGCGAGTAGCGTGTATTGTGTCTAATAAATGTTTTTTTTCTTCAGGAACTCTATAAACAATTAGTTTAAACGGATCAAAAGCATATTCAAAATCATGTGTAATTGCCATAATTTTTATGTTGTCATCATAGTTGGCATTCATCAATAGAACGCTGTTTTTTTCTTCAACTTTTATTTTAATTTCAATATCGTCCTCTATTCTGAGATTTTGGTCAGAGCCGGTGTAAGCTAAAGGCTTTTCACTATCTTTTGCTATTTGCAAATAGGCTTTTAAATTGTCTTCAAACAGCCTTACGCTGTTTCCAAAAAATATACTATTCTCATGATAATATGTACGATAGCTTAAATAGTCATCCATCATCATCTTTTTTCGCAGAATGTCCGCTAAAAAATCAAGTATTTTTTTGTCGCTTCCTTCAAAAAAAGTATTTCTGAAGTCTATTTCATATTTTTTTGTAAAATAATAGGATTTATTTTTTTCCAGAGCTTCAATAAATGATTTTATATTTTTTACAACATAGGGCTTTTTTTCGCCTGCTTTTAATTTAAGATTCAATGCTACCTTATTATAGCCCATTGATATAAACTCATGTTCAAGCCATAATTGTGCCTTAATGTGCTTTGAAGGGGTTTTATTGAATGTAAATGGAATAAATACTTCAATATTTTTTAAATTATTTTCATTATTATTTATCAATTATTTCACCTTTTTGCTTGAAATTTTTAACGTTGATGAATTATAAGTTCATAGTTATTTCAACCGGGCAATGATCCGAGCCTTCTATATCTTTATGTATTATAGAGTCTAAAAGCATTTCCTTAATTCTATCCGATATACAGAAATAATCAATACGCCAGCCGACATTCTTAGCCCTTGCATTGAACATATAAGACCACCAGGTATAAGCGTCTTTTAAATCCGGATAAAGGTATCTGAATGTATCTATGAAGCCTGAATTTAAAAGCTCAGTGAACTTGCTGCGTTCTTCGTCGGTAAAGCCTGCACTTTTGTGGTTTGAAGCCGGATTTTTAAGATCAATTTCATTATGTGCCACATTCATATCACCGCAAACTATAACAGGTTTTAAAGCATCGAGTTTTTTAAGATAGCCTCTGAAGGCATCCTCCCATTCCATTCTGTAGGAGAGCCTTTCTAATGCCCTCTTTGCATTAGGGGTATATACATTAACAAGGTAAAAATTATCGTACTCAAGGGTTATGACTCTTCCCTCCATATCATGCTCTTCAATCCCTATGCCGTTTTCTTGGGAAATAGGCTTTATCTTTGTGAATATTGCCGTGCCTGAGTATCCCTTTTTAGCTGCATAATTCCAGTACTGATAATAACCATCCGTTTTAAGCTCAAGCTGACCTTCCTGCAGCTTACTTTCCTGTATGCAGAATATGTCGGCATCAACAGATTTGAAAAAATCCATGAAGCCCTTATTTATACACGCTCTTAAACCGTTAACATTCCATGAAACCATTTTAATCATAAAAATACACCTTTTCCCATTAAATTTATTTTCTATTTGCTTAATATATTTTTACCTCTAATTTATACCCCAATTTTATATGGGGCTAAAATTGAATTTCAATATTTAAACCATTATATTATAACAAAGAATTCACTTTCCTATAACCCCTTTAGGACAGGGTATTCAATCAGAATATATTTTTTTTTGTACGACAAAATTTCTAAAACAATTCTGACAATTTATTGTTGACATTACCAATTATATCTGATATGATTTATTATAAAATCTCAAATCAATAAATTGCGATGATGGATATAAGATACATTTGATTGTAAAAGAGAGTCGGTGGTTGGTGTGAACCGATACATGATGTGTATGTATAGCTCGATCCGGAGTATTGCATCTGAAATATTAAGTAAGGTGCAACGTTGACGACGTTATAGTCGGAGCATTATATTATGATGCTCACTAAGGATGTATCTGATTTTAGGATATGTCGAATTAGGGTGGTACCACGTAAGAGTTTAGACCTTTCGTCCCTGCATGACCGCAGGGGGGAAAGGTTTTTTAGTGTCTCGTAAAGTTTTTGGATACTTTTTAGGACACTATTTATTAAAAGTGTTAATAAGCCAGGCATTTGGAGAAGCAAATTATTAATGTTTAATGTAATTTGCTTAAGGAATGCAATAGATTTATCACTTTTAATATAATTGCTGAAAGGAGTGAATAACATGCCAAAACACTTATTGTCCGTACTGGTGCAAAATCATGCGGGAGTTCTTTCGAGAGTGTCTGGATTGTTCAGTAGAAGGGGTTTTAATATAGACAGTTTGGCAGTAGGGGTTACTGAAGATCCTGAGGTATCAAGAATAACTATTGTTGTTGACGGGGATGAATACATAGTTGATCAGGTAACGAAGCAGCTTAATAAGCTTGTCGATGTGCTTATAGTAAAGCGGTTGGAAAAGTCAGATTCCGTAAGCAGAGAGCTTGCACTTATAAAGGTTATTGCAACAACCCAAACACGTGCTGAGATTATTCAGATTGTTGAGATATTTAGGGCTAAGATAGTTGATGTTTCAAAAAGTACTCTTACGATAGAAGCATCGGGGAGTTCGGATAAAGTCAGTGCTCTCGAGGATATGCTCAAGCAGTATGGCATCGTAGAGATTGTGAGAACTGGCACAATAGGTATTGAAAGAGGAAATAAATATATAAAAGTAAATTATAATGAGGAGTGATAATCTATGGCAAAAATGTATTATGATAGCGATTGCAACTTAGGTTTATTGAAAGGAAAAACTGTAGCGATAATCGGTTACGGAAGTCAGGGCCACGCACATGCACAGAATTTACATGATAGTGGTGTAAATGTTGTCGTAGGTCTTCCGGAAAATTCACAGAGAAGACAGCAGGTTATAAATGACGGTTTAAAGGTAATGAACACTGATGAAGCTGCAAAAGCTGCCGATGTAATTATGATACTTGTTCCTGACCAGATTCAGGCGGCAGTTTATGAAGAAAGCATTAAAGCAAACCTCAAAGAAGGCGATGTTTTGATGTTTGCTCATGGCTTTAACATCATTTTCAACCAGATAGTACCACCTAGCTTTGTGGATGTTATTATGGTTGCACCGAAGGGACCGGGTCACACTGTAAGATACCAGTACCAGGAAGGAAAAGGAGTACCTTCATTGATAGCTGTTCATCAGGATGCATCAGGCAAGGCAAAAGACTATGCACTTGCATATGCATCAGGTATAGGTGCAGGTAGAGCAGGTATACTGGAAACTACTTTCAGAGAAGAAACTGAAACTGATTTGTTCGGTGAGCAGGCAGTTCTTTGCGGTGGTGTTACAGAGCTTATGAAAGCAGGGTTTGAAACTCTGGTAGCAGCGGGATATCAGCCGGAAATTGCATATTTTGAGTGTATCCATGAAATGAAGCTGATTGTAGATCTCATCAATCAGGGAGGATTTTCATTTATGAGATACTCCATAAGCGACACAGCTGAGTATGGAGACTATATGACAGGTAAGAGAATAATTACCGATGAAACAAGAAAAGAAATGAAAAAGGTACTTACTGAAATCCAGAACGGAACATTTGCTTCCAAATGGATCGCAGAGAATAAAGCAGGCGGAAGAGCCGAATTGCTTGCAATAAGAAGAAATGAATCTGAGCACCAGTTGGAAAAGGTTGGAGCTGAACTTAGAAAAATGATGAGTTGGCTAAAGAAATAATAACAAAGAACAAATTTTATATTATTTTATATAATTCGGTTGGGATGGATTATAAGTCCATCTCACCGATATGGTCAAAATGGAATATAAAAGCATTGACTATTATTTACATTTATTTTAATAAGATATTTATGAATATGAGATTGATTGAAAGGAGGGGGGCATTATGGCTACCCGTATAAAAATATTTGATACTACTTTAAGAGATGGAGAACAGACTCCAGGAGTTAATTTAAATATAAATGAAAAATTGGAGATAGCAAAGCAATTGGAAAATCTTGGAGTGGATGTAATTGAGGCAGGCTTTGCCATTGCATCACCTGGTGATTTTGAAGCTGTAAAGGCTGTTGCTCAAAATATTAAGAATTCGACTGTTGCCAGCCTCTGCCGTGCTGTTGAGAAGGATATAGACAGAGCGTGGGAAGCGGTGCAATATGCTGCAAAACCAAGAATACACACTTTTCTTGCAACCTCTGACATACACATGAAGTATAAACTCAGGATGACTGAAGAGGAAGTATTTACAAGAGCTGTAGAGATGGTTAAGTATGCAAAGAAATACTGTCAGGATGTGGAATTTTCCGCAGAAGATGCAAGCAGAACAAGAGTGGATTTCCTTTACAGGATTATTGAGGGAGTAATAAATGCCGGTGCAACTGTGGTAAATATTCCCGATACTGTTGGATATGCTACTCCTGAAGAGTTTGGAAACTTGATTAATGGAATAAAAAATAATGTTCCCAATATTGACAAGGTGGATATAAGCGTTCACTGCCACAATGATTTAGGTCTTGCAGTTGCCAATTCTCTTGCAGCTATGTTAAATGGTGCTACGCAGCTTGAATGTACTATTAATGGACTTGGAGAGAGAGCCGGTAATGCATCCATGGAAGAGATTATAATGGGAATTAATACAAGAAAGGACTATTACAGCGGCTTTGAACACAATATTGACACTGTTAAAATCTATAGAACAAGTAAGCTTGTAAGTTCATTAACAGGAGTAAATGTTCAGCCCAACAAGGCAATTGTGGGAGCAAATGCCTTTGCTCACGAGTCAGGCATACATCAGCATGGTATATTGTCTGAAAAGAGCACATATGAAATAATGACACCTGAATCAATCGGTCTTACCCAGAACAGAATGGTGTTAGGAAAGCTTTCAGGGCGTCATGCATTTGAAGAAAGGCTTAAGGAGCTAGGCTATAATTTAGGTGCCGATGAGATTCAGAAAGCATTTGAGCAGTTTAAGAGCCTTGCCGACAAGAAGAAGGAAGTTACCGACAGAGATATTGAAGCTTTAGTTAAGGATAAAGTAGCGGATATTCCGGAAGTGTTTGAATTGGAAAGCTTCCAAATCAGCAGTGGAAATAAGGTTATAGCCAACTCCGTCATCAGTCTTAAGAGAAACGGCAACATTATAACAGAAGCAGCAACAGGCGATGGCCCTGTAGATGCAGCATTTAATGCCATGGATAGACTCATTGGATTCAGTATGGAGCTGGAAGAGTATTCATTAAAGGCTGTTACTGAGGGAAAAGATGCTCTCGGTGAAGTGACTGTGAAGGTTTTAAAGAATGATAAATACTATATAGGCAGAGGAGTTAGTACCGACATTGTCGAAGCGAGTATCAAAGCATATCTTAATGCAGTAAACAGAGTCATTAATGAAATTGGATTTGATGACAGCAATATTAATCAATAATAATGTAAATAAGGAATGAATATAAAAATGGGGCTTTGCAACAGCCCCATTTTTGATCTTAATCCGACACAGTAACTTGAATTGTGGTGCTTTCAGTGCGTCCGAATGAATTTTCAAATATACATTTATATATATATGTACCGGGCTTTTCTGCTGTTATTATTCGGGATATTGTTTGTGAGTCCGGTGAATGATCGGTTCTTCTCATAGTTGATATAATTTCGTTATTTTCCAATAAAAACCATTGAGTTCCATTGTTTCCGCCGGTCATTATAGAAGTTATTGTAAAGTCTTCTCCAACTTTTACATTATTCTTGTCACTTCTAATAATTACATTTCCAGGTTTGCCGGTGGCTCTAATCACTGTTATATTTTCCGGTTCACTTTTGGAAGATGGACTGGCAGTTTTTAATTGAGACGGTAATGTAGCAGATTTAGTTGGAACGGATTCAGTCGGAGCTGGTTTATTTGCTGCAGGCCTTTTTTCTTCAGTGGGAGTATCTTTAACGTTTTCCGGTTTTTTTGTGTTACCGGGGTTATTGGCTGCTGCAAGTGGTGTAGCATTTTTAGTCGATTTGGGTGTCGAAGCTGCATTTTTACCTTTTGAATTGTTGTTTTTACCATTGTCGGCTATTGCGGAAGTTTTACTAGTTTCGGACTCGGTTGATGATGAACTGTCGTTTTGGGAAAGTTCTACGTCCTCATCCATGTCATTATCTTCTTCATCCAAATCCATAGAAGTATCGGATATTGAACCGACTTTTGACGATGCTAATTCTTGTTTTTTATTACCGGTACTTTGTATTAACATAATAAGACCTGCTATTACAAATAATGCTGCGGCTGCTGCACATCCTGAAATAATTATTTTTTTGATATTGGTAAATTGGCTGTCAGGAATATAATAATGCTTATAATTTATTTCATTACCGACATCTACATTAAACGGTTTCTTTATTGAAAGGAATTTACAGTCCTCAGTCATAATGGTGGCTTTAGAGCCTTTTATTACCAGCACAACTCCCGCAAACTCAGAAAGGTTCCAGTTTAATTCTACATTCTTAATATATCCTTTTAAAATTTCAAGTTTGCTTTTCATTATAAGGCATAATGCTATTATATATTTATAATTCTGACGTAATATTTTTTTATCTATGTTGTCTATTCCAATGTAGCCAAGATCAATCTTTTTTGAAGTTGCCAGCTTCTGAGCGAATTCACTTGAATTTGACAGGTCCTTTGCCAGTTTTATTGCCCGCACAATCAAATAAGAGCTTTTAGGTGTGGAATGTATTAAATCCTTCATGGTTATTCCATGCTTCCACAGTTCGTTTTTAAAAGCTGAAATTTCCTCGTTTAATTCGCAATTTTTATCATAGCAGCTTTCATAGTAGGAAGTATTCTGGGAAATACCCTGTGCATTTTTTATTAGAGCATCCCTTACCCATTTTTTTATATTTTTTTCGGCATACTCAAAGAAATCACCATCGGTTTCAGCGTTGAAATTATCGATTGAGTAATCGAATGCCGAGACACCTAGATTAAATTCGTCACTGTTTTTTATAATTGCTGATTTGTCAAATGCACTACCTATAACTCTACTTATAAAGTCTTTATTGTTTTCAATAAAATTCTGTCTTAACTCAGGAGGACCATTTCTTATTTTTTCAATAACATCATAAATAGATTCCATACTTTACACCTTCTTTATAAGGAAATATATTATATATTTATATTAATATTTCATTGTGTTGATTATTATAGTGTTGAGCAGCGTATTTGAGTCGGGACTTAGGCGGAAATATTAAAATACAAGATTTTTTATGCAACAATATTATATAATATTTTCTAAAATGGTAATAGTAATTTTTTATTGTTTTATTGCAAATAGCAAAAAAAGTTATTATTTTTAAAATATATCTTCCCATAATTTTATATTTATAGTATTATTTAATTATGCAATACAATATTATACTTTATATAGTAATTATTTAGAAATGATATTAAATTAATATTTCTATTATTTCTATATTAAATATGTTGTTGCTTTTAATCTTACATTTAGCAGAAGATAAATGTAAAAGATTAATTGTATTTAATTTTAGCTGGAATTTGTTATTTTGAAATCGTATATATAGCAGCTATATGCAAGGTGGCATACAGTTGTTTTTATTAAATATTTAGCTTTGGTAGGGGATGTATTTAGAGTTAATTACGCAAAATAAGCAGGGGAGGCTTATAAGTGTACTGCTCATATTACAAAAAATCTACTTTTTTTAAACGTTTACGAGGCTCTATGGGTTACTGTTCTTTGCAAAAATGTATTATCGAAAGGGATGAACAGGTTGGTAAAATACCTTTTGAATACTGTGAGGGTCTAAATGGTAAATGTAATATTATGTGCGGTGTCTATATTTATTTTTCAAAAGAAGCATCTGAAAAATAACATATAATTATACCGTATTTACCCATACCCTATTGAGAGGATGTACGGCTTGAAGTTATATGGAAAAATAATTAGGGAAACTAAGATTCTTAAGGATACTTTCGTTGTCGAAGAAGATTCGACTATGCAATATAGAGAAAGACTTGAGAAATGTTTAATAAATTTGTGCAGAGAAATCGGTATACCGGTTCCTATATGGCTTGAGAAGAATACCAAAGAGTTTGCTCACTTTAGAAGGACCTTTTTTTCGAACGAACAGTTTGTTGAGAAAGTTGATTTTGACAGATTTGAGATAAGGGTTGAATAATTTTTGCTAAGGAATGGATTAGAAGCAAATTGATCTGGAATTTTATTTTCCGTTAGAAGCATTTATGCCTTCCTGATGGAGATAATATCTAATATGCACTGCGTTAAACTGTGCGGTCCTTTATTGTTGTATCTTTTTCAAAGCTTAAGCAACCTATATATTAAATACATTATTACTCTTAATCTTACATTTGGCAGTAGATAAATGTAAAGATTGTTATGGCATTTTACATATTAATATTATTTTGTTTTTAATGGAGTTTTTATGAGAATTAAAAGAATTATTGACGTAAGCAGGAGAATAAAGACCGGAATGGCTGTCTGGCCTGGTGATGAAGGCATAAAAATTGATTTGAATTCATCAATTAAAATGGGGGATATGTGCAATGTATCGTCCATACATATGGGACTTCATACCGGAACACATATTGATGCACCGCGGCACTTTTTAGATGAAAAGGAGGATATAGCAAGTCTTGATTTGTCCATGTATATTGGATATGTTAATGTTTTTGAATTGAATGTGAGTGAGTGCATAACTGCAGATGATATTAAAGATCTTTATATTGAAAAAGGCGATGTCGTTTTCTTTAAAACTGCCAATAGTGATATATCTATTATGGAAGAATTTAAAAAGGATTATATCTATCTAGACAAATCAGCATGCGAGTTTCTTATTGAAAAAGGTGTAAAGACGGTGGGTATTGACTATTTGTCGATTGACGGGTATTATACTGAAGGCCATTTATCACATTATGCCCTTCTTTCAAAGGGGATTGGAGTGATAGAAGGATTGTGTTTAAAGGAAGTGAAGCCTGGAAAGTATTTCTTTTCCTGTTTGCCGTTAAATATAGAAGGGGCGGATGGGAGTCCTGCAAGGGCTGTGCTGCTTGAATTGTAATAAAATTGCATTTAAAATTATTAATAAATTGTTTATAATTACTTTATATGATTTCAATATATATAATGTAAAATAAAATTAGGGGATTTTGTCCGTAGTTCGGTTGTGAGGAGATGTATTAATGGGGAGTAGCAATAAGAAGTTCTTTATAGTGTTGTGCTTTTTTATCGGGCTGATAATTTTTGTGTCTACTGCATTTGCTGATATATCAACCAAGTCAGCTTATCAGCAGTTGAAGGATAGTATTAAATATACGTTTATGAGTATGGATAAACATTTAAACAGCTATACCATAACAACTACTACAGTGATAAAAGAAAAAAACAGGCTTATTATGTCCGGTGAAGAGATAAAGAAACAAAGCAGAGAAGCTAATGAAGAAAAAAATACTTATCTGTATGGTAATACGCAAAAACAGGTATTCTACTACTATAATGATAAAGATACATCCATATCGTATGATGCAAGCAACGATACATATTATCTATATGAAAATTCCGGCGATTATAAAAGAACTTCCATAGATCCTTTTAAAGAGCCTTATTCAATCGAGCTTGAAAAAATATTTGATTTATTTATTGGAAATGTCAAAGACAGTGTAACATTTGAAAGAATGCCCGACGGTTCTAAAAAGTTCAGTGGATATGTCAGCCAAGGTCAAATCCCTGCCATTATTAATGCTTTAATATCTTTTGAATTCAAAAAGGAGATATCATCAAGGACATATGACCGGTTTGACATCAAATATCCTAATCTGAAGGATGATATTTACATTAAGCTGGCAAAGGGAAGTGCCACTACCAATAAGAATGGGCTGATTCAAGAAATATCGGCATCATGCGTAATGGCAGGCAAGGACTTTGACGGCATTGTCCATAATATAACTGCAGAAATAATTATAAAGATACATGATATTGATTCTACCAAAATTACAAAGCCTGACCTTGCAGGTAAAAAAATAGAAAAATCGGGTAATGATGTATATGAGGTCAGCAACCTCACTGAAAAGTTTGAAGGAACGTTCAAAAATGATATTGTAATTCAAAGGGACAATAAATATGTTAAAATAGGCGAAAGAATAGTTGAGCTGGCAAGGCTTGACGACACTCATTTTAAGGGTAGTTACACAGAAGAATATATTAGCGGTTATGAAGATTATTTTGAAAGCAAGGAGTCTTTCGATTTTGATGCGGAACTAATAGGCTCATCCTCCAGTGCGAAATATACATATATAAATGTGAATGGCAAAGAGAGTTCAGGCTATATTAATTTTGATACAGTAAACGGTAAAATATTCTTTAGCAATAATGGAAGCAGATATAAGGATCTTTCATTTGACAATGATTTTTGCAGGGTATTTGATGAATAACATTTTAATGTATAAATTTCTATTACAAATCTAAGGTCATTTATACTGTTCATTTAGACCTATAATGGTGAAAGGAATTATCATGGAAGTAGTACTTGAGATAAAAGAACTTAATAAAGTTTTTAAGAACGGACGAGGTATTAGAGATATCAATCTAAATATTTGCAAGGGCGATGTTTTTGGATTGCTTGGTGCAAATGGAGCAGGCAAGACAACTACCATGAAAGTTATGACAGGACTTATGAAACCGGATTCCGGAGATGTAAAGATATTCGGACACAGCATAACTACCCATCATGAGAAAGCCATGAAGAACGTAGGTTGTATAATTGAAATGTCCGAATCATATCCATATCTTACTGCTTTTGAAAATTTGAAACAAATTTCTAGATATTATGATTATATTGACAACATAAGAATTAATGAAGTATTGGAAATGGTAGGAATATATAAATACAGAAACGAGAAAACAAAAAATTTTTCTTTTGGAATGAAGCAGAGGTTAGGCATTGCTTCAGCAATATTATCAAACCCAAAGCTGGTTATATTGGATGAACCGCTGAACGGTCTTGATGTGGAAGGAATGGTAGCTATAAGAAATCTCATAAGAAAACTTTCCGATGAGGAAGGGACTACATTTTTTATTTCCAGTCATTTAATTAATGATGTGGAGCTTACCTGCAACAGGGTAGGAGTTATTTTTAACGGGAAGATTATAAATGAGGATTATACTGCCAATATATTAAGAGATTATGCTACTTTGGAAAACTATTTTATAAGTGAGGTAGACAGTAATGGAAGAGCTTAAGGGTGCATCAATTAATGAAATTGAAAGACTATTTAAGAAAAAAAAAGCCTATGTAGCTGCTATAATATCCATTCTGTCCATTATTATAGGCCAACTTGTTGTAATAGGATTTAGGCTTGGTACCGGCTCAAGAGCTGCTGACAGAGCAGAGTTTCCATTACTGGTTTTATCCATATATATTAACACTATTCTTCCATTATTTACTGCTCTTGTTACAATTGACATGTTTACCGGGGAGTTCTCTCAGAATACCATAAAAATAGCTTTGCTGCGTCCTATATCAAGGTTAAAGCTTTATTTTTCAAAGATTATCGCTATAACCTTTTTTGTTTTTATCAATTTATTTTTGGTCATGGCATTGTCCACACTGGCCGGGATGTTTTTTAACCCGGGAACCATGTCGATTAAGGAATTGCTCAGGATTTTATTGGCGTACACCGTTTCAATGTTGCCTATTTTAACAATTACATTGATTTTAGTTTTTATTGCAAATCTTTTTAAAAACGGTGTGGTAGCATTCCTTGTTTCAACAATTCTATATATTGCAATGAAAGCTTTTGAAATATATAATAATTCTTATAAGATAATTTTTATAACATCTACGCTTGGATGGTACAGTCATTGGACAGGAAGTGAAATACCGATAGATTCATTGGTAAGGGAGTTTCTTGTAATGTTTGCATGCTCCTTAATGGCCTTTTCGGCTGGTTTTTACTTGTTTGACAAAAAAGAACTATAAAGGAGATTATATGAGCCGACTTCACAAACACCTTGTATTTACTAACATCGCAATAATGATTGTTCCAATTTTAATTACCGTTATAATTACCAGCATATATGTCTTTATTTCATATACTTTATTTGATACAAGTATAAGCTCTGATAGCATAAAAAACTTAGCCAGCGTTGAGTATGAGCTTTTTACATCAAACAGCAGTACATTACAGAAAAATCCCGAACTTTTACTTGATAAGGATTTTCAAAAGGATCTTACCATAAGATTGTCTGATATAAATACCGATGTGATTATAATAAAAAATAACAAAACGATATATTCTTCCAGGGATTTCAGTCAGATGGATATTGAAAAGTGCCTGAACTTTTCCAAGCACAATTATATTCAAAGTACTGTTGATTTAGATGGAACCGATTATACGGTTAAAGTAATAAATCAAACATTTCCCGATACAACAGCAGGCTATGTTATATTGCTTGCAAAAGTTGACAAGGATGTCATTGCATCTAAAGGATTTATAATATTTGTTGCTGTGACGTTCTTTTTAACATTTATACTCACTAACCTTATATTGACATATTCATTTTCCAAAAGCATAGTGAAACCTATTTTGCGTCTTAAAAATGCAGCCAGCGAAATCAGCTGCGGTAATTTAGCCCACGAAGTTGTTGTAGAGGGACACAGCGAGATAAAAGATTTGTGTCAATCCTTCGAGCAAATGAGATTAAAGCTTAAGGAGTCGGTTTATACTCAGGCTAAGTTTGAAGATAACAGAAAAATGCTTATTTCCAGTATATCTCATGATTTAAAGACCCCTATAACTTCAATTAAGGGGTATGTTGAAGGAATATTGGACGGTGTTGCAAACAGTCCCGAAAAGGTTGAAAAGTATTTGAAGACCATTTATTCCAAAGCGGTACAGGTTGATTCAATGATAGATGATCTTCTTTTTCATTCCAAGTTGGATTTGAATCAGATGCCTTTCAATTTTGAAAGAACTGATGTATTCACCTTTTTCAGACATTGTATAGAGGAAGTCGAGCCGGAGTTGGAAAAGGCCAATATAAAAATAGAGCTTATAAATATGTTGCCGGATTATAGATTTTTGTATATAGACAGAGCTCAAATCAGGAGAGTTGTTTTAAATATACTCGATAACTCAAAAAAATACATGAATAAGGAAGAAGGAAAGATAGAGGTAACATTACGAGAAAAAGACAATAACATAATAGTGCAGATTAAAGATAATGGTGCAGGTATACCAAAAAATGATCTGCCGTTTATATTCGATAAGTTTTATAGAGCCGATACTGCAAGGAGCACCAAAGCCGGAAGTGGCTTTGGATTGGCTATTACAAAGCAAATAATTGAAGGTCATCAGGGGAAGATATGGAGTATAAGCAAGGAAAATGAAGGAACCAGTATACTTTTCTCACTAAAAAAATTATAATATTTGTATGATGTACCTAATACGATACATAATTAGGGTGTGAAAGGATAAGTTTGATATGAAAAATATTTTAATAGTTGAGGATGATCAAAGTATTGCAGAGCTCCAGAAGGATTATCTAGAAATTAGCGGTTTTTCTGTTGAAGTGTGCCCCGATGGAACAAGTGGGCTTAAATATATTGAGGAAAAAGAATGCGATTTAATTATTTTGGATATAATGCTGCCAGGTGTTGACGGGTTTGAAATACTTCGTAAAATAAGGGATACAAAGGATATTCCTATATTATTGGTATCGGCTAAAAAGGAAGAAATTGATAAAATTAGAGGTTTAGGCCTTGGTGCCGACGACTATATAACCAAACCCTTTAGCCCTGGAGAACTGGTAGCAAGGGTTAATGCTCATCTTGGGAAATACGAGAGATTAAAAAATAAGTATAGAAATAGTGGTCCGAGCAATGTTCTTCAGGTAAGAGGATTGGAGATTCAAAAGGATTCACGTATTGTCAGTGTTAATGAAAAAGAGGTCAGTCTGGCCCAAAAGGAATTTGATTTGCTTTTATTTATGGCTATGAACCCTAACAGGGTATTTAGCAAAGAAGAGCTGTTTGAAAAAATATGGGGTCTTGATTCGCTTGGAGATACTGCTACTGTTACAGTACATATTGCAAGGATAAGGGAAAAGATTGAAGCGGATCCATCCAATCCCCAATATATAGAAACCGTATGGGGAGCAGGTTATAGGTTTAGAATCTAGAGTGAAAAAATAGTCTAGAAGAAAGTTCTATTAAATTCAATTTGTTTAGCCATTTGAAAATATATGAAACATACAGGATAACGAAAAAGAGATAGGATTTAATTCCTATCTCTTTTGTGTCGTTTAATCGGGGTGAGAGGACTTGAACCCCCGGCATCTTGGTCCCAAACCAAGCGCGCTACCAGCTGCGCTACACCCCGCCGTCAAGCGACAAGAGAAATTGTACTACATCCCTAAAAGTTTATCAACAGCTAAATATAATTATTACGTTAAGTTATTGTTTATAATCGTTTAAATGCTTATTGTTGCTTTCAATTTCTAGAGTTTTCGTAAAAGACAACTCTTTTTTTATACATGTATTGTCTATGTATAATATTACCAATCAAATGTAATATAACCGTAATTGAACCGTACAAGCATATGAATTATAATATAAAGGGGGATTCCATACCCCTCTATATAATTATTTATACAGCGATAATTTAAAGAGGTGTTCAGCATTAAGAGGATTTTAGGGCAGATAAGACGTGCAATACAAGATTATGACATGATAAAGGAAGGTGATAGAATAGCAGTAGGAGTGTCGGGTGGCAAGGATAGCCTGACTTTGCTTCTTGCATTAAGGAATTTACAGAATTTTTACCCTCAAAAATTTCATCTTGAAGCTATTACTATTACTTTGGGAATTGGTGACTTTGATCTTACACCTGTTAAAGAATTGTGCAAAAGTATAGGAGTTAATTACACTGTTGAAGAGACTCTTATAGGTAAGATAATATTTGAAGAAAGGAAGGAGAAAAACCCATGCTCTCTTTGTGCTAATATGAGAAGAGGTGCCCTTCACAATATTACAAAGTCACTGGGATGCAACAAGATTGCTCTTGCACATCATAAGGATGATGTTATTGAAACCCTTCTGTTAAGTACTTTTTATGAAGGTCGTATACATACCTTTTCACCGGTAACATATCTTGACCGCAAGGATATTTACATGATCAGACCTCTTATATACACTGAGGAAAAGGAAATAAAGGCCTTTATTAAGGAGTATGGGATTAAAACAGTTAAAAGTCCGTGTCATATTGACGGATACACCAAGAGAGAAGACATCAAGAACATGTTGAAGGAAATGTCAAAAGAAAAAAGGGACATAAAATCAACTATTTTCGGTGCTATTAAGAGATCGGGAATAGATGGTTGGAAAGAATGAAAAGGAGTGGAGAACGAGAATGAATTACATAAGAAAAATAGTAGCATTATACACAGCCATAGCCGTATTGTTTCTTGCACCTGTAAGCTACGTTTCGGCTGAACCGACTATTATATACCAAAAGATTGAAAAGGAAAATATTACATCGGGTGCCACTTTAGAGAAGATTACAAAGTTTACAACTGCCGGTTGGCAGAGTATAAATGTTTTGAGAATTGATTTGGGTAATCCAAATATAAAAATAGATTCATTGACCAATATGGATTCGGCTATGAAGCTGACGAAGCTAAAAACGCTTGCTGAAGCCAGAGGAGCAGTGGCGGCTGTAAATTCAAGCTTCTTCAATTGGGTAGATGCGGCAAACGGACAGGGATATGTAGACGGTACTATTATTGAGTCCGGCAAAGTAATAAGTGCCCAGTCCGGATATAACAGCACTGGGGATAATATGGCCTCAATAGCAATAGATAATGCAAATAATGTGTTTTTCGATTATTGGAAGACAAATATAAAGCTTGTGGCACCAAACGGAAAGCAGATTGATGTGGCACAATTTAACAAGCCAAGCAGAGTAGACCATAAGGATATAATTGTGTTAGACAGAAGATGGGGTAAAATGTCTATAGGCTCATCCCAAAAGTACCCTAAGATGCTTGAAGTTGTTGTTGATGATGGAAAAATTATTGAGATCAGATCATCACAGCCTGCTGTTGAGATACCTCAAAACGGATTTGTTATAGTAACATCAGGTAGTGCAAATCTAATAACCAATAATTTTAAATTGGGTGATGAAGTAAAGCTATCAATTAATACAACACCCGATTGGAGTTCAATATCTGTTGCAATGACAGGTAGTGCTATCCTTGTAAAAGATGGAAAGATTCCTGCTAAGTTTTCACAGAATGCAGCCGGTAAGAACCCAAGAACTGCCGTAGGTTGCACAAAAGACGGAAAGCAACTTATAATGGTTGCATTAGACGGTAGACAGAGTCATGCAGTTGGAATGGAACAGAGTGAATTGGCAAAACTCATGATTGAGCTTGGTGCATACAATGCACTGAACTTTGACGGTGGCGGTTCTACCACAATGGTAGCACGTCACCAGGGAGATAAAAATCTGTCTTTAATAAACAGTCCTTCAGATGGTGCTCAAAGGTCCGTAGCTGCAGGATTGGGAGTGTTTTCTGTTGCTCCGCCGTCCGAACTTGATGGAATTATACTTGATGCAGCAGATGGAAATGTTTTCGTAAATACATCAAGAAAAATTGATATAATGGGATATGATAGATACTTAAATCCTATTGATGTGGATAAAAGTAAGGTTACATTCAGTGTTACGGGAGTAAAGGGAGAATTTGTCGGAAACACATTTTATCCTAAGTCAACAGGAAAGGCTGTTATTAAAGCAACTATCGGAAATATAAGCTCCACCATTGAAGTTCAGGTTTTGGAAAGCCCTCTTTCACTCAGTTTAAATGCAGATTCTGTAAAAGTACCGCTCAACGGCACCAAAACATTCACTATCACAGGTACCGATAAAAACGGATACACAACAACAATTAACCCGGCGGATGTCAAATGGTCTGTAAATGGAGGAATAGGAAGCTTTGTTGACGGAGTTTTTAAAGCTTCCAACTCGGGAACAGGATATGTAGATGCGTCTATTGGTAATGTGCATGCTTACTGTGCTGTAGCGGTGGCTTCCAATAAATTTACTGTTATTGATGGCTTTGAGGAGTTTAACGGCACATACATGTCAAGTCCGGACAAATTACCGGGTTCTTACGAGATATCCAGGGAAGTTAAAAAGTCAGGATATTATTCAGGCAGACTTACTTATAATTTTTCCACCACTTTAGAGGGTACAAGAGCGGCATATATATCCTATGCGGACAAGGAGGTAACTATAGCTCAAGGTGCTGAAAGGCTGGGTATTTGGGTTTATAACGACCATACATCATCAAACTGGCTTAGGGCAGAGTTGTATGACTCCGCGGGAAGCAAACAAATAGTTGAGTTTACAAAGGAAATGAACTGGGATGGCTGGAAATATCTTGATGTATCTCTTGCAAATATAAAGCTGCCTGCACGTGTATCAAGGATATACATTGCACAGGTAAATCCTGTTTCCGATAAGGGGGTTATATATTTTGACAATCTTTCTACTTCGGTATCCTCCTATCCGTCCCTTGAAAATGTAAAGGTTCCCCCAAATACTGAGTTTAAGGATCCTGCAAATAAGACAGTTGCATTTAGCAAGTCATCGCAATCATTCCGAATAAGTGTATTTGGACAATCGGCAGAGCCTAAGACTATTCTCCAAAAGCTTATTACTCAAAGATTTACTCAGGCAATAAGCAAGGATATGTCTGAGATGGCTGCTATAGTCGGTAATGGAACTCATAAAATGACCGGAAATATAAAGGTGCAAACATTGTCAACAAGCAAGAAATATAAGGCAACGGACTACAAGGGCGTAAGGATTATTCAATTGGATACATCGAAAAAAAGTCTAAGATTGAGCGATGAGAATCAATGGAAATGGTTTTTGGATAAATTAAATTCTTTTAAAGGTGATAATGTACTTATTTTCATGTCCGATTCACCGAAGAATTTTACAGACAAAATGGAAGGCAATCTGTTTAGGGATATTCTTTCAGAATACAGTAAAACTAAAGGCAAAAATGTTTGGGTGGTATATAAAAACGTCACAAATTCAACTGTAACGGAAAATGGAGTTAAGTATTTCTCCACAGTAGGATATGACATAGCAGGATTAAACTCATCCAATGCGGCATCTAAAGCAAAATACCTATTAATAACTGTAAACGGCAAAGAAATGAGCTATGAATTTAAACCATCGGTTTAGAAATATACAGCAGTATAGAGGAAAAAGCAAACACTATCTTGGCATTCCCAAGATAGTGTTTGCTTTATTATAGAAACATATTATATAATATTGGTATGTTGATTTTATATTGATGGTCTAGGTTAATGGGCAGAGGCAGCTATGATAAAGAATATTATTTTTGATTTTGACGGTACAATAGTAGACAGCAAGCATGTTAATATGAATTTGTACAATGAAATTGCGAAAAAAAACAAGTTTAAACCCATAACTGAGCATGATCTGGAGCATTTAAGCAGGCTTTCATATAAAGATAAGATAAAATATTTGGGCATACCCTTTTATAAAATACAGGCACTTATAACCGGGGTGCTTAAAAGCTATAAGAGCCATTTGAATAGCATTGAATTGATTGAAGGTATGAAGGAAGTACTTTACAAGCTGAAGGAGAGAAATGTTTGTCTTAGTGTGATTTCTTCCAACTCCGAAAGCAATATAAGAGAATACTTTCAAAATTCGGGCATAGATGTTTTTGATGATATCCACTCTTCAAAAGGCCTTTTTGGCAAGGACGTTTCCATATCAAGGTACATAAGTAAGTCCGGAATGGATAAGAGTGAGACACTATATGTTGGTGATGAGGTCAGAGATATTGAAGCGTGCAAAAAGTGTTCCGTTAAAATAATAGCTGTGACCTGGGGATATGATATAGCGGATGTATTAAAGCTTAATAATCCGGATTTTATTGCAAATAATCCAAATGAAATATTGGATATATATGATAGTATCACATAAAAAATACCTCAATAATGTATTTAATATAAATGCCTTTATTGATGTACAAACATGATGAAAGAGGTAGGATATGGTAAAAGTTAAAAGTGTAAAAAAGTCAAAAACCAATGGGTCCGGTGCAAAAAGACCGCCAGTGGCAGCAGTTGTAATCAGTGTCTTATTTGTAATTATTGTTGCAGGCATAATAGTTGCAGGTGTTTTAAGCCTTCAAAACAAAGCTGTGAATAAAGAGTTGATTGATGAGAAGTTGACAGAAATGGAAGGGCTTATTGATCAAAACAAGTTGGAAGAAGCTAAAAAGGTCGGCAATGAAATTCTTGCAATGAAAATTGATGATGAATCAAAGATTAGCGTATATTGGGAAATGGCCATATGTGAAAGCTATCAAGGTAATTTTGGTACAGCTATCGATTATGCAAACAAAATATCATCGATAGATGTCTCTTCAGGACACTTTATGCTTGGACTTATATATACCGATATGAAGAGATATGATCAGGCCATAAATGAGTTTACAGCATCAGGTCAAACAGGAGCCATATATAAAGAGGAGGCAGACAGGCGAATTGAGGAGCTTAGAAAGCTTTTAGGCAGTACAAATCAGTAAAAGTTTTATGATTATAAATATTCTATAATTATAAAGTTTCTATGATTATTAAAAAGTGACTTTGCACAAGAGACAAAGTCACTTTTTAATTAAGCATCAGCTTATTTTTGTGAGATTGGCAAATGCAGCCATAAGCCTTTTCATACCGACACCTTTAAAGTGTATTTCAAGCTTGAAATCGTCTTTTTCCTTTTCTACTCTGGTTATGATACCTATGCCGAACTTTTTATGTTCAACCTTGTCTCCAATATTGAATACCGAATTGGAGGCAGTAGAATCCTTTTGAATATTATTGATTTGCCTTGGAAAAGCCGAATTACCCTTATTGTCTGAAATACCGGTTTTCAAGCTGGAATCCGATTTGAATGATGGCCTTCCATATACTTCTATAAGCTCTGAAGGAATTTCGTTCAAAAATCTGGATGCTTTGTTATAAGTTGTATTTCCGAACAATGTACGGCTGAAGGTGCTTGTCATATAAAGCCACTTTTTAGACCTGGTTATTCCCACATAGCAAAGCCTTCGTTCTTCTTCTAACTCGGTTTCATTTGTAATGGCACGATAGCCGGGGAATATACCCTCTTCCATTCCTACAAGAAAAACAGCAGGGAACTCAAGGCCCTTTGCACTGTGAAGAGTCATAAGTACAACATTGTTTTGCTCCTCTTCAAGCTTGTCTATATCGGCAACTAGAGAAATAGCAGAGAGATAGGATTCAAGGCTCTTGTCCTCTTCTCTTTGTTCAAATTCAATAGCACCCGATATGAGCTCCTGTATGTTTTCCATTCTTGTCTGGGCTTCCACTGTATTTTCAGCTTTCAATTCATCCATAATACCCGACTGCTTTATGACTTCTTCTATGAGCTTTGAAACAGTTAATTCGTCCTTTAATGCCCTAAATTGGTTAATAAGGCTAACAAAACCTTCCAGCTTGGCAGCGGCTCTTTGAAGTTCGGGAATGCTTGAAGCAGAATCAATCAGGCTGAAAATACTGCAGTTTCTCTGAATTGAGAGCTCTTCCGCTCTGTCTACAGTGGTATTTCCTATACCTCTTTTAGGCACATTTATAATTCTTTTAAGACTTATGTTGTCCGAAGGATTTTGAATGACCCTTAAGTATGCAAGTATATCCTTTATTTCTTTTCTGTCATAGAACCTCAAGCCCCCAAAGATCTTATAGGGTATGGATTCACGCATGAGCATTTCTTCTAAGATACGCGATTGGGCATTTACTCTGTAAAGTATTGCAAAATCTCTATAATTAACATTTTCAAATGTTGTAAGCCTTTTAATTTCAGAAGCTACAAAAGCAGCCTCCTGATACTCGTTTGAGCCTTGATAATATTGAATTTTAGGCCCTTGTTTTTTTTCGGTCCAAAGGCTTTTGTTCTTTCTGCCTGTATTGTTTTTTATTACATTATTTGCCGCATCAAGTATTAACTGGGTTGATCTGTAGTTTTGCTCGAGTTTTATGGTTTTGCAGTCTTTAAACTCCTTTTCAAAGTCAAGTATATTTCTGATGTTAGCACCTCTCCAGCCGTAAATTGACTGATCATCATCTCCTACTACGCATAGATTCCTGTTTTCTTGTGCCAAAAGGCTTATTAATGTGTATTGTGCAGTATTTGTATCCTGATACTCATCCACCAGGATATATCTGAATTTTTTCTGGTAATAATCCAGAACATCTTCGTGCTCTACAAAAAGCTTGATTGTAGTAATTATTATGTCATCAAAGTCAAGAGCATTGTTTTGAAAAAGCTTTTTCTGATAAAGCTCATAGATTGAAGCTACTTTACTCATTCTAAAGTCAGACTGATACATCTTGCTGTAGGTTCTGCTGTCAATTAGCTCGTCCTTTGCCCTTCCAATGGCATCAAGCATTGCCTTTGGAGGAAAGTTCTTGTCGTTGAGGTTCAGTTCCTTAAGGCAGTCCTTTATAACAGTTAATTGATCATCGGTATCATAAACTACAAAGCTGTTGTCATATCCCAGCTTATTTATATATCTTCTAAGTATTCTGATACATGTAGAATGAAATGTTCCTATCCACATGCCTTCAGCCATGGAACCCATGAGCCTTTCAATTCTTTCCCTCATTTCCCTGGCAGCCTTATTGGTAAATGTAATAGCCAATATGCTTGCAGGATGCACTGTTCGTCCCCTTAAAACTCTGACGGTATCCTCGGATAGTTCGGCTTTTTGGTTGGGAGGCAGGGTATTTACAATGCTTCGAAGCATGTCAATGTCATCATCTACTGCATATGCAGGTATGCGATCACTTTTATATGAATCTCCAAACCTTATCATATGTGCAATTCTATTGACAAGAACAGTTGTCTTTCCGGAACCGGCACCGGCTAAAATTAGAACCGGACCGTTTATTGTAAAAACTGCTTCTCTCTGTTTATCGTTCAAATTAATATACTGGGACTCAATTAGCTTGTCCCTTAATTCTGCAAATTCCTTTATGTTATTCTCACCGGATATCATTAATTAATCACCTTCGCAATAATTGGATTTATCAAAATGGATAACTTATTTAGTATAACATAGTTTTTATTCTTCTTAAAGCAAAAAAGCTGCATAGTCAATACGCAGCTTTTTTGCTTTTAAATCATTGATTATTCACAATTTTAAGTATTATTAAATAGTTACCCTGATAAAATTAAATAATAATATATAGATTAAGACTCGGGTTCAATTAAGCCATAATCTCCATCTTTTCTTTTATAAACCAAATTAACCTGATTTGTTTCTGAGTTTGAAAACATAAAAAACTGATGACCTAAAAGATTCATTTGCAGTATTGCTTCTTCAACTGTCATAGGCTTTATTGCAAATTTCTTTGAGCGTACTACTCTAAAATCATTCTCTTCGTCAATATCAGAAAAGGATGAAACATCTTCAGCTTTTATGGCTTCAGCTTTGAGCTTCTTTTCAAGCCTAGTTTTATTTTTAATTATTTGTCTTTCAATTACATCCACAACTTTATCTATAGAAGTATACATATCGCCGGTTGATTCCTCAGCCCTTAAAATAAGGCCATTGGACGATATGGTAACTTCAAGGATATGTCTCATTTTTTCCACACTCATTGTAGCTTTAACTTCTGTATTGGGATGGAAGAACTTTTCAAGCCTTCCGATTTTTTTAATCACCATTTCCTTTAGTGCAGGAGTAACTTCAATATTTTTTCCACTAATGATAAATTTCATAAACATGCAGCCCCTTTCATACTTTCTTAGTGGGTTTTATGACATATCTACAATAAATGCTTCGTATAATATTATATAGATTACCAATTTTCGCTGATTTTAAACAGAAGATATGTCCAAATTTTTGATAGCTTGAAAGCTATAAGATTAAATGAATTTTTCGACTCCCCCTTTGATGTAAATACTTATTATTTTTTAGAAATAATCGTATTGGCTAAATTAATGCCATACAATAGTATTCTACATATACTTAATTAAATCCTTCTACTAAAGAATTAAACACTAAAAATTAATTTTAAGTCACTTTATACTTTTTGTTTTTCAAAAAATTACCATGAATTTTGTTCATGTTAAGAAAGTTATCCACATTTTCACCATGGTAATTAAATCCAAGCTGCAAATGACTATTGACATTTTCATAATAGGGCTATAGTTCCCACCCCAGAGGGGTTATAGGTTTGCCAATAAATGGTGAGGGAATCGCACTTTATCCCACAAAACATTTGTTTTTTGTGTGAAAAAGCTGTGGATAATGTGAATAAATCTGTGAATAACTTAAATAGGCTTGTTTTACCTGTGGATAAGTGGGGGGTAAAATTTAATGCCAAAATTTTTAAGTATTGAACAATTTTATCTAGTAATTAGAAAATTATAGTTTTAAAACCTGAATATGGCATAACGAAAAAATAAAAAAATAGATTAAGCATGGAGGTCTAAAATGAGCTTAAATAGCCAATATTCATTCTATCCTGTTCAACCGGATAATCCAAGTGATTCCGAAAGATATTTTCTAACTTATCATGCTCTCAAAGAAAAAGGACGACCTGAGGATTTAAATTATATTATGAAACTCATGCAGCCGCCTCCTGACATAACTAATTATGCAAAACCGGGCCAATTCAAAGGAATTAAAGTGGGGATAATAGGCGGAGGTTTGGCCGGTCTTTCATCTGCCTTTGAACTTTTAAAACTTGGCTTCGATATAACACTTTATGAAGCATTGGATGATAGAATAGGCGGAAGGGTATATACAATATACTTTGATAAAAGCAATAATTTGTACGGTGAATTTGGACCTATGAGAATTCCTGTTTCTCATGAGACAGTGTGGCATTATATAAATTTATTCGGGCTTCCCACAAGGACATTTTTACAGGTGGATAACAATGCTTTTATATATATGAGGAATTGCAGAGTGAGGAATGATTCTGGCGGAGTTGGGGTGATGAAGTACATATACCCTAAATATGAATTGTATCCATGGGAACGAACAACAAGTTGGCAGAGGCTTTATTATACGGGAACAGAAAGCCCGCTTTTTATGGCTCCGCCTGAAGTAAGGGCAGAGATACTTCAGGTTAAAGCATCTTATAATGAAAAAACATTATTATTTAGTAATGTGGATAACTTGAAAATGATGACGTCAATGGGATTAAGCCAGGGTGCCGTCAGCATTTTATCAAATCTTTCGACTCTTTTGAGCGGAAACCTATATAACAGTTATATTGACTTCATACAAGAAGGATATCCTGCAGATCTGTCATATTTATATGAAATACCCGGAGGCATGGCAAGGCTTGTAGATGCTTTTTGGAGGTCGCTTACAAATGTGGATATTTTAAGTAGATACAGTAAAGTAAATGCAAATTGTCTCGGTAATTTTACATTTAAACAGGGATGTTGGGTAGATGGTATAAATTTTGACAGGTCTTCCAATAAAATAAGGCTTAGCTATGAGATAACAAAGACAGGGGTAAGGGTAAATGAAGCATTTGACTACATTGTTTGTGCAATACCCTTCTCGTCCCTAAGGAATGTACATATAGATCCTTTATTCAGCGGTATTAAAATGCGGGCAATCAAAGAAGTAAATTACATTACGGCACAAAAAACAGTATTGTTATGTAAGGAACGATTTTGGGAACGGGCCGGAATAGTTGGAGGCGGCTCCTATACCGACCTGCCTACGACCAGTATATGGTATCCGTCGGATCATTTGAAGTATATTGGTACTTCATGTTGTGCAGGGAAACTTCCATATAATCAACCCGGTGTAATAACAGGCTCATATAGTATTGGCATGGATGCCACCCGTTTTGCAAATTTGCCGCAGGAGATGCTGGAGGAACAAATAAAAAGACAGCTTGAAATTGTTCATGGTCTGCCAAACGGTTACCTCAACAGCATTGTACAGGAATGCAAGACTGTTAACTGGGACCGGCAGCCTACATTCAGAGGATCATTGTGCTTTTTTGCACTGGGGCAAAAGGAATTGTTCTCATACGGTATGGCAATGCCCGAGTATAATGAAAGAGTGTTTTTTGCAGGAGAACATATATCGGCTGTACATAGATGGATGCAGGGAGCCTTACACAGTGGTATGGTTGCTGCAAATTGTCTTGCAGATGCATGCAAAAGACATGGTAACTAATAAAGAATTAAATTTATATCCAATAAAAATGAAATATGAATTATAATTATCTAAAATAGGAAACTTTTTTTTAGTGCGGTGGCACTAATAAGTATAAAGCCTATTTTTTTTATTTGATAGATTAATCCGGATTAATCCAGTGGAATAACCACAAAACACAGGCCTGAAGGAGTTGATAAATTGATTGACCATAATTTAATAAACCGATGCAAGGAAGGAGATATTGAGGCATTTGGAAGTCTTGTTGAAAAGTATAATGATATGGCCGTAAGGACAGCTTTTTTAGTCACAGGACGAAGCGATATAGCAGAGGATATAGCTCAGGAGGCATTCATACAGTGCTTTTATTCGTTAAAAAAACTCAAGGATAATGAGTTTTTTAACAGCTGGTTTTATAAAATCCTTGTGAGAGTGAGCTGGAAAATGGCATCAAAGCATAAGAATCAAGTATCGGTTGATTCGTCTCAGATGGAAGGCATTTTGGGTTCATCCGATGAGAATAAAACATGGGACATAGTGGAGACCAAATTAAGAAATGCGGAAGTTTCCAAAGCCATTGAAAAGCTTAGTCCTAAGCTTAAAACCGTTATTGTTCTCTATTATTATAACAGCTTTCAAATCAACGAAATTTCTATGATTCTAGGTTGTAATGAGAACACGGTCAAGTCAAGACTACATAAGGCTAGGAAAAAGCTTGAAGAGTTTTTAATGAAAAGCCATAAGCATGAGAGTAAAAAAATTATTATTGGAAAAGGAGTTGGGACAGATGAAAGATCAAATACAATTTGATTTATTGATTAAAAAATCACTGGATAATAAATCACACGAAATTGATGTATCGGATAATATGCCGGAAAGGGTTAAGGCAGCAATTAATTATGATATGTCTAAAAGCTCGGTACAAAGGTTTATGAATAGAACTGCCACAGTTGGACTGTTTTCACGGAAACAAGCTGCTGCAGCTATGCTTCTATTGATTTTTAGCATGGCAGCCGTTTATAACTTTAATCCCCAGGTTAAGGCTTGGGCTCAAAAGCAAATAAATCAAATTATTAATACAATTGAAATTACTTTATCGGGAGACGGTTCTCATATTAAATCAAGTGAAAAGATCATTACTGCCGGAGATGAAACGATTCATGTTTCAACGGAAGAGAGGGCATACGAAAACGATGATATCCCTGATGTGGATATAAAAGAAGTTGAAGCTGTAGCCGGGTTCAAGGTCAAACTGCCTGATTATCTGCCTGAGTCTTTAAATCTGCCTGACAAGGTATCTGTCCTGGACTATAACTATAGCTGGGTAAGCTTAAATGAAGATGGTTCTGATTATATTGTAGATACAACCGATTCTGATTTGGCCAAGGAAATTATGAATGATATGGCAATAAATGCAAAAGCAAGAAATGTAAAGATTAAACTAAATGATGCAAAAAATGAATTTGACGGTTTATGCCTTTTTACCGTATCTAATGGTCAATTCATAAATATATATGGTAACCAGGGAAAACTCATTAATATATTGGATAAAACAGCAACTTTGTATGAAAATGATGTTACACTGAATAATGAATCACAAAATGAAACCAAAAAAGTAACAGAAAGAATATTGGAATGGCAAGACGGTGATATCCACTACAGAATAGATGATTATTCTGGGCTTAGAGCGGACGAGCTCATAAAGATTGCAGAGTCAATCATTAAGAAACTATAGAAATGGCATAAAACATCATTGTCAAGGAACCTATAAGCTCTAAATAGTAACTTCTAAGGAGTAATAGTTACGGTCTGTGCTTGTGGGTTCCATTCCACATTAAGGCCCAGATTTTCAAGAAGAAATCTTAAAGGCATATAAGTTCTGCCGTTCACTATTTGGGGTGCAGTATCCGATTGTTTTGAAACACCGTTTACAATCATTACATTGCTTGAAACAGTTAAAGAAATGTTTGTATTACCGTAAGAAAGGGTTGTAACTGCTTTTTCTGCATCCCATTGGACTTTTCCTCCCAATACTTCAATAATTGATCTTATAGGCACCAATGTACGTGAATTGCTTATTATCGGTACTGTGCCACGTCCGGGATCAATTTCTGAATCTGTACCATTGACATTCATCATTGGACTTCCTATTTTGAGTACTATCTTAGTACCGTTTGAGGATTTAGATTCATATATGGAAAACAAGCTGTCCCAGATTCTGGGGCTTCCTGTTCCAAGTCTCCATACAGTAAGACCCTGCAGATTCTTAAGCTTCACAATTCTTTCATACTTTTGTTCTATTGATTGGGGTGATTCATAATGATATTCCACTGAATCGATTTGTGAGCCGTCAATTTTTAACTTAGCCTTTTCTTCTTCTGAAAGTTTGTTGGCAGGTATATGTTTTTTTGTAATAAGATGACCGTTGGTGACTTCCGCAATTGAAGTGTATTTTTCCACCTCTTCAAGGGATGTTCTGTTATATGTATAGTAGTAATAAGTCTTATTTCTTATGCTTATAGAATATCGAACCCATTTTACAGGAACAATGTTAATTCCCAGCAGCATTTTCTCAGCTGCAGCACCTTTTGAAATTGCCTCATTCACTGCACCTTCCACTTTATCATATGGCTGTGTATAAGGCTGGCCCCATGTTGACGGCTCTATATTTTTAATTTTTCCTATAAGTTCATCGGGTGTATCATTTGAGGCTGAGTAACGTTCGAAGCTTTGAAAGTCATAGGCCATTAAAATGATACTATCGGATATTTTGCTTATTTTAGGAATGTCATATCCGTCAAAGTAGCCTGGAACATTGGTAGGATGTATTACTACCAATAATTTCTTATTTCCGAGGTTGTTTTTTAAATTGGTAAGGAATTTTGTGTATTTTTCTTTTAATCCTGTTCTCTTGTCAACACTGTAGCGGCTGTTTTCTATAGTGTCCCTGAAGCCTTCAAAATCCAGCACAACACCGTCAAAGCCCAATGTGTCCAATGTTTCACGGATTGGATCAATTATATATTTCTTCCAGTCGCTTTCTCTCATATTTAGAAATTCTATAGCACTATTCTTCTTATCACTGTAATCGGCAGCATCAAAAAAACCGATAGATAAGCATCTCCGTTTTTATTGATTTTCTTGTATTCATCCTTCCTGCTTAAATCGGGAACAATATTGGGAATTTTAATTGTTTTACCAATTTTAATAGAGTTATAATCGCTTATGTTGTTGAACTCACCAAGAATTTTGTAAGGAACTTCATACCTAGAAGCGATGGAAGATAGAGTATCTCCGGAAGCAATACTGTATTCTTCCCGAATTCCATCTCCTGTTTTGTAAGGAATCCCGTATTCAGATCTATTATCGAATTTACTTATACCAAATGAATACTTTGTGGTGAATTGAATTATGTCTTGGTTATTTCTGGCAAGTCTTGCCCATTGAAAGTACATATTGTTTTGATTATTTGAAAAGACTTCTTTAACATTATCGAATTCTGTAGAACTGTCAATTGAGTAGAAAACATTTATTGAGCCGGCAGATGATAAAGCTGTACCGAATAAAAGAATTATGAGAATCGTAAGTATTGTATGTAAATTTTTCATTTGTATATAGCCTCTTTTCAGTTTGCTTGTTTAATTAATGATATGGTTATATTTTATTCGATATTCTCTTTTTTTTCAACCAGTTTAATATCAAAACATCTAACTCTCTGCTCATTTCCAAAAGTTCTTCCGAGTTACCTATACCATTGAGACTAATATATCTGTTTACTTTTTCCTGCTTTTTCCTTATCTTGTTTTCCAATGCATTTACTCTTTTCAAAATTCCCACATCCTTGTCCGGTAATTTTTTTCAGCAGCAATCAAAGCCTATTATCATATTCAAATAATTAGAGCGAAGCCGTAAAAGCAATAAAACAGCTTGTACATTATATTAAAAGTGATTAATCCTTTGCACTTTTAATATAGCTAAAACATATAATGTGATGTCATAATATTTGACTTTCACTGGAATTACTTATGAAAAAAGACAGCATTTATGGATGGAAATATAAAAAACTATGCAACTGTACTAATTAACATTATATATAATATTGCACAAAATGTCAATACATTCCTATAATGTAAATATATCGACACAATACGACATAAAAATACTGCAATTATTATAAAAAGTAATCTCTTAAATATTTTTCGGCAAATATTTGTCGTATGATTATACTCCAGCCGTAATTGTGAAAGAATTACTTTCCCCATGAGCAAGCAGACACGAAAGATGGAAAACAGGGCAAGTAATTCTTTATTCATCCCTTACACAATTAACAAAAATTACATACCTTCTCCAGGAATAACAGCATCAACAATACCATAAACCAAAGCACCGACTATAGCACTAAAGGGTGAAACACTATAACCCGGTACGAAAAATTGAGTTACATATATTATTACTGCAGCTAGTATAAATCCTGATATTCCTCTTCCAAATGGGGATGCATTTAAATTTAAAAAACGTAGGGCCAAAAAATCAAGAACTGATAAAACAACAGCTCCTAATATAAGTGGCCACAATCCATTTATCGCAAATCCAGGAGTCAGGAAAGCAGTGATTCCGAGAATTATAATACTTGATACTAATCTTAATACCAGATGCATAATTCCTGCTTCGCCTGTTTTTGCGTATTGATTAGCCATTATACAACATCCTTTCATATTTAGATTCATAAATAGTGTTAACAATTACTTGAAAAATTATTCAACATGAAAGATATGCAATATAATTGTATAAAACTATAATTTTATATATAATGTTTATAATGTTTAAGATGAGGAGTAAAATCATTTTTGCAAAAACTGCATTAATTTGATAAAATAAATAGAGTATTAATTAATAATTATAAAGAGAATATTTTAAAAGTGATGATTGGGAGAGTAGCTTTAAAATTGCTTCAGAGAGAAACTGATAACCTGTCATACATCAATGCGAAAAATTGCATTGTAATATGAAGGTTAGGCTGGAACAGTTTTAGTTAATTTTAATGTGAAGTGCACCCATGAATTTGAGGCTGAATAGATTAGGCTTTCACGGAGAAGCACCGTTATGCTTTTGAGATGGGTTTATTCCCGAATTAGAGTGGAACCGCGACTTGATTCGCCTCTATATACGTATAATATATAGAGGCGTTTTTAATGTCTAGAGAAATATGTACGGCAACAATAAGAGAGAGGTATTGATCATGTTTAAGGGGTTAATTAGTGATGCAAAAAGCATTGCACAAAGAGATCCGGCAGCGAAAAGCGTACTGGAGGTAATTTTGCTTTATCCGGGTTTTCATGCCATATTTAGTCACAGAATAGCACACTGGTTTTATAATAAAAAATTGTTTTTTATTGCTCGATTAATCTCACAGATTTCCAGATTTTTTACCGGGATAGAAATACACCCGGGTGCTAAAATCGGAAGAGGGCTGTTTATTGATCACGGCATGGGGATTGTTATAGGTGAGACGGCTGAAATCGGTGATAACTGTACGATATATCATGGAGTTACCCTTGGAGGAACAGGAAAAGATAAGGGTAAGCGTCACCCTACCATAGGAAATAATGTACTTATAAGTGCGGGTGCTAAAATATTAGGACCGTTTAAGGTAGGCGACAATTCAAGGATTGGTGCTAATGCTGTAGTTCTGAGGGAAGTTGAGTCCAATACAACTGTTGTGGGAGTGCCTGGAAGGCCTGTAAAAAGAGGGAATGAAAAAATTGTCCCATCTTTTGAACTGGACCATATCCACATTGGCGACCCAATTGCCCAGGAGCTTTGCAGGATGAGGGCAAGAATAGAGTGCCTTGAAAAGCTTCATGAAGAGAAGGATAATATTAATTTTAATAAAGAGCTTAAAAAGATGACATATGAGCAGTTTGAAAGATTTGATACGGAATAGATAATGTATAATTGATAAAATATTAATTTCATTAGTTTCATATTATGAAGGGAGATTCAACCAATGAAGATTTACAACACCATGACAAGAAAAAAAGAAGAATTTAAACCGTTAGAGCCCAACAAGGTAAAAATATACTCGTGCGGACCAACGGTTTATAACTATTTTCACATTGGGAATGCCAGGCCTTTCATTGTTTTCGATACTCTGAGAAGGTATCTGACATTTAAAGGCTACGATGTAATATTTGTCCAAAATTTCACAGATATCGATGATAAAATGATAAATAGGGCCAATGAAGAGGGAATTACTGTGAAGGAATTGGCAGACAGGTTTATAGCAGAATACTTTGTGGATGCAAAAGGCCTTGGAATTGCTGAAGCTACATTTCATCCCAGGGCTACTGAAAATATTGATGCTATTATTGATCTTATAAAAAAACTGGAGCAAAAGGGTTTTGCATATAATGTGGACGGAGATGTCTATTTTAACACTAAAAGCTATAAAGAATATGGAAAGTTATCCCAGCACAGTCTGGATGACCTTGATGCCGGTGCAAGGATAAGCGTTGATGAGAGAAAACGTGATCCAATGGATTTTGCACTCTGGAAGGCACAAAAGCCCAATGAGCCTGCATGGGAAAGCCCGTGGGGGTTGGGACGGCCCGGATGGCATATTGAATGCTCTGCAATGTCTATGAGATATTTAGGTGAGACCATTGATATTCACAGCGGGGGACAGGATCTTACATTTCCGCACCATGAAAATGAAATTGCACAAAGCGAAGCAGCTACAGGAAAGCCCTTTGCACGATATTGGATGCATAATGGATTTATTAATGTAAATAATGAGAAGATGTCAAAATCGAAAAATAACTTTTTTACTGTGAGGGATATAAGTAAGATATTTGATTATGAGGTAATAAGGTTTTTTATGTTATCCGCTCATTACAGAAGTCCAATAAATTTCAGCGACGATCTGCTTGAGCAGGCAAAGTCGGGACTTGAAAGGCTGTACACATGCCTTGACAACTTAAACTATCTTATTGAGAATAAGGATGCATCAAATCAAGGTGAGATTGATGAAGAATACAAGAGGAGTCTTTTAAGTTTTAAAGATAAGTTTATCGAAGCTATGGATGATGACCTCAATACTGCAGATGCATTGGCTGCTTTGTTTGATATGGTAAGAGAAATAAACTCTTACGCAAACTCCCATAAGGATGTTTCCTATAGCGGTCTTGTATATTCTAAAAACATGTTAAAGGAATTGGGAGGAGTGCTTGGCCTTTTGCAAAAAGAGAACAACAAGATGCTCGATAGTGAAATTGAAGAACTTATAAATAAAAGACAACAGGCCAGAAAGGATAAAAACTGGAAGCTTGCCGATGAAATAAGGGATAAGTTAAAGGAAATGGGAATTGCACTTGAGGATACACCTCAGGGAGTTAAGTGGAAACGCATATAATAGGCAATTACCATATTAAAAATGTTAATACCCCTATAAAAACAAAAAACTGCGGCAACTCAATCTTGCCGCAGATTCCTCTATTATTTATATCAAAAATAGGAGGTAAAAGTATAAGTGTACACTATTATTATAAATTTATATTAATATCTAGTCAATGTACAATTTGTTTATAAAAAGTTATTATATAGAAAAGTTTTTTATTCACTTTTCACAAATTTCTAATTTATTTCTTTACAATACTTCTAGAAAAAATAAATTGGAATGATTAATTTTTTGTTTTTTTATTATTTTTTATTGTTTTTTATTGCTTTACGTTTGTTTACATGTTGATTGAAATATGTTAAAATTATTCTAGACGGTTAAGTTTTAGAAAATTTCTTTGATCAGAGGAAATCCACTTCGTGATTTATTCATATCTGCTATATAAAATTATTTCAAATGTAAAATTTATTATTTAGTATATTTTTATATTTTGTATATTTTTATTTTGTACATTTAGAAATTATTTTAATTTTTTAATTTAAATTAAAGAATTAAAGCATTTGCAGTGGCAATGTGTATTATTTATATGGTATAATGCAAATAATTAAATATAGTAAAGGTTATACAACATATTAATTATTTTGTAAAGTAAGGTAAGATAATACAGATGCTTATAGAATTTATTGAAAATATATTAAAGGACAATAATGTAAGTCATAAGGATGTAAGTCAATACTCCCCCCTGGTGCTGGCCTATATAGGTGATTCTGTCTATGAGGTTTTTATACGTACTCTATTGGTTTCAAAGGGAAATGCACCTGTATACAAGCTTCACAAACAATCGGTTGCTTTTGTTAAGGCAAAAGCCCAGTCTGATATCATCCACAATATCATGGATAATTTAACTGAAGATGAGCGGGAGATTGTAAGAAGGGGCAGGAACGCAAAATCCGGCACTATTCCTAAAAATGCCGATGTTACAGAATACAAATACGCAACAGGCTTTGAAACGTTACTCGGTTATTTGTATCTGAGGAAAGATTTTGAGAGACTTACGGAAGTGTTAAAAATGTCTGTATCAGTATAAATACATTAAATAAAAGATAAATATAATGATAACAATATTAAATAGATGGTAAATATATTAAATAAATGATAAATATAAACTAAATAAGGATATAAAAAATAAATTAGTAAATATAAAATTAATTATTAGAAATAAAATAAATTAATAAATATACAATAAATGGAAGAAGATAAAAATATGAGTGATTTTAGAGGAAATAGGAATAAAAGACAGGGAAAAAATACAAGAAGATCGCAGGTACATTACTCGGATAAGAGGGATGAAGGATTTGATAAATCTGATAATGTTGTTGTAAATAACAGTGAAGATAGAAATTCTGATATATTGGAAGGCAGAAATCCTGTTTTGGAAGCATTAAAAGCGGGAAGAACTATAAATAAGATACTCATTGCCAGGGGTGAGAGAGAAGGTTCAATAAGGCAAATAGCTGCTGTGGCAAAAGATATGGGGATTACTATTCAGGAGGTTGACAGGCGTAATCTTGACAGCATATCCCTAACAAAATCTCATCAAGGTGTAATAGCTTATGTTTCTGTTAAGGAATATGTTGAAGTTGACGATATATTAAAAGCAGCGGAGAAAAGTGGTACACCACCGTTTATTCTAATACTTGATGAGATAAATGATGCTCACAATTTAGGTTCTATTTTGAGGACAGCTGATGCTGTGGGTGTACATGGAGTTATTATCCCCAAGAGAAGAGCGGTAGGACTTACATCTGTCGTTGCCAAGGCATCTGCCGGTGCTGTTGAATATGTACCTGTTGCAAGGGTTACAAATATTGCCCAGACCATTGATTATCTAAAGAAAAACAATATTTGGGTAATCGGAACCGACCAAACAGGAGATAAAGAGTTTTATAAGAGTGATTTGAAAGGTCCTGTTGCATTGGTTATAGGCAGTGAGGGTGAAGGTATGGGCAGATTGGTAAGGGAAAAGTGTGATTTTATTGTTCGAATACCAATGATGGGAAATATTTCCTCGTTAAATGCTTCCGTTGCAGCTGCTGTTATAATGTACGAAATATTGAAGCAAAGAGGTTCATAGAATAAATAATTTGTAAAAGCATAATATAATATTTATGACTGATAGAGATAATATTATTTGCGGTTTTGACAGCTACATAGTGAAAAAGGCTCTAGAAGATAATTTTTTGGTTTTTTGGTAGTTATATATTAGTATTCACTAAATAGAATAAAACTGCCGATAGATATATTACATGATTTGTGTTTTGATACAAATATCAAACATGAGTTTGTAATTTGATTGAAAAATTGGGGACTAACTAGTTTAAAGCTTGACAATAGTAAATTTGCTCCTTATAATTTTACTATATGTTATCTTGACATTTTTGGTTATTTTCCACTTTAATAATTAAAGAAATATATTAAGTGTAATTGGGTTTTATTTTAACATGTTTTTATTTGTATTATTGTATTAGGTATACCCCCGCCGGATACTTTCCGGTCGGTTAAATTTATAGATTTGAGGAGATATAGTTTTCCGACAGTTTGTTGCAGTTATTTAAAATTGGACTCTATTGATTAATCATGATATACTTTCGGGAAATATTCAAACAATAAAGTCAGACAGGGGGGCTTCAACTTGAAAACAAATGTACAAACCGGAATACCCAATTCCTTCAGTACAATGCATGATGAGGAAGTAATATTAGACGCAAGGTCTGGTGACAGTATAGCCCTGGAATATCTAATCAATAAATACAAGAACTTTGTCCGTGCTAAAGCCAGAACTTATTTCCTGATCGGTGCAGACAGGGAAGACATTATTCAGGAAGGAATGATCGGACTATTTAAAGCTATCCGTGATTTTAGAGAGGACAAGCTTTCGTCATTCCGAGCTTTTGCGGAGCTTTGCATTACAAGACAAATTATTACTGCCATTAAAACAGCCACAAGGCAAAAGCATATTCCGCTCAATTCGTATGTCTCACTTGACAGACCTGTTTTTGATGAAGAGTCTGATCGTACTCTTATGGACTTAATAAGTGAGGAAAGTGTTTCTGACCCTGAAGAAATGATTATAAACAGGGAAGAGTTTAATGGTATTGAAGAAAAAATGGGTGAGATTTTAAGCGGTTTGGAGTGGGAGGTTCTGTCACTTTATTTACAGGGGAGATCCTATCAGGAAATTGCCGAAGAATTGGACAGGCATGTTAAATCAATAGATAATGCACTTCAGAGAGTAAAACGCAAATTGGAGAAACATCTTGAAGAAGGTAAGGTATAATCGCCATATTTCGTATAATATGGTACTAGACGAGTGATTGATTTTGTGTTATAATTTCAATCGTCTCAAAAATATGATTGAGTACAAGATAGCATTCCAGTTTATGGAATGTTATTTTTAACCGGCAAATAAAAGGCATTGCGGGTGTAGTTCAATGGTAGAACATCAGCTTCCCAAGCTGACAGCGAGGGTTCGATTCCCTTCACCCGCTCCAGTTTCATAACATGCCCTCATAGCTCAGTAGGCAGAGCGCATCCATGGTAAGGATGAGGTCACCAG
>ERZ795046.416-NODE-416-length-52705-cov-10.684938_pt1 | contig 52705 bp, 40 predicted proteins | sample MGYA00375130_ERZ795046 | MGnify/ENA primary metagenome ERZ795046 (study PRJEB30175, sample SAMN05720202) | activated sludge metagenome | isolation source: anaerobic digester from wastewater treatment plant | place: Japan | collected 2015-05-15 ... | reverse complement strand
GGCTGCCGTTCGTCCCGGAACGATTCGCATGCCGCGGGATCGCTGAAGCTCCCGGATACCAGCGAGAATGGCGGTCGCGGACAGGGCGATGATGACCAGGCACCAGGCTTCCACCTTGCTGCCTCCTTCTGGTGGACGGACTTCGAAGCCTTTCCGCCTTCCCGCTCGGAAATGCTTCTGGAGCGAGTCGCCCCGAAAGGCTCGTTCATGATACCAGAATCGCCCGGCTAGCTGCGAGCGTTTTTTCAGCGCGGCCGTTGGTAGCGCACGAGCCGGCGCGTGAGCTTTTCTTGGCCCGCGGCCAGTTCGACGTGATGTATCGTCATTGCCAGCCGCAACTTGGATGCGATTGCCTCTGCCGCGGCGACTTCGGCGTCCGCCTGCTCGCTCTTGTAGAACGCGATGCTCCCGCCTGGGCGGGTGACGGCGGCCAGATCGGCCAGCAACTCCGGAATCTTGCCCACCGCCCGGACCGTCACCAGCTCGAACCGCTCGCCCCCCTGCCGCACCAACTCCTCCAAACGGACGTGACGGGCCGCCAGATGGGCGAGTCCCAGCGCCGCCGCCGAATCCTCGACGAATCGCACCTTCTTGCCCGTCCCGTCGATGGCCAGGATGGACCACCGGTCGCACACGATGGCCAGCGGCACTGCCGGAAAACCCGCCCCCGTGCCCACGTCGAGCACGCTCAGCTTGCGGTCGCCGTGCACCCAGCCAGTCGCCAGCAGCGTGAGCGAGTCGGCATAATGCTTCACCGCCGCATCGACCGGTGACGTGATCCGCGTCAGATTGAACTGCCGATTGGCCTCGATGAGCCGCTCGTAGTGGTCGGCCATCCGTTCCCGCCGGACCGCCTCGATCCTCAGGTTCAGACCGGCCAGCGCCTCATCCAGCGCCCTGTCGAACTCATCCCGCTGCTCGTGACTCATTCCGGCATTTTAACGCATCCGCGACGAATTCCCGATCGGCCGACGTCTCCTCCGCCGGGGGGCATCCTGGTGGGGACCGAGGCAGGGGCGGCACCGCAAGAGCGGAGCTTTCCTCGTCCTGAATTCTGCCTTATCCTTTATCTCTTGCCTCGTGCAGTAGGACGTTAACACAAGGACTCGACCAATATGCCTGAGATTGCCGCGTTTCGTGCCGTTCGCTATAACCCCGGCCGCCTGGGAACGGATCAATCCCACCTGATCGCCCCGCCCTACGACGTGCTGTCGGCCGCCGACAAGGCGGAACTGCTAAGCCGATCAGACCGCAACATCGTGGCCATCGACCTGCCCCACGTGCCGCCCGAGTCAGCCGGTCCGGACGCGGTGTACGAGGAGGCCGCCGGCCGCCTGCAGCAGTGGCTCCAGGACGGCACGTTCATCACTGAATCGCAGCCGTCGATCTATGTATACCATCAGTCCTACGAGTATGCCGGCCGGCAGTACACCCGCAAGAAGTTCTTCGCTCGCATGCGGCTCGAGCCGTTCGGCACGGGCACTGTCTTCCCTCACGAGCGCACGTTCGGCGGGCCCAAGGAAGACCGGCTGAAGCTCATGCAAGCCACCCGTTGCCAGCTCTCGGCCGTCTTCGGCTTGTATAGCGACCCGGCCAACAAGATCAGCGGCCTGCTCGATCCGGGCGACCGGGCCCCCGACGTCACCGCCACGCAGGGCGGCGTGCAGAACCGCATGTGGGTCGTCAACGATCCCGGCGTGGTGGAAGCCGTCCGCCGCGAGATGGCCGGCCGAAGCGTCTACATCGCTGACGGCCACCATCGTTACGGGACGGCCCTGAACTACCGCGATCAACTCGCCGCCGCCGGCACGCTGCCCATGGACCACCCGGCTCGATTCGTGCTCGTCGGCTTCTGTGCCATGGAGGATCCGGGCGCACTCATCCTGCCCACGCACCGGGTGCTGAGCGGGTTCGGCTCGGTGAAAGCCGACCAAGTGCTGGCCGCCCTGCGTCAGGGCATCAAGCTTCAGCCGGTGGCTGCCGATCTGAACCATCCCGAGCAGATCCTGCCCGCCGATTCGCCGCACGACGTGGCCGTGTACATCGCCGACGGGGATCGCGTCGAGGCTGGCACGTTCACCAATCGTCGCGTGCTTGACCAGCTGGCTCCCGAGCAGAGCCCGGCCTGGCGCGAGCTCGATCTCGGCTACATCCACCGCTACCTCATTGACGAGCTGGTCACGCGCAACACGCTCGGCGGCAAGCCACCGAAGATCCAGTACGTCAAGCTGGCCGAGGATACCATCCGCCTCGCCCGGGAGACCGGCGGCATCGCCCTGCTGACCAAACCCTGCACCATGGAGCAACTCCGCGCGGTCAGCCATGCGAACGACCTGATGCCGCAAAAGAGCACGTTCTTCTACCCGAAACTCGCGACCGGTCTGGTGATCAATCCACTGGCGTGAGGGAGGAGAAGAAAAAGAACGACACGGCGATGCGGAGACGGTGAGACGCGGCGAGCGTGACCACAACCGTTGAGCCCCGTCGCGTGCGACGGGGCCCCTATCCTCTTTCCGGACGTTCGAGCACGCGACCGGGCACATGTAACATCCTCGTGCCCGGCGCGTCTGAACGGGCAGGAGGATACCGGGCGCGGTCAACTCCCGGTGGTGTCAGCATGGCCATTCACTACACCTGTCGATGTGGGGCCAACATTCGCATGCCTCACAACGTCGCGGGCAGGAAAGCCCGCTGCAACTCCTGCGGCTACATCTTCACCGTTCCATCCCCGGAGCTGAATCCGGAGCCCCCTGCCTCGACACGCAAACCGGCCGCCCGCAGCACGCCACCGGCGAGTGCGTCCGAGAGCCCGCGTGTCGAATTGCCCACGGAATCTTCCGGTGAGGTCGGTGACTGGCTGGGCGAGTTCGTTCGCCACGAGCAGGCGGCCGAGTCGTTGGCACCGCCCTCTGTCGAAAATGACCGATCCACGGTGCAACCGCCGCCGCTCCTGGAGTTTGCGGATGATGAGGACGACATTGTCGCTCCGCCGGCCAAGACGCCTCGTCGCGTGCGCCTCGCGTCCGACCCCGATCCGCAGGACGACGCTCGCAGCGGCGTGCTCGCGCCGACGCGGTCCTACTGGGCCGACCTGGCTGCCTCGTTCTTCTTCTTTCTCGACTCGGGCAGCCTGATCACGTTCGTGATCATCATCGTGATCAATCTGTGGGCCCTGCTGGTGAGCCACGCGCCCTTCATCGGCGCCATCGGAACGCTCATCATTTCGGGCTACCTATGCACGTTCTACCTGTCGGTGATCAAGGAGACCGCCGCCGGCGAGGACGAACTGCCCAACATCTGGATCGATGACGTTGTCAACGACCTGATCCTGTCCAGCTTCCGGTTCCTGGGCACCTGGGCCTGGGTGCTCCTGCCCGCGGTGGCGGTGGCGCTCATTGAGTACATCAACGTCGGCCAGGTTCATTGGAAGGTGGTCGGCGCGCTCGCCGTCATCGGTCTGTTCTTCTGGCCCGTGGTCATTCTGGGTCTGGCCATCGGCGGCGGTTTCAGCGGACTGTGGCCGCACACGATCGTGATGACCGCACTGGTGGCCCCGCTGCCCTATCTGGCCATGTGTGTCGTCCTGCTGGTGGCCGCCAGCATCACGTTTATTCCGCGGACGCCCATGTACGCGGCGCTGGTCTCCAAGCTGATCAACCCGACGAGCAGCAACTTCGGCCTCTTTTGGGTTCTTGCCGTCATCAACGCCACGCTGAGCGTCTATGCCACCATCCTCGCCATGCGCACCATTGGCTTGTACTACCGCCATTACAAGCGCAAGTTCCCCTGGGTCGCCGAGTGAACCGGCATGAACGCCCGTTGCTTACGTATTCGGCATTCGTCATTCGGATTTCGTCATTCGGGTTTCATCGTTGCCGCCCCATTCGATTATTCTGCACCGTATGGCTGAGCGTATCCGCACCATCATCCTGAAGGAGGGCCTGCCCACCGTGGCCGTGGCGCGGGCACGGCTCAACACAGAACTTGAAAGAGCCCGCGGAACGGGAATCCCGGCTCTCAAGGTGGTGCACGGCTACGGCTCGGGCGGCCGGGGCGGCACGCTGCGGGAAGCCATCCGAGCATCCCTCCGCAAACGCCGAAAGGAAGGGCGCATCCGGGCGTTCGTGCCGGGCGAAAAGTTCGATGCCTCCGATCCCATAACGCGTCAGATGATCGAAGAGTGCTCCGACCTGGCCCGCGATCCCGATTTCGGACGGTATAACGAGGGGATCACGATGGTTTTGCTGTAAGAAGCTATGAGCCAGACATCTTGGCTCACAGCTGACCCGCGCTATCATCCGTGTTTATCGGTGTCACATCGGGAAACGGGCTACCCGATATGTTTTCCCAACAGCCGGGCGACTTCCACGCAGTCTTTGTCGCCGCGGCCGGACAGGTTCACCACGATGCTCATATCGCGAGGCAGCTTCGGGGCGATCTTGATCGCATGGGCCACCGCGTGCGCGCTTTCGAGCGCCGGAATGATGCCCTCGGTCTGCGACAACATACTGAAAGCGTCGAGCGCCTCGGTGTCCGTCGCGCTGAAGTAATCCACGCGTCCGGTTTCCTTCCAGTACGAGTGGATCGGCCCCACGCCGGGGTAGTCCAGTCCGGCCGAGACCGAGTGCACGGGCAGCGTCTGCCCGTCCTCATCCTGCAGGACGTACGTGTACATGCCGTGCAGCACGCCGGGCGAGCCCTTGGCCAGCGTGGCCGAGTGCCGCTCCGTGTTGAGCCCCTCACCCGCCGCCTCGACGCCGATCAGAGCCACCGACGCGTCGTTGATGAACGGATCGAACATACCGGCCGCGTTGCTGCCGCCGCCCACGCAGGCAATCACCATGTCGGGCAGCTTGCCGCACTGGGCCAGGAACTGCTCGCGGGTCTCGCGACCGATGACCGCCTGGAAATCCCGCACGATGGCCGGGAATGGATGCGGCCCCATCACGCTGCCGATGATGTAGTGCGTGTCGGCAACGCTGCTCATCCAGTCACGCATGGCCTCGTTGATGGCGTCTTTCAGCGTCTTCTGACCGCTCTCGACGGGCACGACCTGCGTGCCCAGCAATTCCATCCGGAAGACGTTGAGCTTCTGCCGCCGGACGTCCTCGGCCCCCATGTAGACCACGCATTCGAGGCCGAACATCGCCGCCGCCGTCGCCGAGGCCACGCCGTGCTGTCCCGCACCGGTTTCGGCGATCACTCGCTTCTTGCCCATGCGCAGCGTAAGCAACGCCTGGCCGATGGTGTTGTTGATCTTGTGCGAGCCGGTATGGTTCAGATCCTCACGTTTGAGGTAGATCTTCGCCCCGCGGAGCTGCTCGCTGAGTCGGCGAGCGTAGTACAGCGGAGTGGGCCGCCCGACGTAATCCTTGAGATAGCCGTTGAACTCATCCCAGAACGCCGGATCGTTTCGAGCGGCTTCGTATTCCCGCTCCAACTGGTGGACCGCTTCCATCAGCGTTTCCGGCACGTACTGTCCGCCGAATTCGCCGAATCGGCCGCGCTCATCAGGAACCGTGCTCACGTTGCTTTCCGCAGAAGCCATGCATTTGCTCCGCAAAAGTGAGAAGCAACAGACCGGCGACCTTCGTTCATTGTCCTGGCCGTCCGCCGGCTTCTCACGTCTGGATTCGAAACTCAGTCTCGATCCGGCATCGCCAGGGCCGCCGCTCCGATCACACCCGCGTCCGCGACGAACGCGGCCCGGTCGATCTGAACCGCAGGCACCATGGTCGGCTGCCCGACCTCCGCAAATCCTTTTCGGACGGCCGCAATCAACGGCTCGCCCAGGCTGGCGATGCCACCGGCGATCAGCACCTTCGTGGGCGCATAGATGACGTTCCACGACGCCACGCCGGCTCCGAGCCACCAGCCGCACTCCGCCACCGCCTGTACCGCGGGCGGATCGTCCACGGCCAGCGCCTCGGCGATCTCCACGCCCGTGATTCGGCCCCGCTCGGCCCGCAGGCTCGCCAGCCGCGAGCTGGGCTGCTCGTCGGCGAGTCGCGCCGCCAACGCCTCCAGCACGGGTCCGCTGGCCATGGCCTCCACGCATCCCCGGGCCCCACACTTGCATCGAGGCCCTTTGGCGTTGACGATCACGTGGCCGAGGCTACCCGCGATGTGCTGGCGAATCCGTGGGATGCGGCCGTTGAGCACCACACCGCCGCCGATGCCCGTGCCCACGGCTACCACGATCAGCCGATCCACGCCTCGGCCTGCGCCAAAACGATACTCCGCCATCGCCGCGGCATTGGAGTCGGCGTCAAATTCTATGGGCAACGGCGAGGCGGCCTTCACATCGGCCAGAAAGCTCGTGCCGTTGAGCGTCGGAAAATTCGCGGCGAACACCAGGCGTGTTCGCTCCGGATCCATGTAGCCCGGCATGACCATCCCGATCGCACACGGCTCGAGCCCGGCCGTTCGGGCGTCGCCGACGATTTGCCAAATTTCGTCGATGATTTGTCGGGTCAGGAAAGCGGCACTCTGGCCGGCGTCCACCTTGGCCTGGCGGCGGACACGGATGGTTCCCGTCTCGTCCACGGCCGCCAGCTTGACGCTCTGGCCGCCCAGATCGACTCCAATGGTGCAGTGCATGATTCCGGCATCCCGCGGACGGACACGTGTACCCGGGCCAATTCTGCCATGGTACCGCCCCATCGAGGGGTTTGGCAACGGTTCGGCCGATCGCCGGGAAAATGCAAGCTCGCCAAGCGTCTGTCGCGATCATGTGCAAGAGAGGGTACACTCCGCGTTCCAATCCGCCTCAGGAGGACACGATGTCGCACTTCTGCTCGCTGCTGATCGTCGCCGCCGTCGCGCCTGGTGCGGCTGCCGCGTGGACACTGGACGAGACGCCGGCCGTCGCGGGAGAGTGGGGTTTCCGACCCGCCGAGGGCGTCGCCTCGCCGGTCAACCCGCCCGGGTTCGTGTGGCGACCGCAGAAAAACGCTCTGCACTACGAACTGCAGATCGCCGCTGATCCGGCGTTCGCCCGCATCGAGTACGAGAGCGGTCCGCTCACGCTGGCCTGCCACTGCCCGCCCCGCGCACTGCCGCCCGGCACGTATCACTGGCGGTTTCGTGCGATCGACAAGAACGGCAACGCTTCCCAATGGAGCAGCGTCCGATCATTCCAGTTGAGCGCTGATGCCGTCGAGTTCCCGCTGCCGCCGTTGGATGAACTCATCCGCCGAGTTCCCGCCGGACACCCGCGTCTGTTCGTACGGCCCGAGGATCTGCCTCGGTTGCGCGAGCTGGCCCGCGGCTCGATGGCCCCGCAGTATGCCGCCCTAAAAAAGCAATGTGACGCCCTGCTGCGCCAGCCTCCACCCACGGCCGAGCCGCCCAAATACCCGAAGGGCATGGAGCGCAAGAGCGAAGCGTGGCGCGAAATGTGGTGGGGCAATCGCCTGTACACCATCAAAGTGCTCGACAGCGCGGCCACGCTCGCCTTCACCCGCCTGCTCGACGGCAACGAGGAATACGGCGCACTGGCCAAGCGGCTGTTGCTGGACGCCGCCCGATGGGATCCCAAGGGCGCGACCGGCTACCGCTACAACGACGAAGCCGGCATGCCCTATGCGTACTTTTTCTCGCGTGCCTATACCTTTCTGTACGACGCCCTCAGCGAGGAGGAGCGCGAACAGTGCCGCAGCGTCATGCGCATTCGTGGCCAGGAGATGTACGAACACCTTTGCCCGTCGCACATCTGGAGGCCGTACAGCAGCCACAGCAACCGGGCCTGGCATTTCCTCGGCGAGGTTGCGTTGGCCTTCCAGGGCGAGATCCCCGAGAGCCGCGACTGGCTGTGGTTCGCCATGAACGTGTTCTATTGCGCCTATCCGGTCTGGTGCGACGATGACGGCGGTTGGCACGAAGGCATGGCCTATTGGCGAAGCTACATCGGCCGTTTCACCTGGTGGGCGGACATCATGCGGTCGGCGCTGGCCATCGACGCCTACCGCAAGCCCTACTTCTCGCAGATCGGCTACTATCCCATGTATGTGCAGCCGCCCGGCACGTACGGCGGCGGCTTTGGCGATCTGTGCGGCCGGCTCGACTCCAAGGGCAACGTGCCGCTCCTGCAGATCTTCGCCGCCCAAGCGCAAAACCCTTACTGGCAGTGGTACGTGGAAGCTCACGGTCGGCCTCCCGTGCAGACCGGGTACGTCGGATTCATTCGCGGCGCCATGAAGTCTCCGTCCGCCAAAGTCCCCGACGACCTGCCCTCGTCGCGCTGCTTTGCCGGCATCGGCTTGGCCGCCCTCAACAGCAATCTGCTCGACGCGAAAAATAACGTTGCCGTGCTCTTCAAATCGAGCCCGTTCGGCACGCAAAGTCACGGCTACGACGCCAATAACGCGTTTCTGCTCACCGCGTTCGGCCGGCCCGTGTTCATCAGCAGCGGCTGGCGCGACATCTACGGCAGCGACCATCACACCAACTGGATGTGGCATACCAAGAGTACCAACTGCATCACCGTCAACGGGCAAAGCCAGACGAAACACTCACCCGCCGCCGTCGGCCGTATCGAAGCCTTCCACACGTCGCCGGCGATGGACTTCGTCTCGGGTGAAGCGGGTTACGCCTACGATGGTGCGTTGAAGCAATTCACCCGCAGCGTCCTGTTCGTCAAACCCCAACTGATCGTCATCTTCGACGAGCTCGACAGCGAAAAGCCCTCGACGTTCGAGTGGTGGCTGCACGCTCCGGCTCCGATGGAGCTTCTGTCTGGTCAACGAGCCCGCGTCACCGTCGAAGACGTTCAATGCGATGTCGCGTTCCTCGAGCCCGCCGGCCTGAAGATCACACACACCGATCAGTTCGATCCGCCGCCTCGCCCGCGCGTACAGTTGACCGAGTATCACCTGACGGCAAGCACGCCCGTGCCGTCTCAGAAATGCCGCTTTGTCACGATTCTTCGGCCTCGCCGTGCGGGCGAACCGGCCATCGACGGCCAGCGAGCGAGTTCAGTCGATGAAGGCGTCACCGTGGAAGCCGAGCTCGGCGGTGGCCGAAAGATGGCGGCATTCCTGCGGACCGATGGCCGAACCGCAAGCAAGGCCAAGCTCGGCGACTTGGCCACGGCGGGTCGGCTGAAGGCGATCGTCACCGACGCAGCGGGTCGAGTGATCGATCAACTCGAAGTGAAGTGAGCGGGGCGCAATCATGTCGCAGCCCGGATCGCGTCAGCGACTCAGTCGGATTCTCCTGCTGTGCGGGATGATACTGGCGATCGGCGGCGTTGTGGCGGTCTGGACAGAATCGGATTTCATCATGGCGAGGATGGGTGGCAAGAAAACGGTATCGCAACGCCTCGAGGAGTTCGGCCCGGCCGTCCGCGAGCGCTTGCTCCCGGAGTTCCAGCGCTTCGGCGTGCCGTGGCCGCCGGCAGAGCTCGTCCTCGTGGGTCTCAAGCTGGAAAAGCGACTCGAGGTGTGGGTCGGCGACGGCGCTTCCCAGCCCAAGCTGCTCAAGACCTACCCCATCCGAGGCGCCAGCGGAGTGCTGGGGCCCAAGCTCCGCGAAGGCGACCGGCAGGTTCCCGAAGGTCTGTATCGCATCGAATCGCTCAATCCCAGCAGTCGGTTTCACCTGTCGCTGCGCGTGAACTACCCCAACGATTTCGACCGGGGGCAAGGCAAGGCCGACGGACGCGACCGGCTCGGCAGCGACATCATGATTCACGGCGGGGAGGCTTCAGTCGGCTGCCTGGCCATGGGCGATCCGGCAGCGGAGGATCTGTTCATCCTCGCCGCCGAGACTGGCCTGCGGAATATCCGCGTGATCCTCAGTCCGGTGGATTTCCGCGTTCGCGAATTGCCCGAGACCATGCCCGATGTGCCGTCCTGGACACGGCAACTGTACGATGACATCCGCAAGGAGCTGGAAGCACTGTCCGATTCCCCGGCCGGTCACGCCGGGACCCACATTGGAGCAACCGAATGAACGTCGAGATTCGTCCGGCCACGCATGAGGACATTGCGATACTCGCTGAATACAACGTCGCCCTGGCCCGGGAGACGGAGGGCAAGGAACTGAACCTCGCCGTCGTGACTGAAGGCGTGCGGGCGGTCCTGGATCGGCCGGAGTTGGGCCGCTATTTTGTCGCCGAACTGGCGGGCGAACCGGTGGGCCAGCTTATGATCACTTGCGAGTGGAGCGACTGGCGCAACGCGGCATTCTGGTGGATCCAGAGCGTGTACGTGCGGCCCGATCGCCGGCAGCACGGCGTGTTCCGATCGCTCTTCCGCCACGTCGAAGCCACCGCCCGGGCGTTGCCCGGTGTGTGCGGTATCCGCCTGTACGTCGAGCGCCACAACGAAGCCGCCATCGCCACCTACCGCAAACTCGGCATGCAGCCCAGCGGGCACACCGTCTTCGAGATCGACTGGCTCCTCGGCGAAACGCAGGACGCGCCTGGGGGGCGGGCATCTTGCCCGCCCTTGTCCCGCTAATGGCGGCCGCATACGTATGGCGTATGGAACGATGGTATTGTGGTGCCGGTGTCCTGCCTGCACTGTGCACGCTGGACGCGTGCACCACGACACCGCGTTCGATGAGCAGTGGAGCGAGGCGTTTTGGCGATCGACCAAGTAGATGTGACGTACGATGTCGCTATCATCGGCGCGGGCGCGGCGGGGCTGGCGACGGCCATCTTTGCCGCACGAGCCCGACCGAGGCTGCGCATCGCCCTGCTCGACGGAGCGGCCAAGCCCGGGGCCAAGATCCTGGTGGCCGGCGGCGGCCGTTGCAACGTTACCAATCGCTGCGTGAGGCCGGCCGACTTCAACGGCTCGAGCCGCAATGCAATCAAAAAGGTCCTCGCCGCCCTGCCCGTCCCAAAGACCATCGCCTGGTTCGCCGAAATGGGCGTGACGCTCCACGAGGAGGAACATGGAAAGCTTTTCCCCGATTCGAACCAGGCCCGGACGGTGCTCGACGCGCTGCTTGCGGAGGTTCGCCGTCACGGTGCCAAGCTCCTGACTGCCCATCGCGTGACAGCAATTGGGCCCGCCACCACCTCAGGCGGGGCGTCCCCGACTGCCGACGAGGCACGCTTCCACGTTCATGTCCGCGTGGAAGGCGGCGATGCAGAGACAGTCATCCGCGCCCGCCGCGTCGTGCTGGCCACCGGCGGCATGTCGCTGCCCAAGACGGGCAGCGACGGCGCGGGTTACGAACTCGCACGGCGACTAGGCCATTCCCTTGTGCCGACGGTGCCTGCGCTGGTGCCGCTCGTGCTCGACGGCGACTTTCACGCCGGCTTGTCGGGCGTCGCCCAGGACGTCGAGCTGACCGTTACTCCCGAAGGTGGCAAACCTGTGCGCATCGCCGGCGCGTTGTTGTGGACACACTTTGGCGTCAGCGGCCCGGCTGTGCTCGATGCTTCGCGACACTGGTTGCGGGCTCGCCAGGAGGGCAGGCCTTGCACGATCACGGCCAACCTCCTCCCCGGCGACAACGCCGCCAGCGCCGAGGCCAAGCTACGGGACCTCGTCGCCCGTCAGCCCCGCACGATCCTTCGCAACGCGATGAGCGCGTGGCTGCCTGCCCGCGTGGTCGATGCGCTGCTCGCTCGGCTTCAGATCGATGGCCGCGTGCCGCTCGCCCACTTGAGCAAAGACGTTCGCCGACGCTGGCTGGGCGCCCTGCTCGCCTGGCCGCTGCCCGTGCGCGACAGCCGCGGCTACGTCCACGCCGAAGTCACCGCCGGCGGCATCCCCCTCGACGAAGTCGATACCGCCACGATGCAATCGAAGCGATGTCCGGGACTCTACTTCGTGGGCGAGATCCTCGACGTCGACGGTCGAATCGGCGGGTTCAACTTCCAGTGGGCCTGGTCCAGCGGATACGTCGCCGGTCACGCCCTCGCAAGGCTCTGATGGAATGTGGGCTATAGGCCTCTGGCTGACAGCTGAGAGCTGAAAGCTGAGAGCTTTCCGTGGTTACCCCGGTTGCGACGCGGGCTGGGAGGCGGCAGGCTGTGTGGTTGCCGGCGCGGTTGCGGCCGCCGGCTGCGTGGCCGCCGGCTCAGGCGCGGGCGCCGCAACCGCGGCCGGCTGGGGTCCAGGGGCGGCGGCGACCGATTCAGCTTGCGAAGATGTGGCCGGTGCTGCAGGTGGCGCGGTGGTCGTGGGCAACTGCTCGATCGGCACCGCTTCGGACAACACCAGATGCAGCCCGAGCACTTTCGGCTGGTTCTGAATGATGCGCTCCGTGCCAGCCACGTAACTGTTCCAGGCTTCGATCAGCTTGCGGTGGGCCTCGACCAGTTCGGCTTCCTTCGGTGGTGACAGAGCCAGCTTCCGCCACGTGCCGTAGTGGTAATAGTTCTTGGTGCCGATCAACTGGAACAGTTCGGTCGCTTCTTTGGCTTGATGCAGCGCTTCGGTTCCCGCCAGATTGAAGCCGTCACGAAGTTGCTCCGGCGGAACGGGCTCATCGTGGACGGCCGGCCCTTGCGGCCAGTCCATCCGAATCAGCACGCCGCGCTCGGGCGCATCCGGCACGACGAGCATGAAACGGCACATCGCCGCCGCTTCCCAATCGTGTCCCATGAAACCGGCCTGCCCTCCGGCCATCGGCCAGGGCAGCGGCAGATTCTGCAGCACGATCCGCCGTTCACCCGAGGCGTTGATCTCGGCTCGGGCGACCGCGGCGGCGGCCAGGTGACTGGATACTTTCACTTCCCCGCTGGCCCAGCCCACCTCGATCCGCGTCTCGATCGGCTGCGCTCCCCACGCTTTCAGCAAGCTTGCTGCCACCATGGCGTGGGCCCGGTCGTTCGGATGCAGCCCGTTAGTGGTCAGGCTGAAGTCGGGCCCGGCTTGGCGACCGCGGGCGAACGCTTCGGCCGACTGAGCGAACCAGTCCACGAACCCGCTGCCAGTCTGTTGAGCCACCTCTTTAGTCGCCTCGGCGTAGCGGGCTAGCGTGGCGTTGTAGCGCACGGCTTGGAGATCGGTCGTACCCGGCCGGCCGCCCCGCTGAATGCGGACCTTGCGCCCCTTCTCTTCATCGACCGACGGCGGCGAGATGAGCCACACCCTCGCTCCCGCCGCTTTGCATTTCTCGACGAGTTGCAGCAGATCTTTGCGGTACGCAGCCAGCCGATCTTCGGAGAACGGCAGGTATTCCGGGTCGTTGAGTCCCAGGCAGACCACCACGACGTCGGGCTCGTGTGACAACACGTCACGATCCAGTCGAAGCAGCGCCCGGGCGACCGTATCTCCCGACCAGCCCACGTTGATGAAGTGGGCCGCCAAGCCGGGATATCGAGCGGTCAGGAACGTTTCGACCAGCATGGGAAAGCTGTTGGTCGTTGTCGGACGCGGCGTATCGGTCAGGTCGTCGCCCAGGAAGACCACCACATCGCCGCTGCGCACGGCCAGTGCCGGTTCTGCCTCGCCTTGCGGCTGCGACTCCGCCGCGGGTGCGGTGGCAGGAGCGGTGGCTGTCGCTGGCGCCGGTGCCGACTGCGGCTGCGACGCGGGTGGCGGTGGAGGTTCAGGAACCGGTTGCGGTTGGGGAACTGGTTGCGAGGCAGGCGCAGTTGCCGGTGCTGGTGCACTGGCGGGCTGCGTGCCAGGCGTCTGCCCGAGTCCGGTCGAAGCGACCCACGAAAAGGCGGCGACCACCAGAGCCGCGGCGCAGGCCGGACTCTCGCGGACGAGCGTTCTTCCCCATCGTGTGATCGAACCTCTCATGACAGATCCTGACTTGCGCTCGCCTCACACGCTCCTGTTCAATTCGGTCCGGCGCCGTCAACCCCGCCGAGGGCCGGCCACCAATGCCTTCATCTCCCGAACCGCCTCGCGCAGGCCCACGAACACTGCCCGAGACACGATCGAGTGGCCGATGTTGAACTCCGAGAACCCCGGCATGGCCGCAATCGGGCCGATATTGTTGTACGTCAACCCGTGCCCGCCGTGAACCAGAAGCCCGAGCTCCTGTCCGAGTTCGAGGCTGGCCGCGAGACGGTTGAGGGCCGCCTTCCGGGCCCGCGACGTGCGAGCATGGGCATATTCTCCGGTCCACAGCTCGATGGCGTGGCAACCCACGTCGGCCGAGGCTCGCACCTGATCAGGGATCGGCTCAATGAAGGCGCTGATTTCGATTCCACGCCGGCTTAGCCGCTCGACCACCGCGGCGATCCTCCGCCGGAAGCGGACGACGTCCAGACCGCCTTCGGTGGTCAGTTCCTCGCGCCGCTCGGGCACCAGCGTGCACTGATCGGGCTGCAACCGCTCAGCGATCTTCACGATCCCGGGCGCGATCGACATCTCCATGTTCAGCTTGCACGTCACCGTCTGCTTGAGCAGTTCCGCATCGCGGTCATTGATGTGGCGCCGATCTTCGCGGAGGTGAAAGGTGATGCCGTCCGCGCCACCGAGTTGAGCTTCCGCGGCCGCCCAAACCGGGTCCGGCTCGTTGGTTCGCCGGGCCTGCCGGACGGTCGCCACATGGTCAATATTGACGCCGAGTGAAGCCATGTTCCCTCTTCCGTGTTTGACAGCACCGAGCCTGTGCAAACGGCCCGCAAGCTAGCCCATTATAAGTCCACCTGCATCGCTGTAAATGGCGGAAGGGCAAGTGGATGAAGCCGGGCGGGACAACGCGGCCCCGCTCCCCTATCGACGGCCGGGGTCATCGTTCGCCTCAACCGGATCGCCTCCGATCAGCGCGTCCGGAGACGCGAGCTTGCTGTCGCATGGAAACACCAGACGATCCGAGCTATCCTGGCCGAATCGTCCTTCGTGGCAATTCGCGGCACACTTCCAAACAAAGGGATTCGCCATGCCTCGCTCGTGGTTGACCTACGCCCTTGTGCTCCTCTCGACTGCTCCCGGTTTGCCCCAGGCCGCGCCGACACCCGCCTTTCGCGACGAAACTCGTTACGCCGAGGCCGGTCCGCATGAGGTGGCTACGCTCCGGCTGGCTTGGACCGACGATGCTCGCGAGCGCGAGGTGCCCGTCAAAATCTATTATCCGGCCAACGAGGAGGGCCCCTTCCCCATCGTCATCTTCTCGCACGGGCTGGGCGGCTCGCGTGAGGGCTATGCGTTTCTCGGCCGGCACTGGGCGAGTCACGGCTACGTGTCCGTCCATCTCGAGCACGAGGGCAGCGACGCCGAAGTCTGGCGCGGGCAGACCGACGCCGCTCGCGAGTTACAACGGGCCGCCAAGGATCCTCGCAACGCCATCAATCGGCCCAAAGACGTGTCGTTCGCGATCGACCAGCTTCAGCAGCTGCAAGCCGAGGACGGTGGACCGCTGGGCAACGCCCTCGCCCTCGATCGCATTGCTGTGGCCGGCCACTCGTTTGGCGCCTTCACGGCGCTGGCCGTGGTGGGTGAAGTCGGCACGTACGCTTCAGAGCAGAGACTGGCCGATCCGCGCGTCAAGTGCGCGATCCTCATGAGCACTCCCGTGCCGGTCTCCCGCCGGGACCGCTATGATGCCGTCTATGGCGAGATCGTCGTGCCCTGCTTGCACATGACCGGCACGCTGGACGAGACGCCCATCGCGGTCACCAAGGTCGAGGACCGTCGCATTCCTTACGATCACATCCAACGCGCCGAGCAGTACCTGGTGACGTTTGTCGGCGGCGATCATGCGATCTTCAGCGGCCGGCCCCGACGAGGTTCGCGAGCCGAGAAGGATCCTCTGTTTCACAAGCTGATCCTCGCCGGCACAACCGCTTTCCTGGAGGCTTATTTGGCCGACGGCGACGAGGCCAAGACCTGGCTCCGCGACGGCGGCTACCGGAAGATGCTCGCTACCAATGCTCGCTTCGAACACAAACGCCCCGAGCAGCCAGCGGATGCGTTTTCGCCCCAAGCCGGCCGGACTTCGACACAGCCGGTCCGATCTTCGCTGGGATCGTCGACTCGTCAGCCTGCCCAAACGCCGTCACGACAGTATCGCCGATAGTGCCGTTTCGCGGAGTAACGGCAGGCCACCGCCAAATCGCCGACCACCAAGGCCACAGAGGAAAAAGCACTTGCCTTGTTCATCCGACGGATGAACGACTTCATAGTCCGCTGTGGCGACCGTCCTCGCTTCGAATGGTCTGCTAATCTTGCAATCTTGAAGTCTGTGGCTCATCTCCTGCCGGAATTGGGGCCGGAGCCGGGGCGGGTGAAGTTGGGGGAAGATGTTGCGCAGCAGTCGTCACGTGTTCAGGTGACAGGAAGCCTGGCCGGTCTTCTCCAGGTATTGTTGGTGGTAATCCTCGGCCTTGTGAAACGTTGAAGCCGGCGCGATCTCGGTCACGATGGCACGCTCATACCGGCCGGACCGTTCGAGCGCTTCCTTGGCCGCCCGGGCTGCGGTCTCCTGTTCCTGGTTGTGGAAGAAGATGGCGGAACGGTATTGGCTACCGATGTCTGGCCCCTGGCGGTTGTACTGCGTAGGATCGTGGCACTGCCAGAAGACGTTGAGCAGATCCTCATACGTGAGCTTCGCTGGATCGTACACGACCTCCACCGCCTCGGCGTGGCCGGTCAGGCCCGAGCAGACGTCCTCGTACGTGGGGTTATCGGTGCGCCCGCCGGTGTAGCCGACGGTCGTCTCGGTGACTCCCGGGATCTTGCGGAACACGGCCTCCACACCCCAGAAGCACCCGGCTGCAAACGTCGCTCGTTGACGCTCCTGGAAGGGGTTGGCCGGAACCTTCTGGCCCGCAGGTTCCAATCCGGCTTGCGTTGTACTTTTCATCACGTCGTCTCCTACGGCCAAAGCTGCCAGCCCGATCGCCTCGACTCCGTTTCGCAAACACCGGGTGTCGTCGCCTTCCTCGATGATTGTAGGTCACTCCTGCGCCGCAAGCACTCGATACGCGACAGGCCTGTCGCGTCAGTGCCGTCGGCTCGTGCTGACTCACGGCTCATGGGTGATAGCCGAGAGCTGATAGCTGATCGTCGCCCATCAGAAAATCTCTTGGCCGACTGGCGCGTTGTGTTGTATACTTCTGGGTGTGGTAGCTTGCCGCGCTGGCCCGCCTCCGTGCAAGGGAGAACGCCATGCAGCCCATCCTGGTGCTGGCCTTGCTCGGTCTCGCCGCTCCTCCGGGCACCTCCGCCACTCGGGTCAACAAGCTCCTGAATGCGATGGAACGCGTGGAAAGCGGCGGACGGTCCCGTGCCGTCAGCAACGCGGGGCGATCGCGAGGGCCGCTGCAGCTTGACTCGCGCTATTGGCGGCAGGCGTCCAAGACTGGCAAGCCCAAGTCTTCTTACGCGACGGGCGTCTGGGATCGCAGCCAATCTCGCGAGGTGACGCAGCAATATTGGAAGCGTCACGCGCCCCAGGCATATCGACGCGGCGACGTGGAGACACTGGCCCGCCTCCAGTACCGGGCGAAGGCCGGCAGCAAGAGCCGAACCGGCGAGGACAAGTACGTGAAGCGTGTATTGAAGGCAATGAAGTGAAGCCGTCGCGTCAATCCCTGTCCGCCCTGCTGCCGCGATGGTATCCGGGGCTGGGGGCTGGCGAAGGATCTCACTCAATCTCGTGTGGACGTCAGTCTCGGGGGGTGGGCATCTTGCCCGCCTCCGGCTTTCGTGACACATAATAGGCACGGTTTTGCTGTATACGAGTGTGGCGTACGGGTTTCTTTCGCCCCGCCAGGCGCGTCGATCAATAGCCGACGGTCCGTAGATTGACGCCCAGCACGTGTTTCGCGTGCAAGTGATCGACGCGGCTCTGCCCCGAAGGGGCGCAGGTGAATAGCCGGGCGGCGTAAGCCCCCGGTTTGCGCCGGCCCCAGTAGTCTCGTTCTACTTTTTGAAAAGAGCCCCGAAGGGGCGACAGAACGCCGTGCCGGCACAAGCGACTGTTTAGTTGATCCCATGCTTCGGCCGGCGGGTTGATCCCGGTCGCAACTGGCGCCCCTTCGGGGCTTAATGGTTTTCGGAGGAGCCCCAAACGGGGGCTGACGCCCCCGCCTACTGACCTTCGCCCCTTCGGGGCGAACGCAATGCACACGCCGGACCAAGTGCGACGCTACCGGCGATCAACCCGGTGAAAAAACCAACCGCTAAACACGTGCTGGGTGTAGACTCATGGACTGCTGGCTCCCATGACCGGCGCCCCCACGGGGCGAGAAGGTGCCACACGCTGAACGCGTACTACACCACGGCTACTGACCCTCCGCCTTTTCTGGGCGAAACCTTGCGGGTCCCGGTCCCCCACGGACGTGCAGAGCCGTCACGCCTTCACGCATTTGATGAACAGCTGTCGCCGCCGAGGCCCGTCGTACTCGCAGAAGTAGATGCCCTGCCACGTGCCGAGGACCAGCCGGCCGTCCTCGACCAGCACGATCTGCGACAGACCGGTGAGCGAGGCCTTGAGGTGGGCGTCGCTGTTCCCCTCGCCGTGGCGGAAGCCGGGATCATCCTGCGGTACGAGCTGTTCGAGCTTGTAGAGCACGTCGTGCACGACGTCGGGGTCGGCGTTTTCCTGGATGGTGATTCCGGCCGTCGTGTGCGGGACGTAACAGATCACGTACCCGTTCTGCAGGCCGGCGCTTCGCACCTGCTCCGCCACTTGGCTGGTGACGTCGAGCATCTCGCAACGGCGGTGGGTCTGGACGGTAATGGATTGCATCCCTTTGTCTCCTCGAGGTTTGGCCCGATCCCGGGCGAACTCTATAATCGCCGGGTAGGCCGGCGACGGCAAGCGGGGACGGCCCGGTATTCGAGCATAGCCGTTCTCTCGCCGGGCATGCCGGCCCGCTAGGTATGGCCAGTCGGGAGCCGGCCGGCGGACGAGCAAGAATAGCAGGTGTCAAGCTGAGTCGAGGCAAAGTCGTTGTTGCAATGAGCGGAGGAGTGGACTCCAGCGTGGCCGCGTGCCTGCTGCGGGAGCAGGGGTACGAAGTCACGGGGTTGTTCATGCGCACCGGCGTGAGCGAGCCGGCCGCCGAGGGTGCCGCCTGCGAGCCGAAGCATCGGGGCTGTTGCAGCGCGGTGGATGCGTCTGACGCCCGGTCGGTGGCCGGGCGGCTGGGGATCCCCTTTTTCGCATTGAATTTCAAGGATGAATTCGACCGGATCATCGAGTACTTCGCCGACGAGTACGAGCGCGGCCGCACGCCCAACCCGTGTGTGATGTGCAACGAGCACCTGAAGTTTGGACGCCTGGCCGAGTACGGCCGGGCCGTCGGGGCCGACTTCGTGGCCACCGGCCATTACGCCCGCATCGAGCAGCGCGACGGCGGCTACCGGCTGCTCCGCGGAGTCGATACCGCCAAGGATCAGTCGTACGTGCTGTTCGGCATCGGCCGGGACATGCTCGCCCGCACGTTGTTTCCCATCGGGGCCATGACCAAGGCCGAGGTCCGCGACCACGCCCGCCGCTTCGGCCTGACGCTGTCCGACAAGCCCGAGTCGCAGGACATCTGCTTCGTGCCCGATCGCGACTACGCCCGCGTGGTCCGCGAGCGGCGGCCGGCGGCGTTTCGCCCGGGTGTCATCCGCGACGCTGCGGGCAACGAGGTCGGCTGCCACGAGGGCATTCCGAACTTCACCATCGGTCAGCGCCGTGGACTGGGCGTGGCCATGGGGCTGCCCGTCTACGTCACGCGCATCGACGCGAAGACCGGCACGGTCACCATCGGCACGCGTGACCAGCTGCACTCGAGCGAGCTCGTCGCGGCGAAGGTGCACTGGCTGATCGATCCGCCGACCGACGAGTTCCGCGCCGACGTGAAGATCCGCTACTCCCACCCGGCGGCGCCGGCAACGGTACGAGTCCTCGATGCGCAGCGGATCCGTGTGGTGTTTGACCAGCCGCAGCTGGCGATCACGCCCGGCCAGGCGGCCGTCCTGTACGACGGCGATGTTGTCCTTGCCGGCGGGTGGATTGAGTAGAAGCTGCGAGCTATCAGCGCCGGGCCATGAGCCGGACAGAGCTACTGCAGCTCGTAGACGGCGCCAGACACCAGCTTTACTGGCAGCGGTGCGGACAATGGAGTCTTGCCGTCTTCGGCGAAGACTTGGATCGTTCCCGTCAACTCGTTGGCATCGCCCAGCGAAATCACGGCGCGGTCGGGCCCTAGGGCTGCGGTCGCCGTTCGCGTCTGGCCTGCATCGTCGGTGAACACGAGCTTCTTCTGGAGCCAGCGGGCGAACAACCGGTTGCGGTCGAGGCCCGGCACGGCGCCCGCTCCGTACACGAATCCCAACAAACGTTCACCCTTCGTGACCAAGCCGATGGCCACGATATAACGGTCGGCGGCACCCGTGCTGGTCGCCAACACGCGCTGCGGCTCGAACTTCATGCCGTCGTCGGACAGGGCGTACCACAGCCTGTCGTTGTTGGCGTGCAGACCCATGAGGTAGCACGGCCGGCCGCCGGGCGTGAACTTCTTCACGTCATTGACCATGAGCGGAGCGGGCAGGCACGGGCCGTCATAGCGGAAATGCTTGCCGTCGGTCGAGCTGGCCCGATGCACGTGGCCCCAGTTCTTGAAATCGCCGAAATACAGCCGGTACTGCCCGTCCTCGAGCAGGATCGCATTGATGCCGTTCATGTCGGCAGCGGCAAACGGCTCGTAACCCTCGATGGTTGCCAGATGCTCGCGCGTGGCCACCACGGGCTCGAATGCGGAAGGTTGAGCTCCACTTGAGGCATCTGGCAGACGCACGCGAAACGCCGCCGGCTTGTTCAACGTTTCGATCGGGTAGGCCGTGCACATCAGGTGAAACGTGCCGTCCGGCAATCGCACGGCGCTGACGTTGCATACGTGTATGAACTCGCCGTGCTCGATCACCGTGCGGCGGTCCTCGAACGTCAGGAAGTCGGTCGTGCTCACGCAGTAGATGCGATCGTTGCCGCTGGTCACGCCGTCCCACGCGCCGTAGAACAGCCGCCAGCCGCCGGGCACCTCGACCGCCGAGGGGGCATAGATGTTGCGCCACACGCCATCCAGCCGCGGCGCGAGCATCGGCGAGCGGACATCGGGCAAAATATTGAGCGTGCCGGCCCGCCAGAGCTCGGGATTGAAGGCTCCTGCGGACACGTGATGGATCTCGACCGTGCCGAGTTCCGCCTGCCCGGGAATCCGCCGAATGGCCACGTCAGCGACAGCGGCAAGCGAGTGAAAACCAACAACAGCCGACGTGATCGTGAGGATATGTCGTGTCAGCTTCATGCCGAGATGCTACCGACGATCGCCCAGCTGAACAACGTCCCTTGGGGGGCGGGCGTCTCGCCCGCCTTCTTCCAGATGCACGCTTTTTTGTGGTGCACGCTTCCAGCGTGCATCGTGCAGGCAGGATGCCTGCGCCACAACGCCCTCGTCAGTTCCGACGCGTGTTGGTATCTTCCGACCCACCAGAGGCGGGCAGGATCCCGCCCCCCCCGCGCTCCTGGCTGCTGTCTCCTGACTACTTCTCCATCACTTCTCGAAACTTCGCTCCGATATCCGGCGCTTTCATAAACGTTTCGCCGATGAGCAGCGCGCGGGCGCCGGCGGCGATGAGGCGATCAACGTCAGTGCGCGTCTTGATGCCGCTTTCGGAGACGAGGATGGTACCGGCTCCCGCCATCCCAGCCAGTCGTTCGGTTGTGGACAGGTCGGTCTGCTGGATCTTGAGATTGCGATTGTTGATGCCCAGGAGGCTGCGCCTGTTGTTGGGAAAGCCGATGGTCGCCATCAGGCCCTCGAGCGTCCGGGCTTCGTGCACCTCGATCAAGCTGGTCATGCCCAGTTCGAACGCCAGGTCGAGCATGCTCGCCAGTTGGGGCGGCGGCAGGACTTCGCCAATCAACAGGATGCAGTCCGCCCCGGCAGCCCGCGATTCGTACACCTGGTACTCGTCGATCATGAAGTCCTTGCGGAGCACGGGCAGCGGCACGGCCGCCTTGACCGCTTCGATGTATTCGAGCCGGCCGTCGAAGTACGGCTCGTCGGTCAGCACGCTCAGGCAACTCGCCCCGCTCTCGTGATATATACGGGCGATGCTCGCCGGGTCAAAGTCAGGCCGGATGAGACCGGCCGACGGGCTCTTGCGTTTGATCTCGGCAATCACGTGGATGCCGAACGCAGCGGGCGGTTGCGACAGGGCTGCGAAGAAGTCGCGCGGGGCGGGTGCCGCCAGAGCGGCCTGCCGAACTTCTTCGAGCGGGCGAGCCAGCCGTGCCCGGCCGACGGCCTGCCGCTTGGCTTGCACGATCTCATCCAATATATTGCCCATGGCGTCTCCTTCGATCGAGTCGCGGAACGCGGTAACACGACGGCCGCGCACGGCTGAAGCCTGCGGCTCGGCGAGAGCGGGCATTGACCCGCCTCTGAGGCGGGCGAGAGCCCGCCCCCCGAGAGGCTGCGGCTCGTTATTGTAGAACGGGTTCGCACAAGCTCAAAGACGCATCATATGCTCGCGCTCATCGACTCCGAGAAGGACGCCGTGGATCTCCTCCTGATGCTGGCCGGCGGCGGCGTCGTGCTGGCATGGCTGATCGGCTGGTGGCGAGCCCGGCCTCGCGATCCCCTTCGCGGCGCTCCCATCCGCCTGAACGTGCTCTCGCCCGCGTGGCTGTGGCTGGCCCTCCTGTGCTACGGCATGGCCATTCTGGTCGCGCAGTCCGTCGCCCAGTTGTATGCCCCAGTCGGTCTTGACGAAGAAAACCGGCTGCTTCAGCAGTCCATCCTGGCCGGCCTCGTCATGCAAACGCTCGTCGTTGCCGCGTGCCTGTGGATCCTGCGGCAGACGTTCGTAGCCGGTTGGCGTGGAGCCGGCCTGAGCCGACGTCGCTTGCGCTCGGATGTTTGCGACGGCGTGCTGGGCTTCCTGGTCGCCTTCTCGCTGTGCACGATGACGGCATGGCTCACCACAGAGTTGGTTCATCTATTCGCGCCGTCCGTCGAGTTGCCCGTGCACACGGTGTTCGAAACACTCGAGCGCCCGGAGACACCGCCCGTCATCGGATTCGCGGCCATCAGCGGTGCCCTGCTGTTAGCTCCGCTGGCCGAAGAATTGCTCTTCCGCGGCATCTTCCAGACGGGACTGCATCGTGTGTTGCCCGCCCGTTTCGGCAGTCTGCGCCATCGCTGGGCGGCTATCGCGATCGCCTCGTTCCTGTTCGGTCTGCTGCACCTGCCCGTGCCGCAGCACGTGCCGGCTCTGACCGTGCTGGCCCTCATTCTCGGCTACCAGTACGAACGCACGGGTTCGCTCATCGTGCCGATTATCGTGCACATGCTGTTCAACGGGAAATCGTTGCTGTGGCATGCGCTGGGATGAGCGTGGCGAAGTGAGGGCCTGGGGCCTGGGGGCTGGGGAAAAGAGTCGCAGCTACTGGCGCACTCTTGGGGGGCGGGCGTCCCGCCCGCCTCGTGGATGGGATCGCTCGCCGAGGATCACAATAGCCAGAGGATGAGAATGGCGTCCACCACCGCGGCGGCGATCAGCGCGGCGGCGATCTGGGCGGTGGTCAAGACGCCGCGGGCAACCGGTGTTACGTCGTAGCTGGCCAGGTTACCGGCTTCGGCCGGATCGATCTGGTCGGAATGGAATTGTGCCTCGGCGATCATCAGGCAAGCCTCGAACTCGCCGAACCCCAACTGGGCGGCGATCCGCAGCAATTCCTGTCGTCGCGAATAGCGCAGAAACCCCGCATCCAGCGAGTGGACGACCAGACTCTTGAAGAGTTCCCGTTTGTCCTGGACCGATAACGCTTTGCCGCGGCGACTGTCGGCGGGCTCCTCGGCGGGCGGGCGAACAATCCGCAGTGGCGACGAATCCGGCACGGGACACTCCCCTCCTGACGTGCGAGACCCTGTGGTGATGATTCTACCCGGAAGCGAGGCCGGTTTCTACGCGGGCGGAAATCCGAATGTCGAATGTCCGAATGTCGAATGAAGCCCGAATGACGAGGTCCGAATAAACGGCTCAAGCCGGAGGGGCTGGGGGCTTAGGGCCTGGGGGCTGGAGAAAAGAAGACGCTCAAGTTGTGCGGTTGATCTGGTGCACGCTTCCAGCGTGCGTAATGCAGACAAGATGCCTGCACCACAGAGCTTAAAGCTTACAGCCTATAGCCTCTAGCTCAGATTTCACACCTCGACGCGCGAGAAATGCCGGATCCCCGCCGTCATGGCCACGCCCGCGGCCAGGACGTTGGCCAGCACCACGCCGGCAATCCAGCCCATCATGCCCGAGGTGATGTCGTCTCCGAGTCCCTCGCGCACGGTCATGAAACCCACCGCCACCAGTGACGCGACCACCAGCGTCACCGACAGCAACAGGCTGATGGTGCCGCCGAAGCCGCCGGCGATCCGGGCGGGATTGCGCTCCGTGAACACAGGCAGCCGCGCGCCCATGCCGATGCTCACGCCGCACAGGCCGACGCAAATCGCCGCGATGGTCACTACGTGCATCACGGCCAGCGGCTGGGACAACTGCAGCCGATAGACCGAGACAGCCATGACGCCGATGCCCGCGATCAGCGTGATGGTCAGGGCGTACAAGAACTTGGCAATGACCATGCGGCTGCGCGACAGCGGCAAGAGCCCCAGCAGCCAGAGTTGCTGGCCTTCGAGCGAGATCAGCGGGAACACGAATCGGCTGGTGAAGGTCGCGAGGATGAGGCTCACCGCGGTCAAGTTAAGAAAGCCGATCAGCAATTGCAGGTGCGACTCGCCCAGGTCCACCCACAGCCGTTGTACGTTGCTCACGTACAGCGTCAGCAGCCCCAGAAGAATGGCCATCTGCGACCATTGCAGGGGATCGCGGAAGAAGGTCCGCAGATCCTTGGCGGCCAGCAACCGCTGCGATTTGGGCAGATAGGCGAAGAGAATCTCGGCGATCCCGGCGATGATTCGGCCCGTTCCTCGGGCACTGCCTGCGCCGCTGACCTGCGCCCGAGCGAAGGCGGGCACGTATCCTCGCGAGACGATCCCCACGGCGATGAGGCTGGTGAACAGCGCATTGGCCAGTGTCACCCACAGATAGAACAAGGCCAGCGACGTCTGCCCCTGCACGGCTGAGTTGATGCCCTTGGACACCCATGTGTGCGGCAGCATTGCGTTTTGAACGAGCGAAACCCGGTCGTAGAAGTGCTTCAGCCACGCGCTCGACGTGACCGGCGTGCGGAAGATGCTCCACGCCCACCAACCGCCGATCATCAGGATGACGACGCAGACCAGCAGGATGGCCCGCCGCGGCGTCTTGGGGCTCACCATGGCGACGATCCAAGCCATCAGTAGGCCCAGCGCCCCGGGCATGGGGATGAACAGGAGGAACAGCCCCAGAAAAAGCGGATAAAACGTCCATTGCTCCTGGAACACGCGAGCGATCGCCATCATCAACGGCAGGCCGAGCAAGACCAGTGACCAGCTCGACAGGGCGAGGCTCTCCAGATAGCGGACGATCACGATATCCCGCGGCGCAAAGGGAGCTGCCAGCAGGTACTCACTTTCTTTGCGGCGGAACAGGCTCCCATACGAGAGGATCGCGTTGGAGAACGCGAGCATCCCGGTGAGGGCCAGGAAGAAGAACGTGAAGATCAAGGGTGTGGCCACGATCCCTTCCAGGACCTGGCGCCGAACCTGCACGAACGTCGCCCAGAGCAGGAAGTACAACCCGCCCCAGATCAGCAGGATGGACAGGATGGTGCCGATGATCCGCACGGGTTGCTTGCGAATCGCCTCCCGAAGCGCGTTGCGCAACACGGCAGCACGAATCCGCAGCAGCAGTTTGAGGTCCGCCTGCGGCCCGGCGGCTGCCGCGGTCGATGGCATGGTCAGGCACGTCACGGGTACATCGGTGCTCATATCCCGTCTCTCCGCCGATCCACGGGGGGCGGGCATCCTGCCCGCCTTACTGCTGATGCGGGCATTACCGACATCAGCAACAAAAGAAACCAGTTGTTCTGCGCGTCTGGACTGCTACTACTCCATCTGAGGCGGGCGAGACGCCCGCCCTCCACGGCTCATGACGCGAGCGCGTCGCTTGCCGGCGCCGGTTCTGCTTCGTTCGTCAGCTTGAGAAAGACGTCCTCGAGCGTGCTGTTCTGCGGAGCGCTGGCTTTGATTTCGGCGGCAGTCCCCACTGCGACCAACTTGCCATGGTGGATGATGCCGATGCGGTCGGCGACGGCCTCGGCGATCTCCAGCGTGTGCGTGCTCATGAACACCGTCCCGCCCTGCCGAACCAGTTCGCGCATCAGGTCCTTGACCGTGCGCACGGTCTTGGGATCGAGCCCCACCATGGGCTCGTCGATGACCAGCACGCGCGGCTCGTGCAGCATGGCTGCCGCCAGCACCGTCCGTTGCTTCATGCCGTGGGAATAGCCCTCGCAGAGCTTGTCCCAAAACGCTCCCAGCTCCAAGCGATCGACGAGTGCTTCCATTCGTCGGCGCTTCACGTCGGGCGGCAGCGCGTACATCTCGGCCACGAATTCGAGGAATTCGCGGCCGCTCAGTTTCTCATAGAGAAACGGCTCATCGGGCACGTATGCCAACTGAGCCTTGGCCTTGCGGCCGTCGCGACCCATGGGGTAGCCGCACAGGTGGACCGTGCCCATGTCCGGCATGAGCAGTCCCGAAATCATTTTGATGGTCGTCGTCTTGCCGGCCCCGTTAGGTCCGAGGAACGCGAACAACTCCCCCGGAGCGACCTGCAGGCTCAGCCCGTCCACGGCGGTGAAGTTGCCGTAACGTTTGGTCACCTGTTGGATGTCGATCGCCGCATTCATCTGGAACCTCCACCGAGGGCATTCACCAGTGTCTTCTCGAGTTGCTCGATGGGCCGGCCCGCATCGATCTGGTTCTCCTGCTCACCGTGCATTCGTCGGTAGCGCCGGCGTACCGAGTTGCGCAGCTGCTCGTCGTAGTCTTCGTCACGCACCTTCACCTTGCCGAGCATGGGCACATCGACTTCCTGCACGAGCACGCGGCCGTCCGGCGCGACCCAGGCCTTCGCCTGTCCTGGCGTCGTCTCCACCCGGAAGCAGTCCACCGGCTTGCCGTCGTGGTCGATGGTCTCGCGGCCCGTCACGCGAGCGACGATGGAAGTGAATCGCGTGCTTCCGCCCATCACCGCCGAGAGTGGATCGACGATCTGCATGCGCCACGACTGGCCCACCTTGAGCAGGGGCAGGTAGTTGAACGGCCGGAGAGAATCACCGATCAGCCGGCTGGCCGCCATGTCGAGGTTGGCCTGCCGGAACAGCGGCCCCATCTGAATTTCGCACGGGAAGTAAATGCCGTGACGCTCGCCGCGAACCTTGATACTCGTCATCGGCACGCCGAACACGTCGAGGTTGAAGCTGTCCAGCTCGCCCTTCTCATCAAATTCAGTGGATGTTTCGACCAGTACGACAGGAACGACGCTCAGGCCTTCGATGTGCACGGTTCCGTGAATGGCGGTGTTGCTTCCCACCTTGCTGACGCTGCTCCAGGCGGTGCCCAACCGCTTGCCCGCCGAGTCGAAGATACCGAGTTGCTGGTCTCCGCCGAAGCGGGCCAGCTCGTCGCGGGTCATGGGCGGTGCGTCCTGGGCCGTCCACGCCGGCCAGACGTCGCGGACGAACAACGCCGTCATGGCACTGACCCACAGCAGGACAATCCCGACGGTCAACAATCGATGCATGGCCAACCTCTCGCAGGTTTGTCTCCGCTCCGGTCAGCCGCGGACCGGCCGAAAAAGCATTCTATTGTTCCTTTGGCTGCCTCACAAATCACCGCGCATTTCGGGGATCGGCATCATATGCCCATTCGCAAAGCGGCTGAGACGCTTGTCCTTCCGCCGCCCAGGAGCAACTCCGCCTTCCCTCGGCAACCTCGTTAGGAGATACGCGCGAAACGTTCTCACGGTTTCGCCCGTTCTTGTTTGGGATCGCGCGATTCGTGTGGATAGTGAGCGTCGTCCGAGCAGTGAGGAAATGGAACAGAACCAGTTGCCGTTTCCCGCCTTCCGGACAAATAAAAACGGGATCGTTGCCGATCCCGTCGAGGGGAGAGAGACTTCGAAAAGGAGGAGAATGCCCGTCGTCGAAATGGGTAGCTCAGCTCCGGTCCGTTTCTCGACCGGAGCTGCCATTCGAGTCGCACGTTCTTGATAACTTATTCCCCGATGCTGCCGGAAAGGCAAGTCGAGCCGCGCGGTTCTTGCGAAGGACTTCCCGGGCCCCCGGGGCGCAAACGGTGCCGTGCACGCTCGTCACTTCTTGCGGCGGCCGCTCAACACCTCGCCTCGCCGACGGTATGCACGAGCAGCGTGTCGGTTTCGCCGGGCACTTCCGGCCGGGCGTCGGAGACCACCACGATCTGGTCTCCCGGCTTGGCCAGCCCCCGGCTGACCAGCACGCGGTCGAGGTGGACGAACATCGCGTTGGGGCCATCCATGTCGGGCAGGCAGATGGGCTGCACGCCGTACAGCAACGCCATCTGGCGGCAGACCGTGGCACAGGAGGCCAGCGCAACGATCGGCACATCCAAACGGTGTCGGCTCAACAGCCGTGCGGCCTCGCCGTTCTCCGTCCAGGCCGCGACCAATTTTGGTTTCAGATCCCGGACCACCACGCTCGCACCGTGAATCACCGCCTTGGCCACGGGCGTCTCACGCGCCGGCGTCGACGAGAACGGATGACCGAAGCGGCTGGTGAACGCTTCGGTCTCACCGGCGATCCGGCGCATGGTCTCCACGGCCTTGACCGGATATTGCCCCACCGACGTCTCCGCCGAGAGCATCACCGCGTCGGCGTCGTCAAGAATGGCATTGGCCACGTCGCTCACTTCGGCGCGGGTGGGCACGGGCGAGTTGACCATCGACTGCAGCATCTGCGTGGCGATGATGATGGGTTTGCCCGCCCGGCGACATTCGACAGCCAGTTCTTTCTGGATGATGGGCACGCGAGCGACGTCCATCTCCACGCCCAGATCGCCGCGGGCCACCAGCACCACATCCGACGCCTCCACCACTGCCTGCATGTGGTGGACGGCCTGGGGCTTTTCGATCTTCGAGACCACCTGGATCGGGCTGGCCGGGTCGATCTTGGCGATGGCTTCTCGCAGATCGGACAGATCCTTCGGTGAGCGGACGAACGACAGGGCGACGTACTCCAGACCGTTGCGAACGATCCATTCCAGGTCGCTGCGATCCTTCTCGGTCAGGCTGGGCGACGACACATGGGAATCGGGCAGGTTGATGCCCTTTTGGTTGCTGATCACGCCACCTACTTCGCAGGTCGCCACCACTTCGTCGGGCCGTTTCTCGATTGCCCGCAGGAGGACGTTCCCGTCGTCGATCAGGATGCGGTCGCCGACCGCCACGTCATCGACGAACGCGGGATATCCGGTGCTCAGCCGCGCGGGCGTGCCGAGGATCGGCTCCCGCTGAAAGACGACTCGGCTGCCCGCCGTCAGCGTGCATTGCCCGCCCGCGATCGAGCCCAGGCGGATCTTCGGCCCCCCCAGGTCGCCCAGGACGGCCACGACCGCCTGCCGCTCGGCGGCGGCGTCGCGGATCCGCTGGAGCGCTGCCGCGTGGCCCTCTCGCTTCCCGTGTGAAAAGTTCAGGCGGAACACATTCGCGCCGGCGTCGATCAGTTTGCCCAGCATCTCCTGGCTGTCGGAGGCGGGCCCGATGGTTGCCACTACCTTCGTCCGGATCATGGCCGCGATTTTAGAGCGGTTCTGCGATGCTCGCCAGACCACCACCGGGTCAAGACGTCCTCCATACGGCCGTGGAGGCCTTTGCAGGGCCGGTTTTGCCGCGTTATTTGCTCGAATCGGCCGAACCCGCTATAACTGATCCGGCATGGCCCGGCTGGGCCGCGGAGGAGCGGGGAGGCGGTCACCTCGGCCTCGGATTTGAAGGGATTACACCGGCAAATGATTGTTGATTGCCACACGCATATTTGGGAATCGGTCGAACAGTTGGGCCGCGGCACCGGCTTGTGGAACACCAACGCCCGTGGCGGCGTGCCGCTGGTCCAGCGCAAGGCGAATCCCGAGACCCATCAGTTGGCCAGCAAGCCGGTGGACATAACCTTCGTCCTGGCGTTCAAGAGCCACTTCCTGAACGCGCACGTACCCAATGAGTATGTCGCACGATACGTGAAGCGCTATCCCAACCGCGTGATCGGGTTTGCCAGCGTGGATCCCTCGCGTCCCCAGGAGGCCATTGACGACCTCCGCCGGGCTCACGGCGAACTGGGCTTGAAGGGCTTGTCCGTGTGGCCCGCCGCCCAGGATTTCCACCCGGCCTGTTCGGCCGCCATGCGGGTCTACACCGAGGCCCAGCGGCTCCGCATGCCCATCCTGTTTCACCAGGACGTCCGGGCTTCGAGCGTCAGCAAGATGGAGTTCGCCCGGCCGTACCTGCTCGACGAAGTCGCTCGCGAGTTCCCCGAGCTCAAGATCATTATCTCGCAGATCGGCTATCCGTGGACGGAAGAGACCATCGCCCTGCTCGGCAAGCACAAGAACGTCTTCGCCGACGTCAGCGGCCTGGTGCAGCAAAGCTGGCACATGTACAACGCGCTGGTCCAGGCGTTTCAGGCCGGCGTGATGGACGCCCTGCTGTTCGGCAGCGACTTCCCCTACTCGACCGCGGCCGAGTCGATCGAGGCGCTGTACAGCATCAACCAGTTCTGCCACGGCACCAACCTGCCCACCATCCCGCGCGAGCAACTGCGACGAATCGTCGAGCGCGACAGCCTGACCCTCCTCGGCATCGAGGACGCCGAGCCTCCGCTCGTTCGCGAACCGGAAACCACGGTCATCCAACTGGACGACTGACGGGCGAACCACGGTCGATTTGAACCAAGAGATTCAACTCTGCCCCGCAAGGGGCAGCGGTTAGTAGCCGGGCGGCGTAAGCCCCCGGTTGGCGACGGCGTCCCATTCTCTTCATCCCCCTCTTTCCTGGAGCCCCGACAGGGGCGACAGAGACGTCGAACGTCGAGGGATGCTTCGTCGGGCCTGACGAAGCCGAACAGTGCCGAATACCGGGCAAAAACCCGCGAGAATCGTTGACCGTACGATATTGTCGCTCGTCTTGTCGCCCACACTGCGAGCGGCGAGGAAATATATTACATTCTCTGCACTTCATGGAGCGGCCGCGACCATGCTGTCCGGGCCGCCCGCGACGACGTTTCGCGACCCATGCCTCATATAATCCCGCATGACGGTGTAGAACCGGTTGTCGAATCGAGGAGTCGTTTGGCATGAACAGACGAGAGATTCTGAAACGTGCCGCCGCCTTGGCTGCGTGGTCTGGTTTCTGGACGACATCGGTATCGGGTGCGGATCGGCGGCCCGGCGGCGCTGCCGATGAAGGCGATGCCGAACCTCGCGACCCGGCGGACCATTTCGAGACCCGCAAGGGCGACATGCTCTACCGCCCGCTTGGCCGGACCGGCGAACGGGTGTCAGTCATCGGCGTCGGCGGACACCATCTGGGCAGGATGGAAAGCGAGGAAGACGCCATTCGGTTCGTCCGAACCGCCATTGATCGCGGCGTCAACTTCATGGACAACTGCTGGGCCTACCACGGCGGCAAGAGCGAAGTCTGGATGGGTAAGGCACTCAAGGACGGCTACCGCGACAAGGTCTTCCTCATGACCAAGTTCGAGGGCCGTACCAAGCAGATGGCCGCCAAGCACATCGACGAATCCCTCAAACGCCTGGACGTCGATCACGTCGATCTCATGCAGATCCACGAAGTCCTTCGCCTGGAGGATCCGGACCGCTGCTTCCGCGAGGATGGAGCGATTGAAGCGCTGCGCGAGGCCCAGAAGGCGGGCAAGATCCGGTACGTGGGCTTCACCGGCCACAAAGATCCGCTCGTGCACAACCGCATGCTGGATGTGGCCGCCGAGCATAACTTCCGCTTCGACACCGTGCAGATGCCCATCAACCCGCTCGACGCGACGTTTCGCAGTTTCGCCCGGCACACGTTGCCGCGACTGGTGGAGGCCGGCATCGGCGCGATCGGCATGAAATCATCCGCCAGTGGCGAGATTATTCGCAACGGCATCGCCACGCCGCAAGAGTGCCTCCGGTACGCCCTGACGCTGCCGACTTCGACGGTGGTCGTGGGCATGGAGAGCATGGACCTGCTCGAGCAGACGCTCGCCATCGTACGCGACTTCAAACCGTTGTCGGGAGGCGAGATGACCGCTCTGCTGACTCGAACGGCGCCGGCGGCTCGCACCGGCCGGTACGAGGGCTTCAAAACGACGACCCGGTTCGACGCCACCACCCACAATCCCCAGTGGATGGGGTGAAATCTGCCGTTCGGGATCAACTGACGACGGCAGCCTGGAAGACGGCGTTGACGTCCACGGCGAAGTCAGGCAGGAGAACGGACGTGGCCGATTGCCCCGGCCGCGCTGCGACATGAACGGCGTATTTGCCGCCGCGCAGCGTGAGCACGGTGATCAATCGTTCGCGATGGTCCACGATCCAATACTCGGGAATGCCGGCCGCCTCGTACTCGGCCCGCTTGGTGACCAGGTCGTGATCGCGATTGTCGTCGCTCACGACCTCCATGACCCAATCTGCCCCTTGCCAGTAGTCCTCGCCGATGCGCTGCGCGTTCTCCGCCAACATGAAGACGACGTCCGGTTCGCGATACGTCCCCGGTTGAAGGCGGAACCGAAGCGGGGCGAACAGCACGGTGCCGAGTTTTCGAGGCGCCACACATGCCAGGAGCAGGTTGCTGAGGTACTGCACCATGAGCTGATGCGAGGTTTTGGGTATTGGCAGGACCTCGATGCGGCCGTTGGAGAACTCGACCGCGCATACAAAGCCGAAATGCAATAATCGTCCGCGAAGGTTGAAGCTCGCGGCTCGGTCACGCCACGGCGGCTTCCTTGTCGTCTTCGGTGTCGAAGCGCACGCCCACCCGCTTGCTCACGCCGGCCTCCTGCATGGTCACGCCGTACAGCACATCGGCGATGGTCATGGTTCGCTTGGAGTGCGTGATGATGAGGAACTGCGAGTGGTCGAGGAAGTCGCAGATGATCCGGTTGAACCGCTCGTTGTTGGCCTCGTCCAGCGCGGCATCCACCTCGTCCAGCACGGTGAACGGTGAGGGCCGGCTGCGGAAGATGGCCAACAGCAGCGCGATGGCGGTCATGGTCTTCTCGCCGCCACTCAGCAGCGTGATATTGCGGTTTTCTTTCCCCGGTGGCCGAGCCATGATGTCGATGCCGGCCTCGAGCACGTCGAGCGGTTGCCCCTCGGGTGGCTGCTCGAGCATGATGTCGGCCTTTCCGCCGCCGAACAGCCGTCGGAACAACTCCTGGAAGTGTCCGCGGACCGTCTCGAACGTCTGGACGAAACGCTCGCGGCATTCGTTGTTCAACTGCTCGATCAGTTCCTCGAGTTGCTTGCGGCTCTGCCGCAGATCGTCGCGCTGGCTGGCCAGGAAGGTCGCCCGTTTTTCGAGTTCCTCCTGCTCGGCGATGGCGTCCAGATTGACGTTGCCAAGCCGACGAATTTTCTCCTTGAGCTCCTCGATCTCGGCCTCGAGCGCCGCCCAGTCCTGCTCGGCATGCTCGTACGTGGCGTACACTTCGACCAGATCGATGCCCAGCTCGTCGCGCACGCGGGTGAGGAGCGTCTCCACCCGCAGGTTTACCTCCTGCAGTTCCATCTGGCGGGCGTGTAGCTCGGACTCGGCCTGCTCGAGCTCGACACGGCCCGACTTGAGCCGGGCCGCCAATTGCTCGGCCTCATAGCGAATCTGCTCGCGACGATGCAGGCAATCCATCAGGTTGCGATCGAGCTGCTCCTTGGTCGAGTACAGCTCGGCCAGCCGGGCCTGTGCCGACAATATCGCACGCTCGCTTTGGGCCAGCCTGTGCACCGCGTCTTCCGCCTCATGGGCCGAAGCCCGGACGGCCTCCTCGCTGGCCTGCAGCGAGTTGCGCAGGCCGCGCAGCCGATCCGCCAGCATGCCGCGACGCTGAGCCAACTGACCGACGGCCACCTTGGCCTCAGTCACCCGCTCGGCCAGTTGTGCGCGGCGGTCCTGCAGCGTGTCGATCTGCTCGGCGATCTCCTTGACCCGGTTCTCCCGCTCAATGTTCTCCTGTTCGAGTTGGGCGACCGCTTCGGCACTGCGGGCCGCTCGCTCGGCCGCGTCGCGGATCTGCACGTCGATGGCCTCGATCTCACCCGTCAACAGCGGCTGCTCGTGAGTGAGTCGCCCGATGGCGTTGTCGTTCGCCTGACGGGCGGCGTTGGTCTCGATCTGGGCCTTGTTCGTCTCGGCGATGGCCGCCCGCAGTTCTTCCTGCGTGCGTTCGAGCTGCAGGATGTCGGCCGTCGTCCGCTCCAACCGTTCGCTCATGACCGCGATGCGGCCATCCACCTCGGCGATCTGGTGTTCGATCTCGCGCAGCTCGCTCTTGCGGCTGATGAGGCCCGCGCCGGCGCCGGCCGGTCCGAGTTGGCAGCGGCCTTCGCTGTCAAGCAACTCGCCCGCTCGCGTCACGTACCGGTACGCCGGCGGATTCTGTGCCGCCATTCGCTCGGCGTCGGCCAGCGTCTCGACCACGATCGTGCGGCCCAGCAGATGCTTGATCAGCCCCTCGGCCTCGGGAGCACACTTGACGAGATCCATGGCGCAGGCCACGAATCCCGGCTGCTGCGAGAAGTCCCGCCCGTTCACGAACGGCGGGATGCGGTCGAGGCAGATCGCCCGCACGCGGCCGGGAAACTCGGCGAGCAGGCTCGCGTCATCGAGAAACGCCCGGCTGCTTTCCACCACCAGGTATTGGTCATAATCGCCCAAGGCGGTCTCGATCAGCATGGCGTTGGACACGTCGGCGGTCACCAGATCAGCGACCATGCCCTTGACGTATCGGAACGTCTCGCCCGACGGATCGTTCTGCATGCGCCGCAGCACTTCGCGCACGCCGGCGTCGACGCCTTCGAGCTGGCGATCCAAATCGCTCAACAGCTGCCGACGGCTCATCAGCCCGCTGCGATACTCCTTGGCCGCGGCAATCTGTTGGTTCAGCTCCGCACGGGCGGCGTCCAGTCGGCTGGCCTCTTCGCGTTTCTCGGCCAATTGAGTCTGGTGATCCGCCAACCGTGCCGCGATCTGCTCGCCCTTCTCGGCGATTTCGGCCCGGACGCTCATCAACTGTTCCAGCTCAGCGCGAACCTGGTCGAGCCGTGCGGTGAGTCGGCTTTTGTTATCCTCGAGTTGCTGGCGGCGCTGCTGGAGCGAGCTGATTTCGTTGTTCAGTTGAGCCGTGCGCCGCATGAGGTCGATGATGCCGGCCTTCTCGTCCTCGCTGCGAGCCTGGAGCGACGCCAGCTGGCGGGCCAGTTCGCGATCCTCGTTCGAGAGCCGGTCCACGGCGGCGTTGGCCTCGGCCAGTTCCGACTCCACCGAGTCAGCCTGCTCTTCGACGCCTTCGATTTGCTGTCGCCACGCCAGCGACCGCTGCCGTTCGGCGGCCAGCCGCTGCTGAGCCCGCGTACGGGCAGCCGCTAATTCCTCGACCCGCTGCCGCGACTGCGACGCCCGCTCGCGATTGGCGGTGATCTCCGACGCGTTACCGAGAATTTGCTGTTCGATCTGGCGGACCTCGGCGTCGAGCACCATCACGTCACGATCCAGTGCGGCAGCGCGAGCCTCGGCGCCGGAAATGATCGTACGCAGCTCCGTGGCCTGGTCGCTCAACTGGGCCGTTACCTGCTCGAGTTCGGCCCGGCGGATCGTGTGCTTGTGATACTCGGCCAGCGAATACGTCGCCCGCTTCTCGCGAAGCTGTTTGTCGTATTCCTGGAAGTTGCGTGCCTTGCCCGCCTGGTACTTGATGCTGCGCAGCCGCTTTTCCAGTTCCTCGACGATATCCTCGATTCGCAGGAGGTTCTGCTCGACGCGCTCCAGCTTGCGCTCGGCTTCCTTCTTGCGGGCCTTGTAACGGCTGATGCCGGCGGCTTCCTCGAAGATGAGCCGTCGTTCGGAGGGGTTGGCCTGCAGGAGGAGCGCTACCTGCCCCTGCTCGATGATCGAATAGCCGCCCACGCCGATACCCGTGTCCATGAACAGCTCTTTGACGTCCTTGAGCCGCCGGACTTCGCCGTTGATGAGGTATTCGCTTTCGTTGGAGCGGTACAATCGCCGCGTGATGCAGACTTCGTCAGCCTCGATGGGCAGGCGGCGGTCGGAGTTGTCGAACGTCAGATCGACCTGGGCCATGCTCGCGCTGCGGCGCGTGCCCGAGCCGTTGAAGATCACGTCCTGCATCTGCTTGCCGCGGAGGCTCTTGGGGGATTGGTCGCCCAGCACCCATTTAATGGCGTCCACGACGTTGCTCTTGCCGCAACCATTCGGCCCCACAATCCCGGTGATACCGGGTTTGAAGTCGAAATCCGTCTTATCGGCAAAGCTTTTGAAACCGAAGCAGCTGAGGCGCTTGAGGTACATGGTCTCCCGGACCTCCGTGTCCAAACGCAGGTCAGCCCTTGTCCCTGGGCTGCGATCATCTCATGTCACGGCCCACTCCGTAAGCCAACACTGTACCCACAACCGCCCTCCGTGCCAAGGGTTATCCACAACTTTTCCACACGGAAAGATTCTCCCGGAACAGATAGCGCATCACCCCCCCTCGCCCGCAATTCCCGCTTTCGGCAATGCTTCGCTCCGCTGGCCGCTGCGGCTGGACATCCCGCCTCGCCGGCGCTTGAGCCCCCTTGCCCGTCCGATAGAATACCCGTCAAAATAGCGGGCCTGCCCGCCAGCTCCCTCGAGCCGGCCGGAGCCTGGGCCCGTGGGCCGTCCCCTTTGGAGGTAAACTGCATGGCCAGCCCGAAGAACTTGTCGCGACGTGATTTCCTGTCCGCCACCACCCGGACGGCCGCCGGCTTGGCCGCCGGTTCCATGTTCGCCGCCCGAACCGCCCGTGCGGCTACCCGTCGGATTGGTGCCAACGACCGGATCGTCCTGGGCATCATCGGGAGCGGCGGCCAGGGCTTGCATGATGCGAACACCGCCTGCCGCGCCGACAACGTGGTTTGCGCGGCCATCAATGACGTCGCCGAGTTCCGCCTGGACTATGCCGAAAAGGTCCTGAGCGCCACCATGGCCAGCAAGGGCCACACCGGCGTGAAGATCAACCGCTACAACGATTACCGCCGAGTGCTCGACGACAAGGACATCGACGCGGTGGTCATCGCCACGCCCGACCACTGGCACTCCAAGCCGTTCATCGCCGCCTGCGAAGCGGGCAAGCACATTTACCAGGAAAAGCCCTTCAGCTTCACGATCGAAGAAGGCGAGGCCATGTTGGCGGCCGCCAAGAAGCAAAAAGGGCTGACCATCCAGATCGGCACGCAGCGCCGCAGCCAGATGAACTACCTGCAGGCCAAGCAGTTCATCGACGAAGGCAAGCTCGGCGACATTCACTTTGTCCGGGCTTACGACTGCCGTAACTACATCGCGGCCGAAGACCCGTTCACGCCTGAGTCGGTTGCCAAGCGGACTCAGCCCGACCTGAATTGGAACACGACCCGCATCGACTGGGAGCAGTTCCAGGCGCCCTGCAAGCACAAGGTCTCCTTCGACCCGCTGCGGTACACGGCCTGGCGGTGGTACTGGGATTACGCGGGCGGGCTGGTCACCGACGTCGGCGTGCACGTGATCGACAACGTGCATTGGCTGCTCGGCGAGCCCGTGCCCAAGTCGGCGGTGTGCAACGGCGGCGTCTACGGCGTGAAGTACTGGGAGACCCCCGACGTCGTGAACGCGATCATCGACTACGGCACGTTCTCGCTGTCGTTCACCGGTAACTTCACCAACGGCTTCGAAGGCGACGGCTTCATCCTGTACGGCACGAAGGGGACCATGGAAGTCCGCGGCAACGACATCAAGGTCTGGGCCGAGGGCGACCGCAGCAAGCCCGCCGCTCACTGGCCGAATCAGCACGGCGTCCACCAGCACAACTGGATCGAGTGCATCCGCTCGGGCAAGCAGACCAACGCTCCGGTCGAGCTGGGCGTCAGCTCGCTGCTGCCTTCGCACCTGTCCAACCTGGCCTATCGGTCGGGCAAGCGCATCACCTGGGACCCGGTGGCCCGCAAAGCCAGTTGAGGCGGTTCGTATAAACGCATCGGACTGCATACAATAGGCCCGAAGGGAACGTTCCTCGGGCCTGTTGCTTTTACTGGCTATATCATGCGGATCATGCGACATTCGCTACGGTTCTGTTGGGTCGTGCTCGCCTCGGTAGTCCAGTTGGCCGGATGCGCACCGAGCGGACCGGCGCGGTTCCAGCTCGGACGCGACGTCGAGCGACCATCGCGAAACGTCGTCGTGTTCGTCGCCGATGGCATGGATGTACACGTCCTGCGCGAGATGCTCGACGCCGGCCTGTTGCCGAACATCCGTCGCACATTCGTGGAAGGCGGCGTACAGGTAGGGCACGCTATCTCCAGCTTGCCCTCGGTGACGTACCCCAACAACGCATCCATCATCACCGGTCGATTCCCCGGTCATCACGGGATCATGGGCAACTTCTGGTTCGAACGAAGCCGGTTGCTCAGCAACTACTACATGACCATACCCACGGCTTGGACGGTCAACCAGCATATCGACGCACCGACGCTATACGACATCCTGTCCGACCGGCTCACGGTTAGCGTGCTCGCCCAGTCGCACAAAGGAGCGACGGTCAGCCTCGACCTGCAGGACGTGTTCACCTGGGGCTGGGCATTCGGCAACTACACGGCGGTGGATCGACAGGTGGCCGAGTCGATAACTTCAGTGTTCGACATTGCCCGGCGGGTCGGGCAATGGCCCACTATTCTGCACACGTACTACCCGGGCGTGGACGAAACCGGCCATCGCTGGGGTCCTGATTCGCCGGAATACGCAGCCGCTCTCGAGAACATCGATCAGGCCGTCGGACTCATCACGGGCGCAATCGCAACCGCCGGCCTTACGCAGTCCACGTACTTCGTGCTGTTGGCGGACCACGGCATGGCCCCCATCCGCCCCGGCCAGGACTTCGATTTCATTCGCTGGCTTCGAAAGCATCGAAGGCTGCGCGTCCGCACCACTCCGTTGAACGAAGTCGCTTTCGCCGACCGGTTCGAGACGCTTCAGGATGATGACGCCGTGGCCAGCGTCGATGCCGGACGCGTGGCCATGATCCACCTTCGCGGACAGCGCGGCTGGCTCCACCGGCCCGAACCACCGGAGGTCATCACGTGGGCGCGTCTGGATCCGGCTCTGCATGACGTGCCGGCGGTCGGTCTGGTGGCAGCTCGCGGCGACGACGACACCGTGCGTGCCTGGTCGCGTCAGGGCTCGCTCACCGTTCAACGGCGGATCCGGAACAGTCGCAAAGAGTATCGCATCATCGAGTACGAAGGCGATCCACTCGGATACCTGCAATCGCCCGAGCTGGCGGCATTCATCCGCGCGGGCTGGCACGAGTCGCGGGAATGGCTCGCAGCCACCGCCGCATCGCCGCATCCGGACTTCGTGCCGCAGGTGGTCGAGATGTTCGACTCACCGCGAACGGGCGACCTGGTGGTCTTCGCCGCCGACGGTTGGCTGTTGTACCCCGGCGAGAAGGCCGGCCACGGCTCGACGCTGTACCGCGACATGCACTTGCCAATGTTCTTTGCGGGGCCCGATCTGCCGGCAGGCGGCGAGATCCCGCTGGCTCGGCTGGTCGATTATGCCCCCACCGTGCTGGGGCTGCTCGGCGAGACCCACCGGCTCGAATCGTTTCCGCCCATCGACGGCATGGATCTGAGCGAGCAACTGCGGAACGCCCGCGTGCCCGAGTCGCCCCGCCACAGGCCGACGCCGCCCCGGCCGATCCCCGCCCCGTGAGTCCTTCGCGCTCGTGGACGCTTACCGTATAATCTTCCCCAACCCGTATCGGCGGGGCGATGAACGCCTGCGAGCTTCGTGAACCCCGCAGGACGACCGGCTGCCGGCCCCCGGTTGTGGAGGTTCGGGACCGGCCCAGTAATGAAATGCGAACAAGGCAGACTCATGGACCAGATCATCAAGGGTAAAGCGTACGTCCTGGGCGATGACATCGACACCGATCAGATCATCCCGGCCAACTACCTCATGTACAACCCGGCCATCCCGGACGAACGCAAGCTGTTCGGCAAATACGCCCTGAGCGGCGTGCCGGAGGCTCAGGCCGGTCTGCCTGCCGGTCACATCCCCTTCGTGGACCAGACCGACCCGAACAACACCCGCAGTGACTACGTGGTGGTGATCGGTGGGAAGAACTTCGGTTGCGGCAGTTCGCGCGAGCACGCTCCGCTCGCCCTGGCTGAGGCCGGCATCAAGGCGGTGGTGGCCGAGTTCTACGCCCGCATCTTCTATCGCAACAGCGTGAACGGCGGTTATCTCATCCCCTTCGAGTCGCAGGAGCGGCTGGTCGAGAAATTCAAGACCGGCGATGAGGTCGAGATCGACGTCGCCGGGAGCAAGCTACTCAACAAACGCACGGGTGAGTCGCACACTCTCAAGCCCTTGGGCGATGTCGCACCCATCATCGAGGCCGGCGGCGTCTTCGAGTACGCCAAGCAATCCGGCATGCTGTAATGCCGCTCCTGCCGAATCCGCCTCGCGCGGCGGCCGTGTGAAAACGAGCGTTCTGGCTGGTCCGTGACGCGGCAGAGAGTCTGCGCTTACCCCCTCTTGCTCTCGGCCGTCTGGCCGGTCGGCGGGAGACCGGACGGCCGTTCCCCGGCGTGGGGCGCCGAATCTGGCCGAGGCGAGCCTCAGCCTACTTCCGGATAATCAGCTATAATTTTCAACCCATTCGGGCAGCGGTGCACTCCGTTTTGGGTCAGGCTGTGCTCTATTTCTCTATCTGAAGCTATTTTACCGTACTGGGGGAGAATCCCTATGGCGGCCCGGCTAATTGCTCAGCCCTCATCTGCCGAGCATGTAAGAGTATCGCACTTACTTTACTCTGCATCTGGGAGCTGGAACATGACACTACAGCGCAAACTCATGATCTCCATGGTTGGCCTGGCGGCCATACCGGTCTCCATCACCGCGGTTGCCCTGCTCGTGCAGGCCAATGGCGGCTTCAAGAAGTCCTTTGACGCCACCGAGGCCGCCCTCACCCGGAACATCGAGAAGACTCGCGAACAACTGGTCGAAACGGCGTGCGACGGATTGGCCAATATCGCTCGCGACATGTACGCCACCTGTCAGGCTCAGCAGGAGTTGCTGCAGCAGAAAGTGAACTCCGATCTGAACGTGGCCGGCGATCAACTGGCCCGCGCAGGCGGCGTCCGCTTCGACAGCGAGATGGTCACCTGGGAGGCGGTCAACCAGTTGACGAGTGAAAAGATCCGGGTGCAGTTGCCGCGGATGATGGCCGGCGACACATGGCTCGGCCAGAACGCTCAGGCGTCCGAACCGTCGCCGCTGGTGGACGAAGTCCGGCAGTTGGTCGGAAGCAACTGCACGATCTTCCAGCGGATGAACGAGGCCGGCGACATGGTCCGCGTGTGCACCAACATCCTCAAGACCGACGGCACGCGCGCCATCGGGACGTACATCCCAGCCATCACGCCCGACGGGACGCCCGATCCGGTGATCGCCAAGGTGCTGAAGGGCGAGACCTATCAGGGCCGGGCCTTCGTCGTCGGCCAGTGGTGCGTATCGGCCTACAAGCCCCTCCTGGATGACCAGAAGAAGGTCGTGGGTATGCTCTTCGTCGGTGTTCCCGAACAAAGTGCCGAGAGCCTGCGACAGGCCATCATGTCCATCAGCATCGGGCAGTCGGGATACGTGTACGTTCTGAACGCAACCGGTGCGACTCGCGGCCACTATGTGATCTCCCGCAACGGCGAACGCGACGGCGAGAATCTCTGGGAGGTGCGCGACAGCGAAGGCCGGTCGTTCATCCAGGAAGCCTGTCGCATGGCACTTACGCTGCAACCCGGTCAGGTTGCGGATCTCAAATACCCCTGGAAGAACCCGTCGGATCCTGAGCCCCGCGACAAGATCGTCAAGCTGACCTACTTTGCCCCTTGGGACTGGTTGATCGGCGTGGGCGCGTATGAGGATGAGTTCTACGCCGCGGTCAAGGAGATGGACGAGCAGTCGAAGGCGGCCATGGATACGATCCGAACCACGCAGGCGGACGCCGGCCGATCGGTGAAGGTCTCGAGCGTTATCATCGGCCTGGGAGCGGCGGGCGTGGCCAGTCTGGTCGCTTTGTTTGTCACGGCGGGCATCAGCCGTCCGCTCGGCCGCGCCATCAAGGGCATGACCGAGGGCGCCAAACAAGTCAACGATGCGGCCAGCCAGGTGTCCGACACCAGCCAGCAGCTCGCTGAGGGGGCCAACCAGCAAGCAAGCGCCTTGGAGGAGACTGCGGCTGCTCTGGAGGAGATGACCACCAAGGCTCGTGAAAGCGCCACGAGCGCTTCGCAGGCCAACGAGCGGGCGAACCGTGCCAGATCCACCTCGGAACAAGGCAGCCAGACCATGGTCCAACTCGATCAGACCATGGCCGGCATCAACGAAGCGTCCGAGAAAGTCGGCAAGATCGTGAAGGTGATCGAAGAGATTGCCTTCCAGACCAACCTGCTGGCGCTGAACGCGGCCGTCGAGGCTGCCCGCGCGGGCGAGCACGGCAAGGGCTTTGCCGTCGTGGCGGAGGAGGTTCGCCGGCTGGCGCTTCGCTCGGCCGGTGCGGTCAAGGAGACGACCGCACTGATCGAAGATGCGGTCGCGCGGGCCCGCCAGGGCAAGGAAGTAACCGCCCAGGCTGCGGCCGCTCTCCAGGCCATCGCCCAGGACGTGACCGAGGTCTCTACGCTCCTCGAATCGATCAACACGGCTTCGCAGGATCAGGCCCACAGTGTCGAGCAAGTGAGCCAGGCCGTAACGTCCATGGACAAGGTGACACAGGCCAACGCGGCAGGAGCCGAGCAATCAGCCGCGGCAGCCGAACAACTCTCGTCGCAGGCTGGGGCCATGCTCGCTCACGTGGCCGGACTGGCCAAGATGATCGGCGCCGACAAGTCGGCGTAATGGATTCGCGACTCCGATGCGGGCGGCTGGCTGGTGATCCACCGGCCAGCCGTTCGCGTATCCGCTCTGAGCTATCGGCTGTGAGCTATGAGCCGGCGTTCTGGGGTGTCGCCTGCTGACCGGATGGCGGCGAGGTTGGGGCCGGTTCGCGCAAGAGCTCTTCGATTCGGCCACGCATGTGCTTTTCGCCATCGTGGCCGCCCCACTTCAACTCGCCGTACCACCAATAACGAACGCGGCCGACCCGATCGACCAGGTACACGCTCGGCCACATGCTGTTGCCCCAGGCATCCCAGTTCTGTCGATGATTGTCGATGAGAATGGGGAAGCTCAGGCCGTGCTCGGCGACTTTGGCTCGCAGCCGTGCCCCATCCCGCTCGCCCGTCGTTTCGGGCGTGTGAATGCCGATGAGGGTCACATCCTTGGAGGCGAAGTCCCGCTGCCAGCCCTTGTACCACTCGTAGTTGCGGATGCAGTTGATGCAACCGAACGTCCAGAAGTGCACGATCACTACCCGCCCGCGCACGCCGGCCAGGCTCAGCGGCTCCGAATTGATCCAGACTTCCTTCGCCGTGGCATCCTGTAATTCCGGTGCCCGCACCGTGAGCGGCTGAAGCCGGCTCAGATCGAACCGCTTGCCTCGCAATGCCGCCCAGGCCTTCTTCTGCTCGTCGTCGAGGATGGCCAGCAAGAGATCCTGCTCGCGAGACCGCAGGTCGTCCAGCGTCCTGTAGTATTGCCGGATTTCCGCCTCGCCGGCGGGCATCGGCCCGAGCTTGCGTAGTTTGGCCTGGGTATCCTCGATGACCGCTCGCACCTGCGTGTTCTGATGGGCCGACAGCCCCACTGCCTCGCTCGTGTCGGGATCCAGCAAGGCAGCGGGACCGCGCTGCTGTAATTGAATCTGTTCAAAACGCTTGCACTGTGCGGGCGTGAGAATGTGGTCGATTCCGGTCTGCAGTTCCGCCATCAGCGGCGCAAGGCGATCGCGGCTCTTGTCTGGCGGCCAATCCCGAAGAACCCAGATGGGCTGTTCCAGCTTGTCCAGCAGCTGACGAATGTCCTGCTTCTGCTTCGATGTGCAGCGCAAATCCTCTTGAACGGCCGGATCGCCGATGATCATTGCCGATGCGTCGATCGGTGTCGGGTCTGCCGCGTGAACCGTGAGATTCACCGGCAGCCAGACGGATGCGAACGCAACTACCCTGAGCGCGATGGAAGCCATGGTCTGTCATTGTAGGAGGTGCACTCAAGGCCGGGCGTGCGTTGCCGGCAGCATTAAACCGGTTGTGTGGCGTCCATGTCCAGCGACGTTCCGCCAATCCCTCTCGCCGGAGATTCCCCGACCGGCAACCATCATCAGATCGTGGCGTTCCGTCGGCAGGTGATGATCAGATCGCCGCTCTGCGATGGCACGTAGGGCTCGAACCGGTACGAACCGTAAACGTGTGCTTCGGTTCCGCCGTGCCGGTGGATACACTCGAGCAGATCCTCGGCTCGCAAGCCCAGTAGCTCGGCAGTGTCATAGCGCGGCGAGACGGTGGACGCTCCCAGCTCCAGATCCACGAAGCTGATGTGCGCACGGTTGCCGCAGCGATGAATGGACTTGAGCACGACGTGGTCGCCACCGGCGTACGAGACTCGCTTGCACTTCTGCCAGACGGTCCGGCCCGGCACAAGCGACCACAAGTTCAGCAGCCCCAGAATCACCACTCCTCCCGGCCGCAGCGCCTCCAGCATGTTGGCGACGGCCCTTTCGACGGTGGCCACATCATCCGCCAGGGCCAGCGAGTTGCCCACGCACAGCACGGCATCGAACGGTTCGCCCGATCCGACGGGCTCCTGGAAGCCGCGGACCACCCATCGCAATCCGGTCGGTTCGCCGAACTGCGCCCGACACTCGGCGATCATGCCCGGGCTGAGGTCCGCGCCCTCGACCTGGAGCCCCCACGAATGAAACATGGCCGCATGGTGACCTGTTCCGCACGCCACGTCGAGCACGCGCTTGACGCCGACCGACTGGAAGACCTGTCGATAAAACGGCTCCTCGACCGACAACCGCCGCGGCCAGTCGATGAGCAGTTCATAGATCCCTGCGTGCTGGTTGAACGTGTCGGTCGAATGGGGGACGCTCACAATGACCTCCGGGATAGCGGCCGCTGATCGATCAGAAAGATGCCGCGTCGGTGCCACACCGCGCGGAATTCGCGGGCGGACTTTTCTGTGACACCGGTCAGCGGATCCGCTAACAGGACCGTGTCATCGGTCGCCGACAGTACGGGCACCATGTGCGACACGAAGTAGTTCCATCGGATGGGAACCACGCACGGCTTGGGCACGGCTTTGAGCCGCTCGTAATCCATGGTTTCGTAGCAGACCTCGACCGGTTCGCCGCGCAACCGTTCCTGCAACGCGGCCACGGCCCGGCTGTCGGTCGTGCCCCAGTCCCGCTCGGTGAAACTCAGCCGAGCCATCTCCGTCTCGCTGGCCGGGTAGCCGTATGCCCGCAGCAGTGTCACCAGCGAGGCGGCCACACAAGTGTAGCCTGTGGACTGCCGGCAGACTCCCCCCTCGATCTGCGTGGCCCCCAGATCGCCCAACGGCGGACGAACCATCCACACGCCGTATCGCACGAAGTACAGGCAGCACACCGGGATCAGCAATCGGACCGCCCGTCGCTGGCCGGGCGTTCGCGCTTGACGTGCGGCGATGGTGAACAGCAGGACCGCGGGCACGACAATCCCCGTGACCTCGAGGAAAATGACCGGTTCGGTCCCGAACCAGCGGATCACGTGAGCGGGGAACAAACGCATCAGCGGCCAGGCGAGCATGAGCACCGTCGCGACTACCGCCGCCTGCTTCCAGGCCCGCGGCCGGGCCTGCGACACTCGCCATCCCAGGACGCCGGCCCCCACCGCCGCGGTCACCTGGCCCGCGAACCAAGCCGCCAATTCGAAGTTCAAGGCAGCCCCCTTTTCGAGAAAGCCGTCGCCCCCTTCATCCCCATTATACCGGTCACGTCGGCCCGCGCTGCTCGCGCGGGATCCGCAACTCCGGGCGTCCATGTTTTCTCCGCCAGTCCCCAGCCCCCAGGCCCTTGCCCGTGCTTTGAGTCCCCGCCCGCGGGCGTTTAGAATATCGCCGACGGACTCAGCTGGCGGTCATCCAACCCACGAGAGGATTTGTTCGCTTCATGGCCCGAATGAAAGCACCAGACCGCAAGCAGCAGTTGCTGGAATCGGCAGCCCGCTGCTTCGCGCGCCACGGCTACCGAGGAACCACCACGGCCATGATCGCCGCCGAAGCCGGCGTGAGCGAGCCCATCATCTACCGCCACTTCAAGAACAAACACGAGTTGTTCATCGCCCTCATCGAGCAGGTGGGCGACCGCGTGTTCCGCAACTGGGAGCTTGCCACGGCCAACGCCCGCACGCCGCTGGAGAAGCTCCAGAACATGATGTATTCCAACCCGGCCACGTCCGACCCGTACACGGCCAGCGTCTACCAGCTCTTGTTCCACGCCTCGACCGAGATCTCCGAACCCGCCATCCTCCAGGCGATTCGCGATCACTACGAACGATACGTCCGTTCGCTGGCCTCGGTCATGAAGGAGGCCCAGGACGCGGGCCAGATCCGCAACGACGTTCCCGCCGAGTGGCTCACCTGGCAGATCATCCACGCCGCCGTGGGTTTCGCCATGGTCCGCCCGATGCAGATTCCCAGCCACGCCAACCTGCAGTTCGTTCAGGGCACGATCCGTCTCCTGATGGAGGTGCTCACCCGACAACCCTACCAAGGCCCCGGCAACGGCCAGGCGCACTGAACCGACTTCCCGATCCGCTCGACTGTCGTACAAGCGTGCACTCGCTCGTGAAAAGACCAACCGGACGGTCGGACGGGATGAAGCCTATCCGGCACGAGCTGCGGCTTCATCACTGCGACGTGCGCAACAAACCAGTGTTCCCGCTACGACGTCGGGTATAATAATAGTGAGTATGAACGAACCGATCGTGCCGCCTCTGAACGATGCTTTGGGGCTGTTCCCGCTGCCCAACGCCGTCCTGCTCCCGGGGGCGACGTTGCCGCTGCATATCCATGAACCGCGCTACCGGCAGCTGGTCAGCGACGCCATGGAAGACAATGCGCTCATGGCCATGGCCTTCCTCCTGCCCGGCTATGAGCCCTTCTACCACACGCTGCTGGCCCGCATTCACCCGGTGGTCTGCGTGGGCCTGATCCGCGACTGCTTCCGGACGGGCGATGGCCGATACTTCATCAATCTCGTAGGGATCTGCCGAGCCCGGGTGCTGGACGAGGACCGGTCCGGAGAATACCGCCGAGCATGGCTGGAAGCGATCACGCCTGAGAAAAGCGCTCTCGATCAGGATGCCGAGTTCGCCGCCGCGCAGCTCTGTCGGCAGATGTTGTATCTGCCGGTGTTCGACGGCATCGAAGCCGTGCACAAGCTTCGCCGCATGTGCGGCAACTCGCTGTCGCTCGAGCAACTGGTGGACTTGCTCGCCGCCGCCCTGCTGCCCGCCGACGCGGTGGAAATCCGGCAACTGATTCTCGGCGAGACGCGAATCCTCCAGCGGGCCGAGATTCTCATCACGGAGCTGCAGGCGCTGGCCAGGACGCTCCAGGCTCAGAAGGCTCAACGCGAGGCCGCCGCCCAGGGCGGCAGCATGAACTAGCGCCGGGCGGGCATCTTGCCCGCCTCGAATGACGCGCGTCCATCATCATGCATAATGGTCGCCCAGCATGCATGATGGGCGCCGTTCCCGCCCGGTCAAACCGCAAACCAACGCGAGCCGCCGGGCGAGCCGCCGCAACTCGAGCAGACAATAGTTGTGCTCGCAATCTATTCTCGTTGATCCTGGCTCTGTCAGCATGCGCCGAAAATAGGCGGGCGAGACGCCCACCCCCCGCCTGCCATTTGGCAATTTCTCCTCGAAGCGATACGCTTTCGGCCACCAGCCTATCGACCGAGGAGGATACGCATGCTCGGAAACAATGCTCTGCGCGTTCGGCGGATCGCGGCCTTCGTCACACTCGGCCTCGCGCTGTTCGGCCGCAGCCTCGCTGCCGAGACGCTTTACGTCTCGCCTGCGGGCAAGGACACGTGGTCCGGCAAGCTCGCCGAGCCCAACGCCGACGGCACGGACGGCCCGCTGGCCACGTTGGCGGGCGCCCGCGATGCCGTTCGGCGACTCGCGGCATCGGGCCCGCGCAACGAGCCGATCCGCGTCCGTTTCGCAAGCGGCACGTATCCGCTCACCGAGCCGGTCGTCTTTGAGCCCGAGGACAGCGGCACGGACCGCGCCCCCGTGTACTACGAAGCCGCTCCCGGTGCCCGGCCCGTCTTCACCGGCGGCGAAAAGATCACCGGCTTTGTCCGTGGCGAGAACGGCGTCTGGACGGCCGACGTCCCCGCCGTGCGCGACGGCCAACCCCGCTTCGAGCAGCTGTTCGTCAACGGCCAGCGAGCCGTCCGCGCCCGCACGCCCAACAAGTGGTACCACTACATGGTCGACAAGATCGACCACGGCATCGACCCGGCCACCGGCCAGGCCGCCGATCTGTCCACGCGAGCCTTCATCGTTCGCCCCGGCGACGTCAAGCAATGGCCCGACATGCAGGATGCCCTGCTGGTCATCTACGAGTCGTGGGAGATCGTGCGCACGCATATCGCCCACTTCGACCCCGCCACCAACCGCGTCATCGTCCGTACGGGCACGGCCTGGCAGTTGTTCAAGTGGGGTCCGAGCCAGCGCTTTCACGTCGAGAACGTGGCTGAGGCTCTCGACGCCCCCGGCGAATGGCACTTGACCCGCGACGGCAAGCTCTCCTACATTCCCCGGCCCGGCGAGGACATGACCACCGCCGAGGTCATCGCTCCGCGGGCCGAGGCGTTCGTGCACTTCGTTGGCAAGCCCGAAGCCGGCCAGTTCGTCCAGAACATCGTGCTGAGCGGTCTGAGCTTCCGCTACGCCGACTACCGTTTGGGCGATGCGGATTGGAAGGGCCTCCAGGCCGCGGTCACCGTGCCCGCGGTGATCATGGCTGACGGCGCCCACCACGTGCGGATCCAGGATTGCGAGATCGCCCATATCGGAGGCTACGCCGTGTGGTTCCGGCGCGGCTGCCGCGATTGCCGCGTCGAACGCACGTACATCCACGACCTCGGCGCCGGCGGCGTGCGGATCGGCGAGACCACCATCCAGAAGCAAAAGGAGTTGCAAACCAGCCACATCGTGGTGGACAACAACATCATCCGCGACGGTGGCCATATCTTCCCCGCCGGCATCGGCGTGTGGGTCGGCCACAGTCCCGACAACCGCATCACGCACAACGAGATCGCCGACCTGCGCTACACGGGCGTCTCGCTCGGCTGGCGATGGGGCTACGCCGAGAGCCCGTGCGTTCGCAACACCGTGGAGTTGAACCACATCCACCACATTGGTTGGGGCGTGCTCAGCGACATGGGGGCCGTCTACACGCTCGGACCGTCGGCCGGCACCACCGTCAGCCACAACGTCGTGCACGACATCTACGCCTATTCCTACGGCGGCTGGGGCCTCTACAACGATGAGGGCACCAGTTGGATGGTCCTCGAGAACAACCTCGTCTACAACACCAAGACCGGCGGCTATCACCAGCACTACGGCCGCGAGAACGTCATCCGGAACAACATCTTCGCCTTCGCCCTCATCCACCAGATCCAGCGCACTCGCGCCGAGCCCCATCTTTCGTTCTCGTTCACCAACAACATCGTGCTCTACGATCAGGGCAAGCTCCTCGACGGGCGCTGGGCGGACGAGAACGTCCATATCGCCAACAATCTCTACTGGAACACCGCCGGACCGGTCGTCTTCGACGGCCAAAGGGACCTGGCCGCCTGGCAGCAGACGGGCAAGGACGCCGGTTCGATCGTCGCCGACCCCATGTTCGTGGACGCCAAGAACGGCGACTTCCGGCTCAAGCCCGGTTCACCGGCCGAGAAGATCGGCTTCAAGCCCTTCGATCCGTCCAAGGCGGGCGTGTACGGCACGCAGGAATGGATCGAACTGGCCAACAGCGTGAAGTATCCGCCCATCGAGTTCGCGCCGCCCCCGCCTCCCCCGCCGCCGCTCAGTCTGCGCGAGGACTTCGAGGCATCGCCGCTCGGCGTCGCGGCGGCCAAGTCGCATCCCAACGTCGAGAAAAAGGGCGATGCCATTGCCGTGGTGAGCGAGTCCAGTCCCGCCGGCAAGCAGTGCCTGAAGCTGACCGACGCGCCGGGCCTCCAGCACGAGTTCAACCCCCACTTTTGGTATACGCCCTCCCATGTGCGCGGACGGACTCGCTTCGCGTTCGACATCCGCGTCGGCCCCGGCGGGCATTTCTACCACGAATGGCGCGACGCCGGTTCCTCCTACCGCTCCGGGCCACACCTGCGTATTCGTGACGGCAAGCTCCAGGCCCACGGCAAACCCGCCGTGGACGTGCCGACCGACCAGTGGCTGCACCTGGAGATCATCACCCGCCTCGGCCCGGACTCCGACGGAACTTGGGACCTCGCTGTCTGGTCGCTCGACCAGCCCGTCGCGTCAGCGTTCGATCGCAAGCCCGACGAGATGCGCCTCATCGCCCGCTGGACGGGCCTGCAATACGTGAACCCCGATTTCCGAACGCTCGAGTGGCTCGGCTTCGTCAGCAATGGCACCACGAAGGCCGAGATTTGGTTGGACAATCTGGACCTGCTGAACAACGCGCAGTAGGCTGCTCCGTTTGGCGGACTCAAATGTCTTTTCTCAATGGGAGAACATCATGAGCGAAACCGTGAACCACAAATCTTCGCGTCGCGAGTTTCTCGGAACGTCCGGCCGCATCGCCGCCGCGTCCGTCCTGGCGGGGACGGCGATCCCTGCCGTGCATGGCGCCGGCATGGGCGACACCATCCAGGTGGCGTTGATCGGGTGCGGCGGCCGCGGCACGGGGGCTGCCGCCAATGCCCTGTCCACCCCGGGCCCCATCAAGCTGGTGGCCATGGCGGACATCACCGCCGATCGCCTCAACCGCAGCTTCAAGAGCCTGCACGACAAGCCTGCGTTCACCAGCAAGGTGGACGTGCCCCCGGAGCGCCAGTTCCTCGGCTTCGACGCCTACAAGAAGGCCATGGACTGCCTGCGGCCCGGCGACATCGCCATCTTCGCCACGCCGCCGGCGTTCCGCTGGGTTCACTTCACCTACGCCATCGAGAAGGGCCTCCACGTGTTCATGGAGAAGCCGGTGACCGTCGACGGCCCTACCTCGCGGCGCATGTTCGCTCTGGCCGAGGCCGCCGACAAGAAGAACCTCAAGGTCGGCGTGGGGCTCATGTCGCGGCACAGTCGGGCCCTGCAGGAGCTCGCCAAGCGCGTCCATGACGGGGCCATCGGCGAAATCGTCCTGCAGCGCGGCTACCGCATGCACGGGCCCATCGGCGCGTTCCATTCGCTGCCCAAGCCGCCCGGCGTCAGCGACCTGATGTACCAGGTGCAGCGCTTCCACAGCTTCCTCTGGGCCGGCGGCGGCAACTTCAGCGACTTCTACATCCACATCATTGATCACCAGGGCTGGATGAAGAACGCCTGGCCGGTCAAGGCCCAGGCCCTCGGCGCGCGGCACTATCGCCAGAGCCCCGAAGGCGTGACCTACGTGGACCAGAACCTCGATGTGTACGCCGTCGAGTACACCTACGCCGACGGCACCAAGTTCTTCTTTGACGGCCGGTGCATGAACGGCTGCAAGGACATCTACTCCAGCTATCTGCACGGCAGCAAGGGCTCGGCCATCGTCTCCAGCGGCGGTGACTGCGGCATGCCCTCCAAGCTCTTCAAGAGCCAGAGCATGCAGGACGCCGACCTCATCTGGGAGTCGAAGGTCGCCGAAGGCGAAGGCGATCCGTACCTCAACGAGTGGATCGACCTGCTCGACGCCATCCGCAACGACAAGCCCTACAACGAGACCAAGCGTGGCGTCGAGGCCAGCCTGGTGACCTCCATGGGCCGCATGGCCGCCCATACCGGCCAGGAGATCACGTACGAGCAGATCCTCAACTGCGACCACGAATTCGCCCCGGACGTGGACAAGCTGACCGCCGACTCGCCGGCGCCGCTGCAGCCCGGTCCCGACGGTCGTTACCCCGTCCCGCAGCCGGGCATCACCAAGACCCGCGAGTATTGATGTCGCGCCCCGCGGGCCGCAGGCCGCCGGGCCTGCGGCCCGGGCTGGGCCGTCGGCCAGGGACCTGGCCATGCAGCCGGGGCTGAGGGCAAGGGCCTCGGCCAGGGACTGGGGGCTAGGGCCTGGGGTGAAAAATGCGTTAGGCAACCCCTGCCATCCCCTTTCGCCGCCTCTCCCCCTCACCACGTCTTCTTCTTTTTCGCCGTGTCTCCGTGTCGGCGCGTCGTTCTTTCCCCCGTCGTCCCATAACCGACCGCCCACGCACGGTCCCCGCCGCTCGGCAGTCGCCCCGAATTCCCTCGCCGGCGGCAGTTGACAGTCCGGCAAAACCGGATAGACTACAGTACTCAACCGCGGCCGCCGGGCCTCAGCCGCCCCGCCGCCGATTACGGTCCCCGATAGCTCAATGGTAGAGCACCCGGCTGTTAACCGGGTTGTTGTAGGTTCGAGTCCTACTCGGGGAGCTTGATCTATCCAGCCGAACC